>Ga0209510_1000024_pt1 | contig 301587 bp, 236 predicted proteins | sample BiotimSIPDNA_FD_185749 | JGI IMG/M metagenome (GOLD analysis project Ga0209510, IMG submission 185749) | Anaerobic biogas reactor microbial communites from Washington, USA - Biogas_R1 time_0 SIP DNA (SPAdes) (version 2) | ecosystem: Engineered > Bioreactor > Anaerobic > Unclassified | place...
GCTCTTTGCCGATACTAGCGTATCTTCTTTCATTCGTTACCGAATTACTGTCGCAATTTTTTCAAAACTGCAAAAAAATCTTCAAGGGTTTTGTTTCTGTCGTTGTTTAATTTTCAAGGTGCGCCGCTTGTCCTGTTTCCCACGCGCCTTCCGTCTCGTCCGGAGCGCTCGACTATAGTATCAAACCTCCCTCTCCTTTGTCAACACTTTTTTTCATCTTTTTTCAACCCCGCCGCGTGTTCCGAATATAATCCCGCCCCGCCGCGAACAAGCATATACTGTTGTAGGGTTGCTCACGGCGCGTATTGAGCCGTAACCGAAAGGGAAACCGCTTATCAACCCATGTGGTAATTTTTTGACATAACAGGAAACAATAGCAACATAATATAGCATTTGCATACGGAGATTTTATGATGTATAATATTTTTTACTTTATTAAACGGTATTATACCGTTTCGGGGGGTAACCGCGTTGGAGGCGTATCTTGACAACAGCGCTACAACCCCCGTTTGCAAGGAAGCGGCCGCGGCTATGACCGTGGCGATGACGACGCATTGGGGCAACCCGTCTTCACTGCACGAAAAGGGCCTGCAGGCGCAGACCGTGCTCGACCACGCCCGTTCGGAAGTCGCGAAGAAACTTTCCTGCCGAGAAGAAGAAATTACCTTCACCTCGGGCGGGACGGAAAGCAACAACATCGCGGTGTTCGGCGCCGCGGCGGCTCTGAAGCGCGAAGGCAACCGGATTGTCACGACGCAGGTCGAGCACCCGAGCATCGCCGAACCCGTCAATGAGCTTGAAGCCGAGGGTTTCGAAGTCGTCCGCCTCGGAGTGGACAGCACCGGCCGGATATCCGCCGGCGAACTCGCGGACGCGGTAAACCGCCGCACAATTCTTGTCACTATTATGGCGGTCAACAACGAAGTGGGTACCGTCCAGCCCGTCGAGGCCGCGAAAAAGGCCGTCCGGGCAGCCGGAGCGCCGGCCGTCGTCCATGTCGACGCGGTGCAGGCGTTCGGGAAAATTCCTGTGAAGCCGGCTTCGTTGGGAATCGATATCCTGACAATCAGCTCGCACAAAATACACGGGCCAAAGGGTGCGGGAGCTATTTTTATTTCGAAAGACATCCGCGTTCTGCCGCGTTATCACGGCGGCACGCAAGAGAAAAAAATCAGGCCCGGCACCGAACCGATGCCCGCGATAGCCGGTTTCGGCGCCGCGGTCAAGGCCCTGCCGGATGTCAGGGCGGAATATGACAGCGCCCGGCGCCTTCGCGATTATTTGCTCAAGGAACTCGGCAAACTCAACGGCATCGCCGTCAACTCGCCGCCCGACGCCCTGCCGTTTGTGACAAACATCTCCGTGCTCGGCGTTAACTCCGAGCACATGCTCAATTTCCTTTCACAGCGCGGCGTTTATGTCTCGAGCGGGTCCGCCTGCTCAAAAGGGTCGCGCAGCAAAGTGCTTGAAGCCATGAGGCTCGACGAGGAACGGCTCAACAGCCCGATTCGCATCAGCACATCGCGGTTCACCACAAATGAGCATATCGATATGCTCGTCGAGGGCCTGTCCGAAGGCCAAAAACGGTTTTTAAGAAAGTAAACGGGAGCGTACAAACACCGGATGAAAGAAATTCTGTTGGTAAAAAACGGCGAACTGGCGCTGAAAGGCCTCAACCGCGGCACATTTGAGGATATTCTGATCAAAAACATGAAACGGCGTTTAAACGGCCTGGGTAAATTTTCGTTTACGCCGGCCCAATCGACCATCAATGTCGAACCGCAAGGCGACACGGATTTGGACGAGGCGATTGACCGTCTGGCCAGGGTTTTCGGCATCGCCCGCCTTTCCAGGGCGGCGGCCGTCGATAAAGACATGGGCGTTATTCTTGACACCGCGGGCGGCTATCTGGCCGCCCAACTGCGCGGCGCGCGAAGTTTTAAGGTCGAGGCAAAACGCTCCGACAAAAAATTCCCCCTCAACTCCCCGCAAATATGCGACGAGCTCGGCGCCCGGCTGCTGGCGGACTATCCTCACCTTCATGTGGATGTCCGCAACCCCGATCTTATCGTTACGGTCGAAGTGCGTGACCATTACGCCTTCATACACGGCGGCCAAATCAAGGGCGCAGGCGGTATGCCCGTCGGCTCCTCGGGCAAAGCGGCTCTGCTGATTTCCGGCGGCATCGACAGCCCCGTGGCCGGCTGGATGATGGCCAAGCGCGGGCTCGAACTCATCGGCGTGCATTTCGCCTCCCCGCCCTACACCGGGCTCAAAGCGGAGATGAAAGTGAAAGCGCTGCTGAAAAAGGTCGCGCGTTACAGCGGCCGTATTCCGCTGTTTACGGTTCCCTTTACCGTTATTCAGGAAGAAATTCGGGACAAGTGCCCGGAGGAACTTCTCACCATACTCATGCGGCGGTTTATGATGCGCATCGCGGGCCAAATCGCCATCAAAGAGGAGTGCGGCGCCCTTATCACCGGCGAAAGCGTCGCTCAGGTGGCCAGCCAAACCGTCCAGGCCATCGCCTGCACGGACGCCGTCGCGCCTCTGCCGGTTTTCCGGCCGCTCATCGGTATGGATAAAGAGGAAACCGTCACCCTCGCGCGGAAGATCGAAACCTTTGACATTTCCATACAGCCTTATGAGGATTGCTGCACCGTCTTCACACCGAAACACCCGCGTACACGCCCCAAACCGGCCCGGGCGGTAAAGGCTGAGGAAGCCCTCGATGTCGAAACGCTGGTGCGCGGGGCTGTGGAAGAAACCAAACTCGAAATCATCGGCTGAGTTTACATAACCTTGAACACCGCGGAGGAAAAAAATGCCCGTATGTGAAATCATTTCCGTCGGCACCGAACTGCTGCTCGGCGACGTGCTGAACACCGACGCCCGCTTTCTTTCTCTGGAGCTTGCCTCCATAGGTATTTCCGTGCTGCACCAAAGCACGGTCGGCGACAACCGCGAGCGACTCGCGCAGGTCCTTCGCGCGGCACTCGAGCGCAGCGACATCGTCGTCGTCACGGGCGGCCTCGGGCCGACCGCGGATGATTTGACAAAGGAAGTTTGCAGTCAAGAGCTCGGCGTTCGGCTGGTGCTTGACGAGCAAATCCTTTCCAAAATAAACGCCTATTTTGTTTCGCGAAACACCGCGGTGCCCGAAAGCAACAAGAAGCAGGCTTATGTGCCGGAAGGGGCGACTGTGTTCCCCAACGAGAACGGCACAGCCCCGGGCATCGCCATTGAAAAAGACGGCAAGTGCGTCATTCTGCTGCCGGGCCCTCCGCGCGAACTCAACCCCATGTTCACCGGCAGCGTCAAGCCGTTTCTCGGGAAATATGCCGGCGGCGTTATTGTGTCACACACCGTCCGCACCTTTGGCATCGGCGAAAGCGCGATGGCCGAAGCCGCGACGGATTTGCTCGACGGCGATAACCCCACCGTCGCGCCCTATGCCAAGGACGGAGAGGCTTTTCTTCGGGTGACCGCCATGGCGAAATCCGTGGAAGAGGCGGACAAACTTTGTCAGGCGCCGATTGACGAAATCAAGCGGCGGTTCGGTTCCCTCGTTTACGGCGTCGACGCGCAAAGCCTTCAGCATAGGGTAGTTGAACTGCTTACGGAAAAAGGCCTGAAGGTGGCTTTCGCGGAATCATGCACAGCCGGCCTCGCCGCCAAAAGGCTCACGGAGGTTCCCGGGGCTTCAAAGGTGTTTGACTGCGGGGTTGTCACCTATTCGAACGACATAAAAATCAAACTGCTCGGCGTTTCGCCGGATACGCTGCAAAAGCACGGAGCGGTCAGCGAACAAACCGCCCGGGAAATGGCTGAGAGAATCCGCGCTCTGAGTGCCGCCGATATCGGCATCGGCATCACCGGAGTGGCGGGGCCGGGCAGCGACAGCGGCAAACCGGCGGGATTGAGTTTCATTGCCCTGGCCGCTTCGGGCGGAACGACGGTGGAAAAACTGGAAACGGGGCGCTCGAACGACAGGGAATACAACCGCTTTGTCGCAGCCTCACGCGCCCTGAATATGATAAGGCTTTATGCGGAAAAGGTTTAGTGTGATGAATATCGGCTTGTTTCAAGGCCTCGTTTTCGCGGCGGCAATCTATATGCTCAATGTGCCCGCGTCCATTCAAAGGTCGGGCCGTAAAATCGCGGAAGCGGCCTGCCTGGCGCTGTCCCTGACGATACTTGCATGTTCGGCCGCTACGGTTTATAATTATTATGGTATGGTTTGCGCCAAGGCAGCCGATGCCGGGGCAGTGACGCAGACCACAGCCGCCGTAACCGAACCGCCCGTTACGGATCATTTTAAGCCTGCCGTCGGCAGCGCCGCGTTCGAGCCGGGAATGCTTGAGCGGTATAAAGCGCTTTATTCCGTCAATCCGGATACCGTCGGCTGGCTGAGGGTGCCCGGCACATCCATTGATACCGCGGTTGTGCAGTCGAAAGACAACAACTACTATCTGCGCAACGATTTTTATAAAAAATACACCGAATTCGGCAATGTATTCCTTGATTACCGCTGCGACCCTCGCGCGCTGAGCTTGAACACCATTTTGTACGGGCACACCACGATGTCCACAGGACAGGCCTTTTATGACCTGGTCAAATACAAAGACCAAAGCTTTTTCATTAAAAATCCGGTCGTCGAGTTCGGTACGCTTTATAAAAATTACCGTTGGAAGGTCTTCGCGGTCTTTCTGACCGCTGCCGACGCAGCCGATGACAACGGGTATTTCTTCAACTATATATTCGTGAACACTTCACCCGAAAAGATGAAGGGTTACCTCGAGCAGGCCCGGCAGCGCGTTTTCTACCACACCGGCGTGGATGTCAAGCCCGGCGAAAACATTCTGACGCTTTCCACCTGTTCCTACGACTATAATTCCCGAGGAAACAAAATCGACACCCGCCTCGTCGTCGCGGCGCGGCTTCTGCGGGCCGGCGAAAACGAAACCGTCGACCCGGCGGCGGTGAAAGCAAATCCGAATTACCGCCGGCCGCAGGTATGGTATGACCGCCGGGGTCTGAAAAACCCCTATGCCGGCAGTGAAAAGTGGACGCCAAATTAACAGCAAAACAGGAAGTGAACGGTTTGCCCGATAAGGACTACAGCAGCATCCGGGATAACGACGGTGAAACCGTCGATTTTGGCGTGATTGCCGACGGGTCGCACATTGACGCCCTGAGTAAAAAATACAAAACCGTTGAGGTGGAAGAGTCCGCGCCGGAAGACCCTCCCTCAACGGAAAGCGCCGGGTTGCGCGGCAAAATGAAAGCGTTCGGCCGCCGAAAAGGCAAAAACAAGGACGAACCGAAGCCGGCAGAAGCCGCATTGCCCGATGAGGACGAAGACGAGGCAAGCATAGAGGTTTTGGTCGAAGACGAACGCGAAGTCTCCGCCGGCGCGCAGGAAGAAGAAAGCAACTCGTTTTCCGTTTCCTTTGATAATCTTGCCGGCTTAATCGAACAATTTGAAAACGCGGTACCGGACGAATTGATTGCCGATGAAAAAGAAGCGGCGGCAACGGAACCGCCGGCCGCGGAAGAAACCGCCGCGGAAGCGCCGGCCCCGGAAGCACAAGCCGAGGAAATCCCGGCCCCGGAAGAAATTGTCTCGGAAGCAGCAACCGCGGAAGCCCCGGCCGCGACAGAAACCGCCGCGGAAGAAACAAACGCGGAAGTTCCGGCCGTGGCAGAAACCGCCGCGGAAGAAGCACCCGCCGAAGAGCGGCCATCCGAGCAGACGCCGGTTGAAGAATCCGTACACAACCGGCCCGAGCCCACCGATTCGCCCGCGGGGGAAACCACGGGCAAAACATCCGCGGAAGACCCCAGCCCGGGTCCGCGAATCGTTTATCAGGCTCCCGAAGGCGGGAATCCCGGAATCGGCAGCCTATCGTTCCGAACTCAGCCGCCGGTGCAACCGTACACCTATTCTCCGCCTCCCGAGCCGCCGGCCCGGAAGAAACCCGCGCCGGAAAATAAAGACGATTCCCAGTCAACCATGCGCGTCATATTTGAGGCGCCCGAAGAAGACTTCGCCGACATCCCGGCGGAGGAATTTGTTCCGGAACCGGAACCGGAGCCCCTGTTCCTCGTGCCGAATGAAGAAGAGCCCGCGGATTCGGGCCTCAAGGACCTTTTCGACGACCTTCCCGCCGAAAACGCCGTACCCAAGGAAAAGGCCTTGAAACGGTTTTTAAAAGCCTTTTTACCCTGGAAAGGCGACGGACCGGGCGAGATTGTGCGCAAAACCGTGCTGCTCGTTTCCCTTGCCACCATTATCGTCAGCGGTTGGATTCTGCTCGATGTGTATGTGGTCGCGCCTTATCAAAGCCAACAGCAGTCGCAAAAAGCTGTCGATATGAAAAAGGACAGCAGCAAGCTCAAAGACTGGTCGGCGGTCAAGGGCCGGTACGATGACGTAAAATTTCCGCAAGGCATGCAGCTGAAGTATGCCGGGTTGTTCGTCAGCAACAACGATTTTGCCGGCTGGTTGCAAATACCCGGCGCGAGCATAAACCTGCCGGTCGTTCAGTGCGGCGATAACACTGCTTATCTTAAAAAGGACTTTTATTTGAATAAGACAAAATACGGCTGCCCTTTTGTCGACTATCGCAACAACCTCCGGGAACCGGACAGAAACACCATTCTTTACGGCCATAACATGAAGTCCGATGACCTGCTGTTCGGAAGGCTCGAAAAATATAAGCGTATCGAAGGGTTCAGGGAATCCCCCGTCGTGCAGTTCAACACCCTGTTCGCGGATTATCAATGGAAGGTTTACGCGGTGTTTATCACCAACGGCAGCCCCGCCGGTGACAACGGTTACTTCTTCAACTATGTTTTTACCCGGTTAAGCAACGAGGGTTTCGGCGCGTATATCCGGGAAATTGACTCCCGCAAGTTGTATTCGACCGGCGTTGATATTCTGCCGACAGACAGAATTCTGACTTTGTCAACCTGCTGTTACGATTTTGAAGACGCCAGGCTGGTTGTGGTAGCCCGGATGACGCGCGCCGGGGAAAACAGGGATGTGGATACCTCGAAAGCCACCGTCAACAAGAACCCGCGTTACCCCCAGGCATGGTATTCCAAAAAAGGCGTTGACAACCCTTACAAAAACGCTTTCAAGTGGTATGCCGGCTGACAGTCTTAACGGACGACGGATGAGAAGGAGAAAGAAAACAGCACATGGATAACCGGATCAGCATGCTCTCGATTTACGAGAGGAAGTCGGCCTTTATCAGCCATGCCCAGCATCAAATCCGAGAGGTTGCCCTGCGCCTTTACCCCGACGCCGACGCTTTTGAGGTGTACGAGAACACCGGGGAACTGATGCGGGGCCTGTCGGCCGCTTTCTCCCATTGCGAGACGGTCATTCTCGGCGTGGATTGCTCGCTGTATCTGAACCTGAAAAAGCTGCTTATCCAGGTTCTTGGCCTGGAAGGTGAGCAAAGCCGGATAATTGCCGAAACCATCGCCGAAAAAAACGAGGATGATTTCGGTGAAACGCTCATTGACGCTCACGCGCTTATCCCCAAAGGCGCGAAAACCTTTTTGTCGGAGGACGGCTTGTTCTCGGGTTTCGCCCTGAAGTCCGGAAAGCAGCACCTTATCGTCCTGCCTCTCGACGCGGTTCGGACAGACAGCATCATCACCAACGGTTTTTATGAGTACCTCCGGCAACTCACCGATGGCTTACAGAAACCGATACAGCCGGTGACAAAAGACAACACCCTGCCGAAAAAAACGGCGGACGCCCTTGCCGCGGCCGGTTTGAAAGTTGCTGCCGCCGGCACCAAAACATCCTCTTTTCTCCACAACACGGTCAAGGCCGTTGCTTCCTATGAAAATGTGTTCGCCTTTTTCCCCGGCGTAAAGGAACGGGGTGCCTTGACACAGAAAGAGTATGTCGCGGCCCTCGCCGGGGAAGCCCGTGAGAAAACCGGGTACGCTCTCGGCTGCGCCATATCCAATGTCTTTATCTCCGAAAAGGATAAAGGCCGTTTCTTTGTGTTTGTCGCTCTTGTCGACAGCACGCGCGCCAGGGTTGCCAAGGTATTCGGTGAACCGGGCGAGACACCGCGCATTTTAATCGACGCCGCGGTTGAAACCCTTTTGACAATGATCGGGGATTATGCCGTGAAAGGCGGCTTTGACTCCGACTCGCCGGCAAGCCCGGTCGAAGAATTTCAACCGCCTCCCCCGGAAGAAAAAAAGAGCAAAAAGAGACTCGCTCTCATGATTCTGCTCTACGCCGCCGCGGCTGTTATTCTCTGCGTAGCGGTCAGTTTCCTTGTCAAAAGCAGCAGCGTCAAAGCGTTCTTCAAAAACTATTACGGCGCCGGCAGCATGGCTGCCGCCACGAGCGCGACTGCGAGCACGACGGCGCCCACCACGCAGGCAGCCGTTCCCGCGGGCGTCAGTGAAGACGATATTGACCTCATCAAAAACCTTGCGCGCGCGCCTTCCTATACGGTGGCCGAATCCACTACGGCGGAAAGCGCCTCCCCGGACGGCAGCACACAGACGGAAAAACCGGCGACGGCCTATCAAACGGAATCGCGGCGGCCGGCTTCGACAACGCGGCTGACGACCGTCAGGAATACGACGACCGCCCGCCCGCCTTCCATTGTTACCACCACGACAAAACCGCCGGTTCAAACAACAACCCGTCCACCGGCAACGGCCGGCACCCAGGCCCCCGACACCAAAAAAACCGGCACTTTCACCTTTACCGTTTCCGGCTATGGCCACGGCGTCGGCATGAGCCAGGAGGGCGCGAAGGCATTCGCCCGGCAGGGGAAAACCTATGACTACATTTTGCTGCATTATTATTACCATGAGAACATGAGACTTGTCGACGACCCGAGTCCGCCGAACAAGGTAAAATACGGCGGTAATGAAATTGATTTGCATACATATCTCGCGCGGACAACCGCCAAGGAAATCAACGCTTCGTCGCCGCTTGAAGCGTTAAAGGCGCAGGTCGTCGCGGTTTATACATACGCGAAATATTACGGTTTTGACGTCAACGCCGGCCAGCACGCCTATGACACCGGCTTTAATGTCACCGGCGAATCCAATGTCATGAAGGCCGTCCGGGAAGTGGCGGGCAAATATCTGTCGTTTGAGGGCAAGGTTGCCATGACGCCGTATTTCGCCTCCTGCGCGGGGCGGACGGTCTCGTCACAGTCCGTTTGGGGCGGGACGGTTCCTTACCTCGCCGGCGGCCGGACAAGCCCCGAAACGGTCAGCACAACCACAAAGACTTTCACATCGCAAGAGATTAAGGAAAAAGTGGACGCCTATAACGCAAGCAACGGCTCGGCAGCCATTACCCTGCCCGAAAACCCCGCCGACTGGCTGAAAATCATCAGCAAAGACAGCGTCGGTTATGTCAACACCATTCAAATCGGCGACCGGCAAATGCGGGGGAACGCGTTCCGTAGCATCGTTCTGAACCTCGGCATACGGTCCCATTGTTTTACATACACCTACAAACCGGATTGACCGTTTCATAAAGGGGTATAGCGCATGCCGTCACACGACTACACCAAAACCATGATGATGAAGCTGTTTATGGCAGCGCCCGACGGCAAAGGCGGCAGCCGCGTCTATTGCGGTTTTGACCGGGCGCTCGATATCATCCGGCAGGCGGACGCGCTGACGCTCGGCGTTCCGAAAATTCTGTATCTGGTCGGCTGGCAGTTTAACGGTCACGACGACAAATACCCCGCGTTTGACGAGGTCAACCCGGCGCTCAAAGCCGATGGGGACAAAACCGCCCTCGACAGTATGCTCCGCCTGATGAAGGAAGCGAAGCAATACCATACCGTCGTCAGCGTCCATATCAACTTCACCGACGCTTATGACAACAGCCCTCTCGCCGAAGACTACCGGCGCCGCAACGCGCTCATCCGCAGCCGTGACGGAAAGCCGGCGGCCATCGAGGAGTACAACGGCCTGCCCTGCTACAAAATCAGTTATAAAGAGGAGTGGGAAAGCGGGCTGTTTCAAAAGAGGGTGAGCGCGCTTCTGAACCTGCTGCCTCTGCGCGAGGCGGGAACCGTCCATGTCGACAACTTCCAGTGCTATGTAAACCGGTCCCCCGGCGTCGGCATCAAGGCCATGCAGGCGTACCGGAAAAAGATGATTGAATATATGGCGGCTCATGGCATCGATGTGACCTCCGAATTCACCTACCGCGAGGGCCGGCTGACGGCGCTTGGCTATGGCCGTTTTGTACGCGATGTGTTCAAAACCCTCTACCCCATCGGCACCCTCGGCCAAATTCCCGCCGTCTGGTGGGTTGATAAACTGACGAAGCGGGAGTTTTTCCGCCTGTATCCGGACAAATACGCCGGCGGCATCCCGAACAACAAGTATTCAAAGTTTCTCTACGGCAACATTCACGGCGAGGAACTTTGGAAGGATATGCCCGGCACCTGGCAAAAAGAGTTCCTCGGCCAGTTCGCGGCCATCAATGTCCCCTATTTGTATTTAGCCTCGCTTCAAAAAGAAAAACTCGCCGGCCGCGGCGAGTCTCTTCGTATGGTTTACACAAACGGCGTCGTTTCCTCCCTGAAAGGGCAGAAAATCGCCAAAAACGGCGTCCTGCTGAAAACCGGCGGCGACCTGCTTTTACCTCTGCCCGGCGGGGAGGATAAACGAATCGCTTACAGCAAAAACGGGTGCAATCGCGCGTGGCGGCTGCCCCCGAGCGGATACCGTGCCGCCAGGCTCAGCGACATCACGCCGGAAGGCCTTGCGCCGATCGGCGAGGTCCCTGTCAAGGACAGCCTTCTGCCTTTGGAACTCGCCCCCGGGCAGGGGCTCCTGGTGGAACTGGCGAAGTAAGCGATTTTTCTTTGTTTATGGGTATAAGCCAAACAACTTAAGGATTTTCTGCCATAATGTCAATTTCACGGGCACCGGTTCAATGGAAACCGGTGTCTCGCTTTTTTCGACGGGCGGGGTCTTTATCACAAACTGGACGGCGTTAACATTTGTGTTTTTCTCCGAAACAAACGATACGGGCTTGTAATCCGATTTGTCATATTGCTTTAACATTTCATCGATTTTTACCCGTATGGTATCGGGCAGGCCGGCCACCGCGCCATTGAGCCGGCTTGTTCCGCCGTACAATTCCTTAGTCCCGGTGTCGATGTCGCCGAGGCCGCCCGACAGGGCCTGAAGGCCCGCGTCAAAGTCGCCATACCCGTCGGCCAGCTGCTTCACGCCGCCCATGTATTCACCGAGCCCCTCGTGAAACTGTTGGTAATTGCTTGAAAGCAAAGCCATTCCGTCTTTCAGCTTTTGAATTCCCGATACGAAACTTAGGGACCCAAGCGATTTCTCGATTTCCGTCGAAACCTCAATCAGCGCGCTGTTGATTTGCGCGGACGCGTCGAGCAGAGAATCCGCGTTGCCGCTGAGTTCCGACAAGCCGCTCTCGAATTGAGACGACCCTTCCGCCAGTTCGCGGGCGCCCGAATCGGTTTGGCTGACGCCCTCGGACAGTTTTTTCACGCCCTCGTTGAGAGCGCTGACCGCGTCCGTCAGGACGGTCATTTTTTCGGTCAGGCTGTCCGTGTCCGGCATCTCGAACATGGCGGCAAGCGGCATCGCGGTTATTTGAAACCCGTCCATCGCGAAATCGTTCACCTTTGCCTTTATCACAATGTTCGCGTCGGACCCGGGCAGGACCGTGTGCGCGATGACCTTGTTTTTGCCCGCGTTGGCAACCGTCGCGTTCGGCGACTCGATTTGAGCGCATTTATCCGTGTCGAGCGTCAAGGTGACCTGAAGCATATAGTTGTCGCAAAACGCGGGGTTAACGGCTTCGTTTCGCGTTACGGCCATGGCTATTTCAAGCGCGCCGCTTTTTCCCCCGAGTTCGGCGGCCGGCGTGTCTTTGCCGTCGAGTGTGTAACGGATCGCGATGTTCCAGGGCAGTTCTTTCGTTTGAAGCGTTCCCTGATAATACAGCCGGTCAGACGCGGTGTTGACCGTAATTTTATCCCCGCTTCGCGTTATTTTCTCCGACGATGTCATATTGCTGATTTCGCCGTAATTGCCGTAATCGGTTATCTTTTTACCCTGAAAGCTGTTGACGACATAGACGCTGCCCACGCTGCCGTCGAGCTCCAACAAGCCGTAAACGACCTCTTCCTTCCTTGTCAGTGTGTCCGCCGCGAAAGCGGGCACGGCGGTCGCGGCCAAAAGGGCTGCGGCCAATAAAAACGAGAGAAACTTTTTCATATCAAACACTCCTGTCTACGGAATCGTCATTCTTTTGTTTTTTTGGGCGGGGCTTTAATGTTGTTTTTTGTATCACTGTGTCAAAAACAATCAACAGAGCCGGCAAGACGCAGACCACCATGACAAACGATAAAATCGTCCCTCTGCCGAGCAGCGCGCCGAGTTCCGCAACAATCGGGTTGGCGGATGTGGCTGCTAGGGTAAACCCCGCCGCGGCAAGGATTCCCGCCGAGACGAGAATTGCCGCCAGGTTTTCGGTGAGGGCTTTCAGCATGGCCTCCTTTTTCGGCAAGGCCTTCCGGTCGGCAAAATAGTGGTTGGTCAGCAGAATGGCGTAATCCACCGTCGCGCCGAGCTGCACCGTGCTGACGATAAGGTAACCGATAAAACTCAAGGTATTGTCTGTAAAATACGCGAGGGACAAGTTAATCCATATCGCCGATTCGATGGCGAACACAAGGAATACCGGAACGGATATCGAGCGGAAAGTCACGAGTATCACAAGGAAAATGCCGATAACCGCCGCCAGGTTGACAATGCTTGTGTCCACCTCCACGACGCTCTTCATATCATACAGCGTGGCGCTTTCCCCGGTCAGGTAACAGGTGTCGTAATGGCGGCCGGCGGTGTCGAGCACCGTTTGAACGGTGTCAAAGGCTTGCTCTCCCTCGTCGGGTATATCGGTATACAGGATAATTCGCGCGTAATTCTCGGAGTAAAACTGGTCGAGCGCCTCTTTCGGGACATATTGGGGCGGTATTTCCGCGCCTACCGCCGTCGTAAAAGAGACCACGCCCGTTATATGGGGAAGGGCGGAAAGGTCATCGCAAAGTTCGGCTTCCTTCCCCGCGCTGCCTTTCGGAACCAGCAGCACGAGCGGGTTATCCCTGCCGAACACCGCTTCAATCGCCGCCTCGTCCTTTTCCACGCGGGAGACTTCCGTCGCGGTGCCCATGCCATAGATAAAGCCGGTGTTTCTTTGCGCGAGAAAGCAGGGGATCACAATGACAAGGGCCGCGAGCAAAAACGGAATGCGCGCCTTCATGAGCCCTTTGCTGACTTTGCCGAAATTCGGAATGAAACTCCGGTGTTTTGTTTTATCAAGCAGTTTGCGGCACAGAAGCGTCAAAGCCGGCAAGAAGACCATGACGGATAAAAAGCTCAAAAAGACGCCTTTCGCCAGATGGATGCCCAAATCCGAGCCGATGCCGAACCGCATAAACAGCAGGGCACAAAAACCGATAACCGTCGTCGCGGCGCTGGCCGCCACGGTCGGCAGCGACCGTTTCATGGCAAGGCGCATCGCCTCTTCCGGTTCATGCGCCGCGCGGTATTCGTAATAACTGTGAAGCAGGAAGATGGCGTAATCCATCGAAACGGCAAGCTGCAAAATCGGCGTGACCGCCAGTGTGATAAAAGAAATCTCACCGAAAAAGGCGGTGCTTCCCAAATTGATCAGCACGGCGACGCCGATGGTCAGTAAAAACAGCAGCGGCTCAATCCACGACACGGTGGAAAGCACAAGGATAATCAGGATAATCGGAATTACAAACGCCATGGCGATCAAGACTTCTTTGATTGTCATGGTCTGGAACCCCGCGGAGGCCACGCCTTCCCCGGCCGCGGCGTTATTCTCCCCGATGAGGCCGTAAATCGCGTTGACCGCCGACAATTCTTCGCCGCTTTCGATCGTTACGCTCAAAAGGGCGTTGCCGTCTTTGAAGTAGTTCTTCACAATGGCCGTGTCCAAAAACTCCAGCGGCGTGGTCGTCAGCGTGTTTTTGCCAATCACATCATCAAGCCATATCACCGATGTCACGCCCTCGACGGCGGCAAGTTTTTCTTTGTATTCAAGCGCCTTGCGTATGGTGACATCTTTCAGCATGACCCTCGCGTTGGGTATGTTCCCGCTGAATTCTTCCTCCATAATGGCGATGGCTTTGGTGGACTGCGTATCCTTCGGCAGATAATCCACCATATCGAAGTTCGGTGTAATCAGCAGGGAAAGAACCGCGCCGGCCGCCGCGAGAGCAAAAAAAACAGCGACCACGACTTTTTTAAATTTAAATATCCATTTTGACAGTTTCCTCACGGAACACCCTCCCGGGTAACACGATGTTGATTATTTAACTCATTTATAGTATAATGACCGTGTGATAAGATTTCAACAATCAGATTTTTATCGGATGACAGATATTAAACAAACACGGGGTTTGATGTTTGGCAACTAACAAATCCCGTGAAATTGGGGGAGCACATCATGCGCGACGAGAAAGAGGACAGACGGGTTAAATACACAAAGATGGTGTTGAAGGACAGTTTTATAAACCTGCTTGAACAAAAGGACATCTCGAAGATTACCATCAAGGAAATCTGCGAAGACGCCGACATCAACCGCGCGACCTTTTACGCCCATTACAGCGACCAATACGATTTAATGAACCAGATTCAGAACGATTTGTTTGAAAACATTGAAAAGTATTTGATCGCTTACTCGAGCGATAAGGAATCCGTTTTTCCGTTGGATATCGTCGAGAAGATCTTTGAGTATGTCCGGGAAAACGCACGCATCTGCAAACTGCTGTTGAGCGACCGCGGCGATTTATTTTTTCAAAAGCGCGTGTTTATGCTTGTGTATGAAAGAATCATCAGCGATATCACGAAAAGCGGCGAGATTACAAAAGAAGACGCGGAATACATTTACGCTTTTACGCTCACGGGCTGTATCGGCGCCATCCAAAGATGGCTCGATGATGACATGAAGAAATCGCCCCGCTACATGGCGAAGATGATTTTGAAATTGACAACAGTTTATCGGGATTGGTGAAGCGCGGGGTCGCGGCTAAAAAGTCCTGTTAAAGAGCAGCGGTTTTCTATACACATTCGAGTTATATGTATAGAAAACCGCCTTTTTTATACATATACGGTTGACATATGCCCGGCGTTTCACGCCGCGTTCTCGGTAAAAGTACCCGAAAAAGCGGCCGCCCCTCCCGTTAAAACGAAAGGGGCGGCCATAGTTTTATCCTCATTCTTCAAATGTGACAACACTGTTGGTTTCGGCTGATTTGAAAATCGCCTCCATCAGTTTTGTCGAGCGCCGCATCTGCGCGTGGGTGACAATGACATCTTCTTTGCCGTTGAGCGCGGCGACGATGTTTTGATAATACCGGCCCCAATCCGCCTTGACCTTGGGCAGGCGGTATTTTTTAATCGTGTCGTCGGTGCGCGGCGCCATGGTTTTTGTCAGGCCCGCCCCGGCCTGGACGGGTACCGCCTCGCGGTTCTCCCAGTCGGAGACTTTGACGATTTTGCCTTTCAGGCCCCAGTCCTCTATCAATGCCGATCCGTTTTTGCCAAGAACATACCAGCGCGGCAGTTTAACAAAATTGCTGGTTGTCACCTCGACATACGCGGTCGTGCCGTCGTCAAAGGTCAGCATCGTTCTGAATCCGTCATCCACCTCGTCGGAGGTAACAAAGGTCAGTTGGGCATAAACCGAAGTAAGCTTCTGCTTTTCCTTGATCATCAGAACCTGGTCGAGGAGGTGGACGCCCCAGTCGAGCACCATGCCGCCGCCCTGGGCTTTCCGATTACGCCAGTCGCCGGGAACGCCCCGGTCGCCCTGGACCCGCGACTCGATGTGGTAGACCGGCCCGAGCTGATTGCCGCCGATAATCTTCCGCGTGGTGAGGTAATCCTCGTCCCAGCGCCTGTTTTGGTGGACGGTGAACAGTCTGCCGTACTTTTCGGAGGCAGCAATCATGTCTTCTAGTTCTTCGCTGCCCAAAGCCACCGGTTTTTCACTGATGACGTCTTTTCCGGCGGCCATGGCGTCAATCGCGATTTCTTTGTGGAAATCGTTCGGTGTCGCCACGACGACGAGTTGCACCCTGCTGTCCGCGAGAAGCTCTTCCCTTGAGGCGTAAGCGTGAATGCCCTTTTCCCCGGCGGCTTCACGCCGAGCCGGCAGAATGTCATAGATGCCGACGAGTTCCAAGCCCTTGATTTCTTTGATTTTTCTTGTGTGCCAACTGCCCATGCCGCCGTAGCCGATAACGGCGGCGCCGATGTTGCTGCCGTTGCCCATGTTCCTCTTTATCCCCTAATCCAAGTCCGGCGTTTTAACGCCCGCTGTGTTTATTATACCCACCATGCCTCGCCGACACCCTCGGTGATAAGAACATCCTTGAGCATCGCGACCGCCTTTTTCAGGCCTTCGTTCTGGCTCATCAGCGAATCCTCGTGCTCAATGCTGATGACATAGTCGTAGCCGGCGAGGCGAAGGTTCGAGACGATCTCTTTCCAATAGGCCGCGTCGTTGCCGTAGCCGATGGAGCGGAAGATCCATGAGCGGTGGATTTCGTCGGTGTATGTCTTCGTGTCGAGAACGCCATTGACGGCGGTGTTGTATTTGTCAATTTTGGTGTCTTTGCCGTGGAAGTGGAAAATCGCCGGCCCGAGTGCGCGGATGCTCGCGACGGGGTCCATACCCTGCCAGGTCAAATGGCTCGGGTCGAAGTTCGCGCCGATTTCGTCACCGACGGCCGCGCGCAGTTTCAACAGGGACTCCGTGTTGTAAACGCAGAAGCCGGGGTGCATTTCCAGGCCGATTTTATCGACGCCGTGCGCCTTCGCGAATTTCACAAGGTCTTTCCAGTACGGTATCAGAACCTCGTTCCATTGCCATTCGAGCAGTTCCGAAAAATCGTTCGGCCACGGGCAGGTGACCCAGTTCGGGTATTTCGCGTTTTCGCTGTCGCCCGGGCAGCCCGAGAAGGTGTTGATGCGGCTGATGCCGAGTTTTTCGGCCAAAAGAATCGTGTCGCGGATGGCTTTGTCAAAGTCCGCGGCGATTTTTTTGTCCGGATGGACCGGGTTCGCGTGGCAGCTCAGCGCGCTGATTTCGAGGTTGTATTTTTGGATGAGCGCTTTGAACTCTTCCAATTTTTTCGCGTCGTTGAGAAGGATTTCGGGGTCCGCATGCGATTTGCCCGGGTAGCCACCCGCGCCGATTTCCACCGTTTCGATGCCGAGGGAAACGAAGTATTTCAGCGCTTCCTCAAGCGGCAGGTTGCCCAAAAGGCAAGTGAAAACACCGAGTTTCATAAAGGTTACCGCCTTTCATAAAAATAGTCTTTACAGGTTCTTCTTCATAAACTCCATGCTGCGCGCGGCGTCGGCGAGGCCGTTCGGGGTCGGGTCGTCGTTTTCGAGGATGACCCATTCCAGGCCGATTTCCTTCGCGGTTTTAATGACGGTCGCGAGGTCGCAGTTGCCCTCGCCGAGCGCCTTGGGATGGTGGTCGATACCGTCTTTCAAATGCACATGGACGATTTTGTCCTTGTTTTCGGTCAGGAATTGGTGGTTGTCTATCCCTGCGCAGAAGCTCCAGTAGGTGTCGACCTCCAGGCTGCAGACCTCTTTAAGCGCGTCGATGGGCACGACCTTGTTGCGAAGCGGCTTGAATTCGCCGGAGTGGTTGTGGAAATACACCTTCATGCCCTCCTTGGCGAGCCTTTCGCTCGCGGCTTTCAGGATCTTGCAGGTCTTTTTGAGCACGATTGACGGACGGGTAGGCGCGCCGCCCATGCCGATGGTGTCGCAGCCGAGCACTTTATGAAACCGGATGGTTTCCTCAATCTTGCCCGGCTCGTAATTGTCCAGGCCGATGTGCGTGCCGACGCACACAAGCCCCAATTCATCGAGCCTGGCTTTGAGCGTTTCGGCCGAAAGGCCGAAATAGCCCGCGAATTCCACACCGTCAAACCCGAGTTTTTTAACCTCGCCGAGGATTTCCAGCATATCGTCGCCGGTCTTAATGTGGTCGCGGACGCTGTACATCTGTATGGCTTTTTTCATAAACGCATCCCCTAATCAAACATTAGTCATTGTCAATATAAACCGGCCTGCCGCTCTTCGCGGATTTATAGATCGCCTCAAGGATTTGCGTGACCACAATGGCCTGCTCGGGTTTCGTGCTGACCGGCTTGTCGTTGATGACCGCGTCAATCCACGCGCGGCACTCGAGTTCGGACGGCTCGGAGGATTTGCCCTCGTAGAACGCGACGCCGCCCGTCCGGAAATCGGGTTTCTCGATCACCTGGCGGTTGTTTTTGACATAATTGATGCGCAGCCCGTCGAGCATGTCGGCCCCGGCTTCGTCGCCGCAAAGCACCATGACCGCTTCGTTGGGCTCCGCGATGTTCAGCGCCCAGCTCGATTCGAGCACGACGGTCGCGCCGTTCTCCATAACGATGAAGCCGAACGCGGAGTCCTCCACGGTGAACTTCGCCGGGTCCCAGTCGCCCCAGGCGTTGGCCGTCTGCGTCTGGTCGCCCATTTTTTTGAAGGTGGTGCCGACGACCATCCTCGGCTTGTAGTTGTCCATCATCCAAAGAGTCAGGTCGAGCGCGTGCGTGCCGATGTCGATCAGCGGGCCGCCGCCCTGCTCAAACTCGTTGAGAAAAACGCCCCAGGTGGGCACCGCCCTGCGGCGCAGCGCGATGCTGCGGGCGTAATAGATGTCGCCGAGCGTCCCTTTTTCGCACTCTTCCTTGAGATACATCGAATCGCCCCGCCAGCGCTGCTGGTAACCGATGGTCAGTTTTTTGCCGGTTTTATGCGCCGCCTCGAGCATCTTTTTCGCGTCGGCGTATGTTTTTGCCATCGGTTTCTCGCACATGACATGTTTGCCCGCCTCGAGCGAGGCGACTGTGATGAAACCGTGGGAACGGTTTGGGGTGCAGACATGGACGACATCGATGCTTTCGTCCTTCAAAAGCTTCTTGTAATCGGTATAAACCTTCGCGTCCTTGCTGCCGAAGCGGGCCGCGGCGAGATTTGCTTTCTCCTTGACGATGTCGCAAAACGCGACCATCTCGACTTCCTCAATTTTGTGCAAATTGGGCATGTGCTTGCCGTTGGCGATGCCGCCACATCCGATAATGCCGACCCTGAGCTTTTTGTCCATACTCCGATCTCCTTTTTTTCCAAATACAATTAACAGCTTGTTCCAAAACCTGTCAATGCTTATTATAGACGATTGGCAATTGAATGCAAGAAGGGAAACGGTTTTTCTTATTAAAAGTTTATCAATTCTCTTTGCCGGGTTTTATACGGTAAGACAGGCCGTACTTTTTGCGTATTCCGGGAAACATCAGGGCGTAAAACGCCATTTCAAAGAATTCCTTAGCGGACAAAAGCAGGATAAAAAACGCCCTCGCGTTCCCCCGCTTCAGGATATCGGCGGCAAGCCCACCCAATCGTTTGAACCATACCCCTTTTTTGTCTTCTTTCCTGCTTTCATCTTTTGGACCGGCAATGTTCGAAAACAAATAAAAATTCGAAATAACCTTCAAATCCAACACAGGAATGCGGGAGTAATTGTTGCCGACCTCGTCGATAATCGCGAGTTTTTCCCATTCGGCATACGATGACGGCTCCGGCAGCATACCGGCGCTTACCATCGACCGGAACATTTCCGAACCCGGCATCGGCCCGTACACGGCGGCGACTTTTACATCGGCGCGCACCTCGTTGATGAGTTTGATCGTCTGCCGGAGTTCTTCCTCCCCCTCATCCGGGAAGCCGATGACAAAGGAAGCGGTTGTCCATATCCCTATTTTTTCGCACAGGTCGATGACTTCTTTTGATTTTTCATAATCAAGTTTTTTCTTGATGGCCCGCTGCCTTTCCGGCGACCCGCTTTCAAGCCCCAAAAAAATCCATCGGCAGCCCGCGTCATACATTTTCCGCAGGATTTCCTCGTCGCAAATGTCCGTTCGCATATCGCAGCTCCATTCCAGACGCAGGCCGCTTTCGATAAGTTTGTCGCACATTTCGATTACCCGCCGCTTGTTCGGCGCGAACAGGTCATCCACGAAATAAAAACCGTCAATGTTGTATTGGTCGACAAGGGTTTTAAGCTCTTCGACGCAGTATTCCGCCGGGCGCGCGCGCCAGCGGCATTTGGAATACCCCGGGCAATAGCAATAGGTGCAGTCGCCGATACAGCCCTTTGACGAATAGATGTGGAGCATGCGCTCATGCCCCTTATGCCTCCAAAAATACTTCGCCGGGTCGACAAAACGGAAATCGATCACCGGGAACCGCGCGAGGTCGGCGGGTTCTTCCGCTTCATGGACTACCGCGCTTGAGTTTTCGAGGTACGCCAAACCCTCCACCGAGCGCAAAGGCTTTCCTCCCTCGATGGCTTCGAGCAGAGCCGGAAAAGACAGTTCCCCGTCGCCGAGTATAACATAGTCAGCCACGCCGGTTTTCAGCACCAGTTCGGGAATCAATGTCGGTACATGGCCGCCCCACACAACGGGGAGATTCCTTTTTTTCGCGGCTTTCGACACCTTCTCCGCGTCGCGGAAGCTCTTTATTCCGAGCGACGATACGCCCACGATATCCGGCGCGAAGGACCGGATTTGTTTGTCAACGCCGCCGCCCTCCACGGCCCGGTCGTAAACCTTGACCGTATGCCCTTTTTGGGTAAGGCAGGTCGCCAAAGACAGCAAGCCCAACGGGATTGCCGCCTTTTGTTTGACATAATAGGAAACGGAATTGACAAGCAATACTTTCATAGAAGCACTCCGGCGAAACCATACGGTTTATTATAACACTCACCGCGCTGTTTCACAAGATTGACCGGCTTTCGCCAATAAATTCAGAAGAGAAAAATCCGCGTAAAAAGGGCGAATGAAACCATTCGCCCCTTTTACCCGCGTTTTGCTTTTGCTCACCGGTCCCGCGTGGCCGACGTTAGTTGCCGTGATTCGGATTGATTGTTCGGGCCGCTGCCGAGCCCGTACTTTTGGCGTATTTTCGGGAACATATACGCGTAGTAAAGTATATGCAGGAATTCGATTCCTCCGAGGAAAAGCAGCCACAAAGATTTCAAATGCCTGCGTTTGAGTATATATACCGCCTGGTTGCCGATTCTTTTCATACTGATGTTCTTCTTGGCGCCGCGAACATTGTATTTTTTCGTCATGATGTTTGCAAAGAAACAGCTGATAATCACCTTTATCTCTTTTGTCGGCACTTTGGTGTAGTTGACGCCGAATGTATCAAACCATTTCATTTTGCCCCATTCCTTATAGGTACGCTTCGGTTGCAGCCTCTTGTTTTCCACAAGATCGTCGTAAATTTCCGACTGGGGAATGGGCCCGAACGAAAAGATGACTTTCACATCGGAGTTGATGGCTTTGGCGTACTCGATAGACTCTTTGATGTGGTCTTCGGTGCTGTCCGGGAAACCGATCATAAACGATGTGGTCGTAACGATGCCGATTTCCCGGCAATGGTCAATCGTCACCTTCGCCTTGTCGAGGTCCAGGTTTTTTCGGATGATTCTTTGTTGTTCGGGGGAACCGGTTTCAATGCCGAAAAAAATCCACCGGCAGCCCGCGTCGTACATCATTTGCAAATCTTCTTTGGAACATCTGTCCGCGCGCATGTCACAACCCCACTCAAACCGTAGGCCGCTCGCGGCGATTTTGCCGCAAAGTTCGCTCAAATGCCGGCTGTTCGGGCTTAACAGATCGTCGACAAAATAAATGCCGTCGATCGCGCAATGTTCCATCAGGCAGCGTATTTCGGCCAGGAAATACTCCGGCGGACGCGACCGCCAAACCCCCTTTGAAAAACAGGAGTTGTAGCAAAACGCGCAGTTGCCCGGGCAGCCTTTCGACGCGTAGGTGTGCAGAATTCGCTTATCGTTGACATTGGTGACGATGTATTTGTTCGGGTCGACAAAACGGAAGTCGATAACCGGCAGATCGGCCGGATCCGCCGGTTCACGCTCCGGGGTAAAAACGGCCTTGCCGTTTTCTATATACGCCATGCCTTTGACATCACGCACGGGCGTTTTGTCCCGAATGGCGTTGACCAGTTCGAGGAAGGTGATTTCCCCCTCGCCGATAACCACATAATCGACAACGCCGCTGTCGAGAATGACTTCCGGTATCAGCGACGGCGTCGGCCCGCCGAGAACGACGGGAATATTCCTTTTTTTTGCGAGTCCGGCTTTTCTTACGGCATTTATAAAACTTTTGGAGGATATCGCCGATATGCCGACGATATCCGGGTCGAACGCGTCGAGAACCTTTTTCATGCTCCCGCTCTCGACGGTTCTGTCAAAAATTTTAACCGTATGCCCGTTGTTTGTCAGATAGGTTGCGATCGAAAGCAGCCCCAACGGAAGAATAAATTTTTCCTTGATGTATTCCGGAATCGGTCTGAGCAATAAAATTCTCATAAAAGATTTCCATTCCTCCGATCGTCTTTCGCAGTATCACTTTTCCGTAAATACTTTTTCTTTTTTCGGTATATCGCTCTTTTTTGAAACAGAAACTGAACCAAGCTTTTTTCAAACCCGTATTTGCTCCGGATGCCGGTTTCAATTGACAAAATCGGGTATTGTGTTTATCAGCAATACTCTCATTGTCGTGCCTCTATCCCCTTACTTTATACCTAAATTAACACATTAACACTATTATGAAATCTTTTTTTGGGTTTGTCAATTCGCCAATCTCATAAAGTCGACAAAAAATTTTTGTATAATTTATGAGTTTATGTAAATTATTGTATGTTTCGAACCGGCCGGGGGCCGGGGATGTAATAAAAAACATCCCCCGGTCTTCAACGACAGCCGACGCAATAGGCTACTGTTTTTTTGGGTAAATCCCGTTAAGACTGTATTTTTTACGGATGCCCGGGAACGCGTACGCATAGAACACGATTTCTGCGAGTTCTTTGGCCGAGCGCAAAAGCAAAACGAACGCGACGAGGTTCATGCGTTTGAGCATATCCGCCGCCTGCCCGACGGCTTTTTTCGCGCAGATAAGCCGGACGGCTTTTCCGTCCCTGTTTTTCCCGAAAATGCTCGATGACAGGACTTTCACCGCCAAGTTGTCGCTCATGCCGAGCGCACATAAAAAAACCGGCCTCGGTGATTTCCGAAACCGGTTTTTTTTTATTTTTCTGCCGGCGCCGCGTCAGGGTATCCAGCCCGGGATTCTGTTTCTGTAAAACTCTCTGAAAAAACTGTAGTTCTCCGTGTCCGAAGGCGAACCGATGTATTCGTAACCGGGGTGCGTTGCCATGGCCGCGAAGCACACTATCGGAAGTGCCCACTTCAGAACGGGCGTGTTCAGGCACGCCAAATCCGCCAGTGTGAAAATCAGCCAAAAGGTGTCCAGCCGCCCGAGGTAAGACTCTTCCCCCATGGCGCGAATGGTTTTTTCAGCGGGCTTCGGTCACCCGTTTAAAACGGAATATTGGTAAAAATCCGCTGAATGGACTGGGAAAGAAACGCGGAGGACGCATTGGAAAGCGCAGCCATCGCTATAAGGACGATATAGAATGTCATCCGGCGTTCAAGAAGCCAATCGCCGACGGCGCGCACGGCTGACAGCATAGCCGGGCTTTCCTGCCATACGCCATAGAACACCAAAGCAGACAGGGCTATCACCACAAGAGGAACCCATAAGCCGTAAAGATTGTTCCAGCAAAAGGGAACCAGTATCAAAGGCGCATATAAGAACACATTGAGAATGGTCCTCGGGAACTTATTATTCAATGCGGCGTTGAGAACCGCTCCGAGCACGGCGAGCGCCGGCGCAATGATGACAAGCGCGGCGAACAGATAGCCGTCAATTTTTTGCTGCATGTTGTAGAAAGACTGCGCCCAGCCGAGCTTGCTTACCGCGAACGCATAGGTTCCCGCGCTGACGAGCAGGCCGAGCCCAAGCGCGGCGGCGTCCGCGGGTTCCGGCCCGTTTTTCGCCGAAGCGGTTTTGTTCTTCTTCGATTTCGCCGGTTTCTTCACCGGCTCCAAGCTTTTTCTCATCGCAAAGGCAAAGGCCAACAGCAGAAGCAGGGGCACATACAGCAATGCTCCTTTATATAAAGCCAGAAACAGATTTTCCGTCGGTTTGATCGCCGCGGGCAGAAAATACACCGCGCAGACAACCGGTAAAAACCATTTCAGCGCCGGTTTGCTTATAAAATATACACCGATGATAAACAAAGCGAACGGGTAGAGCATCTGCGTCCCGCTCAGGCTGTCCGTATCAAACAAAAAAGGCAGCGTCGCCGGGCAGGCGAAAAACAGGGCGGTGAGAATCATGACAGGTTTTTCGTATTCGGCGCCGTTCCGGCGAATCAGCTTGCCGAACAAAACAGCCAAAAGCAAGCAAACGCACACCATAACGATTGTGCCGATTGCGATACCGGCCTTCGGCGAAAGCCCAAAAATCGCTTGATCGGTAAAATACCGTTTGTAACCGAGCAAATTCTTAAACACGAACCGCAGCAGTAGAAACACGAACAGAATAATTTCATATTCGAACCGCCCGAAACTGTTCTTGAGGCCGTTGGTGTTTTCTTGTGTCTTTTCTATCTCAACCACACCCTTTGCTTTAATTCGTTTTCACTCACGGACAAGATGGTTTTATATGAAACCGCATTCCCATACATCGATGCCTTCCCCGGGGAAAGCGGCCTTCAAACGGGCGCTGAGGTCTTCGGGCGAACAGCCCTTCTTTAAAATAAACTGAATGAATCCTCCGCCGCCAGCGCCGCACATCATTTTGCTCGAAATCAAATCGCCGCTGACTTGAAGAATTTTTTCTATGTGGCTGTTCATATACCCGGTGTCAAGCTTTTTCGTCAGCTCGTTTTGTGTGTTCATACGAGCGATAAAGCCATCCATATCACCTGCCGTAACGCATTGCTTCATCGGCAACGCCAAAGCGTGAATATCCCCGAGTGTGCCGGTAAACGCCTGTTCGTTGCGGATATAGCCCCCCATAATCTGTCTGAGAACCGTCCGGCCGATTCGACGCCGGCCGCTGTAAACAAGGCAGAAACGCTCGCCGAGCTCTTTGATAAACGACGCGGGGGCTTTCAGCGGCTCGCACTCGACATCCTGCCTGAACCCGGGTTTTGAGGAAGCGAGTTTGATACCGCCCGTCATACCGCCGGCCTGGTCCTGCCAGCCGCCGCCCGTACCCATCAACTGCTCGGCGAGAAGAACGCGACGGGTAACTTCGGCGTCGGTTACCCTCTGGCCGGTGAACGCAAACAAGGCCTTGACGCAGGCGGCGAGCAGGATGCTGCTGGTGCCTAACCCGGAGCCCTTCGGAATACCTATGACGCCCGTCGAAACGGAGAGTCCCGAACCGAGCCGGTCAAACACGTCTTTTTTTGCTTCGTTTCCGGGCATCGGCACGATCCCGCAAACCATCAGGGCCGATTTCAGCAGCGGAAACGGTTCCTTTGTATTCGAAAGTTCGGCGAGGTTGCCACGGGTGTAAACGCCCCGGTCGCCGGAGTCGAAATATTCCAAAACCACTTGGGGCTCGTCAATTTTTTCGACCGTAACCTTTACGGGTTTTATCCCGTTGACAGCCACCGCGGCGTTGACGACGGCTCCTCCGTTTTCAAGGCAGTACGGCGGCGTGTCGGTCCAGGAGCCGCACCAGTTAACCCGCAGCGCCAGGCTGCGTTCCACCTTGCCGTTTTTTTTCCGTTCCGCGGCTTCAACCGGTAAAACGCCCGGCGTTCCTTCGCGGATTGCCTCGAGAACACACCGGAAACTGTCCCGCTCAAGGCGGTCCGCCATGTCTCCCCGGGCCGCCTTCGCCGCGTACGCGAACAGCCGCATTTTCTTATCTGTCGGAAGGGATTTGACCGCGTCCGCGAGCGTGGCGTATGCCTGTTCGCCGAAATCCCCGCCGAACAGTTCCCCGGCGGAACCGGGCGGCTGCCCGGCTTCCATCAGCGCGTTGAGTCTGCCGACAAAGCGGAGGGTGTCTTTTTGTATGCCCATCTCATTCCTCTCGCGCATGCTGTTTTCCCGCGGTGCCGCCGTTCAGAAGCAAAGATTCTTCAATAAAATAACGGGGTCTTTTCTTTGTTTCCAAATAGGTTTTGTCGATATATTCCCCGAGAACGCCCGTCGCCCCGAGCGAAACGCCGCCCGCGATCCAAACGGACGCCAAAACGAACGGCCAGCCTGCCGCGTTGCCGAGAACAGCCCGGACAGAAGCGTACGCCAACAGCCCCGCGCCGGCGGCGAGCACAATCACGGCCAAAGCGCTTATCATGCGAAGCGGTCCGCGTGTTGTTTAGCCGTCATCATTCCCGCCAGCAGCGCGTTTTGCTACCCAGCGTTATGGGACAGGCGTATCCCGGAAAACCGGCCGTCGTCGACAAACAGCACGCGGCTTCGCGCGCTGACCGTTTCAATATCGCCGGGGTTTTTCATTTCCGATTTTTGCGTAAATCGATTATCATTTATTATACCACAATGAGGTTAAAAAAGTCCATATAAAACGGAAATCCCGCCCGAATCCCGCCCGAAGGCGGTGTTTCCAAAAGGCTGCCGGCTTTCGCTCAGGTTGACATTGCGGAACAATCATTATACAATAACAACGCGAAACGGTGAACCTAACGATTGATACAAAATACGAAAGGGGGCTCATATCGGCGGTGAAGAATTCTTTGGATCTTTTTGTTCCCGGCCGGCTTTGTTTGTTCGGCGAGCACAGCGACTGGGCAGGCGCCCAGCGCGCCTTCAACGCGGATATTGTCCCCGGGGAAGCCATCGTCACTGGCATCGAGCAGGGGTTGTACGCAACGGTTACCAAGCATGACCGTTTTATCGTCCGTTCCGTGATTCCCGGCGAGGAATCCATGCGCCTGGAATGCCCGAAGACCGGACCGATGTTAAAAGAGATTGCCCGGTGACGGGGAAACAATGATTGACGCCCGCCGCTTTGTTGAAAAGCCCTCGGCGGATTATGCGCGGACATGCCTGGGCATGCCTTCCGGTACGGGCGGCGAAACCTATTATTCCGTTTTTGGCGAATACGTTTTAACGCCCGAGGTCTTTGAGGTTTTGGCAAGGCACGTCGACGCGAAGGCGCCCTTGAACAGCGAAATACAACTTACCGACGCCCTCGACGAGGTTCGGGAACGGTCCGGCCTTTACGGGTTTATACCGGAAGGCATTATGTTCGACACCGGCAACCCGGCGTCGTACGCCCGCACGGCTGCGGAGTTTTCAAAAAATTAAGCCCCCCGAAAAACGGCGGCGGCTCCGATAAAAGAATCGAGTGAAACCATGAGCGACATATTGTATTTGGTTATCCCGTGTTACAACGAGGAGGATGTGCTTCGCGAAACGGCCGCCCGCCTCGAGCAAAAAATCGGCGCCATGGCCGGCCGCGGCCTCGTCGGCGATGGCAGCCGCGTTGTTTTTGTCGATGACGGCTCAACGGACCGCACCTGGGAAATCATCACAGATCTTCATCGGGAAAACAAACTGTTCACGGGCTTCCGCCTCGCGCACAACGCGGGCCAGCAGAAGTCCCTTTACGCGGGCCTGATGGCCGCGAAAGACCGGGCGGACATCATCGTTTCCATGGACGCGGATTTGCAGGACGATATCGAAGTCATGGACGAGATGGTCCTCGCTTATAACAAAGGCGACGACATCGTCTACGGTGTGCGCTCTTCGCGCAAGAAAGACTCTTTCGTCCGCCGCAACGCTTCGGAAGGCTTTTACCGGTTTACGAAAATGATGGGTATCGATATCGTCCCCGACCACGCCCATTACCGGCTTATGAGCCGGCGCGCCGTCGAGGCGCTCGCCGAATACGGCGAAACCAACCTCTTTTTGCCCTATCTTGTGCCGCAGCTCGGCTTTCGGCATTCCATGGTGTATTACGAGAGGAACAAACGGTTCGCGGGTAAAACAAAGTACTCCCTGCGCAAACTGTTTCTCATGGGCGTCGACGGAATTACTTCCTTCAGCACGAAACCCATTGAAATGATTACCGTCCTTGTCGCTGTCTCCCTGCTGGCCTTTCTTGCCGGCGTCGCCGCCATGATCGCGCAAAAGATCGTTCACGGTTCGGTGCCGTCTTGGCTGTATTTGTTTTCGTCTCTCTGGCTCGTCGGCGCTTTCCAGTTGTTTGCGATTCGAATCGTCGGCGAATATGTCGGCAAAACTTTCAAAGAGGCTAAGCGCAGGCCACGCTACATTGTATCCGAAAACTTGATGGACGAAGAGTAATTTTGCTCAAAGAAAAGCGCGGCCGCCGCCGCGCTTTTCCTATTTATCTTGTTTCGGTATTTACTAAATATCCCATTAATAATTTAGCTTCCGGTTACAACGCTGTATACATTTTTGTTAAAGTAATCCCACATAAATCGGAAGGATTTGTTGTTATCACTAAGCAGCAGAGTTTCAAGAAGTGTGGCCGCACGGGAGAAAACCAGAGAGTTTGTAAAAACAATAATGAGGAGAAAAAGCAGGAAATTCTTTTCAAAATAAACTCCTACTTTTTTTACGGCATCTATAACAACCGTTTCCCTTGCGAAAATAAAATAAAATAATAAAATGAATTGGTTGTTGATAACGGCAGCCCACCATCTGTCCCAATCGGTTCCGAACAATGCTGCTGCAGCAAATGTCATCGGTGCCAGCGAACATAAAACAAAGATTATCCGCAGGCTGTTTTTCTCGGCATGTTTAAACGAAAACTTCCATATAGAACCGAATATCACTATCAGGGATGAACTGAAAACCAGCATTGTGCATCCTACGGGGATTGCAATGGTCTTGATTAACGGGATATGAAAATCAAGCCAGTAATCCGGGAATTTCGCATAGTATTCAAGCCAGAGCATCGGGGCCGATGCGTTGATACCCGAATTGTTTGACAGATATTCGGAAAAACTCACCGCATTGTCAAAGGCAATATTCTTTGGTGCAAGCTGAACAACAATAAACAGGCCTATCATAGCAAGACAGCTTAACCCCAAAATAGCAATTTCCTTTTTTGCAAAGTTGCTGCGGTAGACCTCGTATAGCAGAGGGATAATAATCGCTGGCATGTAAGTGACCATAAAACCCTGATGCACCATAATAGCAGCGGCGCAAAGAAGCGGAACCAGCCAACGCCAGGCACTTTTTCTCAGGCAGACAACAGACACAAGCGTAATGATTACCCAATACATATCAAATTTTGCGAAATACCCGCCGAATAAATAGGAAACGGACAGCGGCGACGATATAAAAAGAACGACAAATGTCATGACAGCCTGACGTTCATCCAGTTTACTCCTGCGTATAACGGCACCGAGCAACAACGCTATGAAAAATATTAAAAATATTAAAAAAATAATGACCGTTATATAAATTAAATTGTTCGTAATATTGTCTGTAAACAGTGAATATATCGAACCAATCAGAAATCTGGAGGCAAACCCAAATTTATAGTTTAATAAGTATTGAGTTGTGGTAAAGCTATCAAACCGTTTATCAACAATCAGAAGAAAATTAAAGAGAAGAAGGCCGAATATTACAGCCTCATAATACCCAAAAAGCGAATACTTATCGTTTAATAACGTATTTGATTTTTGTTTCACAAAAGCGTCCCCTTGCCGATAGAATAAATTTGCGGCTATCCCAGCATATAGTCAAAATTGTTTACTCTTGGCCCATAATAATTATCATAAATGCTTTTATCCAAAAATTCCAGAAATAATGTTCCAATATTGGATAACAACGCCAGCCCCCCGAAAATTAAGACAACATATAGAACCAATGCATGTCTGTCGAAAAATTCCTTCACTTTTTTAATTGGATCTATAATAGCGCTCTCTTTTCTGTAAATAAAATAGAACAAAAATACGAATTGACAGTTTATTACCGCCGACCACCACCTGTCCCAGTCGTTTCCGAATACCGCGGCTACAATGAAAAGGAGAGGAGCGGCCGCGCAAAGAATAAATATAAATTTTAGAAACTTGTTACCGGCTTGACGGATGCAGGTTTTCCATAAGGCCCCGAACACTATTATAAGCGGCAGGCTGACTGTCAGCAGCACAATGCTGACCGGTCCGTTCATACTCAGGGTAAACGGTATGATAAAGTCTATAACCCATTCGGGAAATGGCGCAAAATATTCGAGATACAGCATCTGATATCCGATTTTCATATCCGTATACTTTGAAAGGAATTCGCCCATTTTATCGGCTGTTTCAAAATCCAGCTGTGAGCGTGAAAACAACTGGAAATATATAAAAAAGCCTATCATAATGGCACAGCTCGAAAAGAAAAGTATACTATTTTTTTTCGAGCACTTGTTCCGATAGACTTCATAGAGCAAAGGGATTGCTATGGCAGGCACATAGGTTGTCAAATAACCGGGATGTGTCGCGACGGCAGCGAAACACAGAACCGGAACCGCCCATTTCAACGCCGGTTTATTCAAGCACATGAGAGCGACTAACGTAAAAATTAATAAAAATGTTTCAAGCCGCCCAAAATGCGATTCAAGCAGATACATCATTGACACGGGCGCTGAAATAAACAGGGCTGCAAAAACCAAAACCGCATTTTTATAGTCCGGTTGAGAGTTTGCAATTACTTTCCCGATTAGAGAAGATATCATGGCAAGCAAAACCAGCGCAACGGCAACCAAGATGACTTTAAATGCTCTGAGAGTCAAATAATCTGTAAAGATCGCGATGATGGAACCGATAAAAGCCCGGGCGATAAACCCTAAACGGTAAGTAATGACGTAAGGCGTTGTCATCCAGGAGGAAAATGAATTCCTTCCATATAACAATAGGAAAAGGCGGACGGTAAAAAAAATAAAAATCGGAATCCCGTACTGTGTATCGGACAACCCGTCTCTATTCGTTGATAAATGTTTTTTGAAAACATTCATTCGCAACGTTCTCCTATCCTTAACCTGCGTTTCCGTGCCTTTGCCGAATGTTCCTTTATTTTTTCAGTATGTCTTTCTTTTTCATAAGCCGGACATGGAAAACTGTTTTAAAATAGGTCAGATACTTAAAAAAATTAATCTGCGACGACCCTTCCGTTCTCGCTTTCCATGTCGCGGGGACCTCGATAAAGGGGATGCCGAGCCTCAGCGGCTTCAGGCAGGTTTCGAGCGCGAACGGGTGTTTTTGTTCCTCCCAGCGGATGGATTTCACCAGTTCCGTGGGATAGAGGCGAAAACCGTATGTTACGTCGGTCAGTTTCGTCCAGAAAATTACATCGATCATCTTCTGGAAAATGTAATTGAGCAGCAGCATGAATTTTTTATAGCCGTGAAAACCGCCGCCGGGCATCCAGCGCGACGCGGCGATGATGCAATCGGGCGCCGTTTTGCTTTTTTCAATGAATTTGCTGACCGCGTAAGGGTCCATGTCCATATCCGCCGCGGCGGTCACCACATGGGAGCCTTTTGCCATGTCAAACCCTTCGCGCAGAGCGTTGCCGAAAAACGGTTTCTTCTGGTAATAGATCTTGATGGGGTAATCGGCGTATTTTTGCTTTATGCTTTCGGCGGTTTCCACGCATTGAGCAGTCGATCTGTCGCAAAGCACCATAATAAATTCCTCGATGTCGCTTTTCGCGCAGGTTTCGAGCATAATTTCAACGGTCTGCCGGAACAAATAGGTTTCGTTCAGGGCCGGTATGATGATCGTAACCGAAGTAAATTCATTCATTTTCGAATTTATGTCCTTTCGGGGGGCTTCGCGTTTTCTTGATCGTTATTCAACTCGTTCGGCTTTTGGCCCAATCCGTACTTTTTACGGATTCGGGGAAACAGGAGAGCGTAATACGCGATACCCAGAAACTCTTTTGCCGCCCGGAAGAAAATTCTAACGGAGCCCGGCGTTCTTCGTTTAAAAACCTCGAGGGACTGTTTCATCGCTTTTTCGGCATAAACTCCCCGTTGTTCTTTGCTGTTGTCGTATTGGCCGAAAATGCTCAACCATAAAAACCATGACGAAACGACCTTTAACTCTTTGTCCGGCACGCGGGAAAAATTCTTTCCGAGCCGGTTGAGTTTCGGGAACTTCAGCCATTCGCGCCAGGTGGCAGGCTCGGTAAAGTCACCTGCATCCACGAGATCCCGATACATTTCCGAACCGGGGATCGGGTAGTAAAAAAAGGCGAGTTTGACATCCGAGTGAAGGTTCTGCATGTAATGAGCCGTTTCCCGCAATTCCTCCACGGTCTCGCCGGGGAATCCGATGATAAACGAGGTCGTCGTCACGATGCCGATCTCTTTGCACCAGTTCATGACTTCGGTGACTCTTTGCAGGTTGGCGCCCTTGTGTATCGCTTTTTGGCGGCTTGGCGAACCGCTTTCGATACCGAAGAAAATCCACCGGCAGCCGGCCTTATGCAAAAGTTCCAATTCCTCGCGCGACAGAATGTCCGCCCGCAGGTCGCAGCCCCAAACGAAATCCATGCCGCTTTCGAGTATATTTTCGCAAAATTCCCGCAGGTATTCCCTGCCGGGGCTGAGCAAATCGTCGGCGAAAAACACGCCGTCCGCGCCGTGGTTTTCGATAAGGTATTTTATCTCGTTCAAATAATACGCCGGGGGCCTGGCCCTCCAGACGCAGCCGGAATACCCGGGGCTGTAACAGTAAGCGCAGCGGCCCGTGCAGCCCTTGGAGGAGTAAACATTGATAGCCCTTTCGCAGCCGACATTTTTGCCGAAGTATTTTTCGAGGCTGACAAAACTCCAGTCAATCACCGGCAGGTCGGCCGGGTCGGCAAACGCGCGCCGATTATTGATCTTTATCGTCCCGTTTTCCATATACGCCAGGCCGTCGACGCCGCTGAGGGGAGCCTTGCGCTCGAGCGCCTCAATGAGTTCGAGCATGGTTATCTCGCCCTCGCCGACGGTGACAAAATCCACCGCGCCCGTTTTCAGCACGATGTCGGGGAGGGCGGACGGCACATGGCCGCCCCAGATCACCGGCACCCGGCGCTTTTTCAGCCATTTCGAGACTCTAATCGCGTCGGGAAAGCTCTGCACCCCCAAAGCGGACACCCCGGCAATATCCGGGCGAAACGCGTCATAGTGTTCTTTCAAACTCCCGCGCTCGACCACACGGTCGTATATGCGTACGCTGTGGCCGTGCTTTGTCAAATGCGCCGCGATGGAGAGAAGCCCCAAAGGAACGGCGCTTTTCTGTTCGACGTGATACGGTTCGGAATTGATCAGCAATACTTTCATAATCTCTCCGCAAAACGGCTCGTTGGCTTACCGGGTGTTCAGAGCAACTCGCATGGGCGGACGCCGATATCGCGGCCGGGAAAAGCCTTGTTCAAAACGCCGTTGAGGTCTTCACGGCTGAACCCCTTTTTCAAAAAGATCTGCATAAACCCGCCGCCGCCCGCGCCGCATATCATAGCAGCGTCGGTTAGGGCGGCGCATGATGATAAAATGGTTTCGAGGTGTTCGTTCGAATACCCCGTGTCAAGCTTTTTTGTCAGCCGCGTTTGGCTGTTTAGGTTGGCAAGAAAGCGTTCCATATCGCCGGCTTCGATGCTGCTCTTCATTTGACCGGCGAGCGCGTGTATCTCTCCGAGTGTTTTTAAATAGAGCGGGTCGGACCGGATATACCCGCCCATCATTTCCCTCAAGATCGTACGGCCAAGCCGCCTTTTGCCGCTGTAGACGAGGCAAAACCGTTCTTTGAGTTCGTCGATAAACGCCGGCGGCGCGTTGAGCCGCTCGCATTTGACCTGCTGCCGGAATCCCTTTTTGGAATTCGCGATTTTGATGCCGGGGGTCAATGCCCCCGCCTGGTCCTGCCAGCCGCCGCCCGTTCCCATCAGCTGCTCGGCCAAAAGCACGCGCCGGCAGACCTCCTCGCCGTCGATTTCCCGGCCGGTGAACTCGAGCAGGGCTTTCACGCAGGCGGCCAGAAGAATGCTGCTCGTCCCGAGCCCGGAACCTTTCGGAATTCCCGGAGCGCCTGCCGAAATAGACAGACCGCCGCCAAGTTTCTCAAACACATTGCCTTCCGGGCGCACCCCCGGCATGGGGATAATCCCGCTGACCATCAGAGCCGCTTTTATAAGCGGCAGCGGTTCCATCGGGTCGGCAAGGCTTTCGATTGTGTCACAGCCACCGAGTTCGCCGCGCTCGCCGGAGTCAGAGTATTCCAAAATAGCCTTCGGCTCATCGATTCTTTGTATCCGGACATTTACGGGCATTGTCCCGTCTACGGAAACAGCCGCGTTGACCACGGCGCCGCCGTTTTCAAGGCAATAAGGCGGCGTGTCAGACCAGGTTCCGCACCAGTTGACGCGAAGCGGCAGCGACAGCTCCGCGCTGTCCTTGACAAATCCCCCGCCGTTTCGATATAACGGCTCGACAGGCGTTCCGCTTCCGATCATCTCCGCCACGCAACGAAGGCTTTTTTTCTCCAGAAGCTCCTTTATCTCAGCCGTGGCCGCCGGCGCGGCGCAGCCGAAAACGCGCATTCTTTCCTCAACCGGAAGGCATTCGGCGGCTTGAACAAGGCCGGCATAAACAGAACTGTCGATTTCCTCGTTGTTAAAACAGCTGACAGCTTTTTGAGCAGGTACCCTGTTTAAGACGGATTTGATGAAGATATCAATGTTTCGGCTGTAATTGTTCAGTATTTCAACAACATCCCTCTCCGGCATGTCTCATTCATGCAGTCCGTATTTTTTTCGGATTTTCGGATAGGCGAACACATTCCATAAAACGGTAACGAGAGTTTTCAGGGAGTTAAAGCCGGTGACGATGAAAGAAACGACGCCAAACCGGAAGATGTTGCTCAACGCGTCGCTAACGGCCTTGTCGGCGAATTTCAGCGACCGGCTCTTGTCCTTTTTGTTAAAGCTGATCCAATGAAACCAGCTGCGGATAACCAGAAGTTCTCTTTTGGGTATTTGTGAGAAGCTTTCATAGTAATCGTTTGTTTGATTAATTTGCGCGTGTTCGCGCAGCGTCCGGGGCGGAGCGAACAAGCCTTTTTTAATCAGCTCTTGGCACAGCTCCTGCTCAATATTGGGCGTGTACATATTCACGGGGTATAAATCCGCCCCGATTGTTTTCGCGAGGTTTATCGTTTCGCGCAGCTGTTCTTCCGTCTCGTGCGGAAAGCCGATAATCAACGACGATATCGTTATGATTCCCAGTTCTTTTGTGATTCGGAAAGTATCCTCCATCTTGGAAAAATCGAGGTTTTTTCTAACCTTGCGCTGCATTTCCGGCGAGCCCGTTTCGATGCCGAAAAAGATCCATCGGCAGCCGGAATCGGCCATCAGGCGGAAGTCCTCCTCGTCGAACTGCCCTATTCTGGCCTGGCATCCCCAAACAAGCTTATAGTTTTTCTCCCGCATTCGGGCGCAGAACTCTTTGAGATCCTCTTTTTTGGGGCAAAACACATCGTCGGTGAAATAAATGCCGTCCATACCATAATCGTTCACGAGGGAATCGAATTCGGCGAACAAGTCGTCGATCGGGCGTTTTCTGTATGTGGAATGGCTGTAAGCCGTGTTGTAGCAAAAAGTGCAGGTAAACGGACAGCCTTTGGAGCCATAGAGATAAAGCATATTCCTGCAACCGAAATAGGTTTGATAATACTTCGGCACATCCACCAGGGAATAATCGATGGCCGGCAAATCCGCGAGGTCGGCGAACGCTCTGGGTTTGTTTAATACCACCTCGCCGTTTCTTACAAAGGCAAGGCCGTCGATATGGTCGAGCCTGTCAAGCGGGATTCTGTCGCTCAACGCGTTGACGAGTTCAAGGAAAGTATATTCCCCTTCATTCAAAACCACCGCGTCGACCACGCCGGAATTGAGCGCGTCGTCATAAATAAATGTCGGGTAGTGGCCGCCCCAAACAACCGGAATTCCGAAATTTTTACTCGTCTCGGAGATGTACTCGGCGTCCTTTATTCCCCTGGCCGACATAACAGACAGCCCGACGATGTCGGGTTGAAATTCCTTTAGCTGGTTTTTTACATTTTCTTTTTTGATGCATCTGTCGCTGATTTTTACTCTGTGCCCGCGCTCCTTTAAAAATGTCGCTATGGCCAGCGCGCCAAGCGGCACGGACGGCGATTTGATGTAATAATTCGTTGACGGATGAAACAGCAATATTTTCACAACAAGCACCTTTATTAACCGGCTTTTGAATTCATGCCCTTACGGTTTCACTTGCTTTACGCGATAGCATCTCGAGGAGTAAAGGGTGGCCTCGTCCCTTCTGCCGTACCACACGATTTCTCTCGCGTAATCCGCCCATGTGTAAGCGGGGCTTGAATCCGTAATTTCATAGGCGGCGCTTCCTTTTTTCAAGGCTGTGTTTTGTGTGGTTGAGGACGGAAAAAAATAACCGAAAAAGTCATAGCCGCACCGAAATGTTTTTTTCGCCGTGCCCGGCAGTTTAATCATTGTTTTCTGGAAAGACGTCAATTCTTTCAGCAGTTCGGCCTCAAGGCCGAATTCCTCCAAAAAGCGTTCCAGCTCCCGGTAAAACAGCTCGTGTTTATACACGCAATTCAAGAACAGGGTTTCGTCGGGTTCGTAGGTAATCTCCCCGAACAGATCATTCTGCACGGCCTGTGAGTTTTCGCGTTTGGTTACGCCCTCAAAAAGTTGTGTGAGTTTTCGCAAGGTATCGTGAATGACGCCGCCGCCGAGGCCGGTGAAATGGTCTATCAGGCGGCTGTAGAAAGCCTTGTAGGCGACCCGTTTGGCCTGCCTGAGATACATAGCGATAAAGCGGGTCAGCCCGAGGTTGTGAAACCCCTGAATCACGGTCGCGAAAAGATAGGAGCGCACCCAGTCGCCCGCGCTCATCGTATTGGTGGAAATGATGGTTTTCGCGAGTTCCGTAATCCCGCCGTTTTCCCGCGGCACGCAATGAAAGATGTCAAACGGTATATCCACCGACACAATGCCGAATTTCTCGATGTATTGTTTGCTGCCCATCACGGAGTTCGGCAGAAGTTCGCAGGGGTAGACATTGATGGATTTGTGCTGCCCGAGTTCAAGGAGCGCGCATATGCCGTCCGTAAAGCTTTCATAGGTTTCTCCGGGCAAACCCAAAATCAGTTCGCAGTAGGTAGGGATGCCGACGGAATTATAAAAGGACATCAGCTCGCGAAAATGCTCCGGCGTATGCTTGCGGCGGCCGATATTTTCAAGGACGCGCGGGGACAGGCTTTGCAGTGAAATTGTCTGTGACTTTCCCAAATTGCTGTCGCTGAGAATCTTGCTGATTTCTCCCAAAAATTCAAAGCGCCTGTTCGTGAAATTCGCCTTCATCTTTTTCGGATAACCGGTCTCGTTTTTTAACGCGACCATTTTATTCGTGATATCCAGATCCCTGTCAAAAAGCCCGAAATTGGCGTCGGCGCAATACACATACTCGATTTTATGCGCCGCTATCCATTCGAGTTCCCTGAACACTTTCTCAATTGGGAAGAGGCGCACTTTCGCTTTCAACCCGCCCCAGTCACAAAAAGCGCACTGTTCCGGGCAGCCTCTGTTTGTTTCAATAATAGCGGAAAAGCAAATGTCGTCCTTGAGGATCCCGTCAAAATACCCTTCCAAATACGGGGAAGGATACGATGTTTCGCACGGCGCCCGGAACGCCGTTGTGACCGCGGCGCCGCGTTCGTCCCGAAACGAAAGGTTTGGCAGAGGCGTCCACGGTTTGTTCTCCGCCAAATTAAGCAGCAGCCGTTTAAACGGCTCCTCTCCACTGCCGTGGACCAAAATGTCGATATACGGCCGGCCGTCCAAATCCGCCGCGTCGGGCGAAACATTGTGGCCGCCGAACACCACAAGGCAATCCGGGTAGTTTTCTTTCACTTTTTTCGCCAAAGCTATGTTGTATTGCGTGTTCCACACATAACACGAAAACGCGGCAATATACGGATTTTCCATGGAAGCGGCCGCGCTGTCTATGTCTTCCCTGGTATAGATAAATCGCCCGAGTTTATACGCGCTTTTAATTGTGTCGTCCTGCCAGCAGTATGCAGCAATACAACCGGCAGCATAAGGGATGTAGGTATTCTTTTCTCCGTAGATCGCGTTGGCCTGAATGAAGTATATGTTTTTCAAGTTGATCTCTCACTTGCACGATATTCGCAACTGTTTATTATATAGGATTCACACCCGGTTGTCAATTTTGATAAATGGGAATTACTTCCCCGATTTGTGTTTGTACAGCCCATACTTTTTCAGGATTTTCGGGTAAGCCTTGGCATACCACACAACGGTAAAAAACTGCTTTGCCGATGTGAAAAATCCCAGGAAAAAGTTATCGGGGCTGAGCTTAAACATATTCTTAACCGCCTGCACAGCGAGCTGTTTGGCGACCCCGTACGAATCGGAGCCGACAGACTCTTTCCGGGAAAAACCGAGCCATTGCGCGTAGAAATGAAGCACCAACAGCTCTTTCATCGGCACTCGTGAGAGGGTCTTCCCGCTGTATTCGTCACACTGCAGCTTGTCCCATTCCTTTAAGTTTTTGGGCGGGATGTACTGCCCGGCGGCGGTTGCCGCGTCGAACATTTCCGAGCCCGGCTGCAAAAAGCAAACGTTGAGAGGGCACATATTGGCGTTGAGGCTCATTGCGAAACGGACGGTTTCTTTCAGCTCCTCCCGTGTTTCACCCGGGTATCCGATAATAAACGAGCTTTGCGTTGTGATGCCAATCTCTCTGCAGTGGTCGATGGTTTCTTTCGCCTTGTCGAGGTTGATTCCCTTTTTGACCTCTTTGAGCCGTTCTTTGCTGCCGCTCTCAATCCCGAACAAGATCCAGCGGCAGCCTGCGTCATGCATTTGCCGGAGCTCTTCTTTGCCGAATACCCCGAGCCTTGTCTGGCAGCCCCACACAAACCGCAGGTTCCGTTCTTTTATCAGGCGAAAGAAGGTTTGCATATCCTCCGTTCCCGGGTTCCAGAGTTCATCGGCGAAATTTATCCCGTCGATGCCGCAGCGGTTGACAAGATACTCGATTTCATCAACAAGTTGTTCGGGCGGCCTTCTTCTGTGGGTGCAGCGGTGATATTTCGGGCTGTAGCAAAAGGTGCATTTCGCGGGGCAGCCCTTCGAAAAATACAGGTAAACCATCCGGCTGCAATGAAAATAAACCTGGCTGTATTCGACGGGATTGAGCAGCGACCAATCCAACGCGGGAAATTCCGCCAGATCGGCAAATTCCCGGTGTTCGTTGATATGAACGCCGTCTTTATCGAGAAAGGCCAGTCCGCTGATATCATAAAAGGAGCCGCCGTTTTCAAGCGTATCCAGGAGCTCGTTAAAAGTGATTTCACCCTCGCCCATCACGATATAATCCACGCAGCCTTCCCGAAAACAAAGCTCGGTCAGCACGCTGGCCATGTGGCCGCCCCACACCACCGGCTTGCCGTATTTTTTCGCCGCTTTCGAGACTTTCACGGCCGAATTGCCGACAAGCGTCGAGCTGTATGACACACCGACCACATCCGGGCTGAAACGCTTCAGGTGCTTTTCAATGTTTTCCGGCTTGACGGTCAGGTCAACGATTTGTACCGTATGCCCTTCTTTTTTGATGTAACTCGCGATGGCTAAAAGCCCGAGCGGCACGCTCGGGGCTTTGCGGCGCCTGTTAAACTGCGTTGCTTTCGGGTTAATCAGCAATACTTTCAAAACGATTCCTTCTCAATTGTTTGTGTTCTGTTTCAAAGCGCGGCCGGGCGCCCGTTACCGAAAATCCAGGTAACTGTCTATGTGTTTGCTCATGACCGATATAAACAAATCCAAATGGTTCGAAAAAATGAAGGTGGCGGAATAGATTAACAGCACAAGAAATAGGAGAGGGCGCCGTTCTAATCGTTCTTTCAACCGGATAAGGGCTCCCGTCACATCTGTGTCATTCACCGCGAGGAAATAAAAAGCAAGCATGAACTGTGAAATGAACATAGTGTGAATCCACCGGTGCCAATCCACGGCGAGAAACAGCGGCGCGACGCCAACGGGCGCCGCCAGGCTCAGCAGAAAAACGAATTTGTTTGATTTTTTTTCCGCGCTGTTTATCGCCGTTTTCCAAAAACCGGCCAGCAAGGCTATGACCGGCGCGGTGATGAACAGCATAGCTACGCCGTATGTTTTGGCGATGTCGGCAATCCACCCATACGCGTTGTGCGCGCCGCTGCTGTAAACCTTCGCGAAGGGGTAACAAATGTCGTAGAAAACCGGCACTTCCCCGCCTTGAATGTCCGTGATCCCCGCAAGGTAGTTTTTGACCTCCCGCAGGTTTTTCAAATCCGGAGCAGGCGCGAGAAGCTTCAGATAAACGAAAAGGACCGCGACCGAAAGGCACGACAGTATCAAAATCAAAAGCCGTTTTTTTGAGCCGTCCCTGAAATACTCATAGAGCATCACGATACCGGCCACCGGCATATACATAAAAGCAAAGTTGAAACTTAAAACCATCGCGAAAACACATAAGAACGGGACAAGCCACTTTGCTTTTTCACTTCTTATACAGTAAAGCAGGACAACGGTTACAAGAATTGACTGCAAGTCAAACCGGCCGAAGTTTTCGATGTTAAACAGGTATTGTATCGTAACCGGGCACGCGATAAACAAGGCCAATGTTTCCGCGCCCGCGCCGGTATTTTTTGAAACGGTTCGGATGGCTCTGCCGAGAAGGACGGAAACGAACAAAATCAACGACACGGTAAAAACCATAATCACCGCGTATACCGTCCGGGCGGTCACATAATCGGTGAACAGCCGGATTACCGAACCCAAAACAATGCGGGAAATAAAACCGAAATCTTTGAAGGACAGCGTGTAATACACAGAACAAAACGGGTTGAGGTACCGCATTTCGGGGACAAAGATTAAGAACTCCAAAAAAAACGCAACAAAGAGCAGAAGCTCATAAGGCGGCGCGCCTCCGGTAACTTTTAACCTTTTCTCTTTTATAAACATAAAAAATCCTTTATGCTATCAAAAATTATTCATGCTTATATTCAAGCCCAATTGCCGTCAATCCGTACTTTTTCCTAATTCCGGGATTTAACAAAACGCTGAGAAAAGACCGAAAAACCAAGTTAAAAGAATGAACTAATTTACCAATCGAAAACTCTTTGAGAGTTTTAAAAATATAACCCGACGTAATTGCCTTCCACGATTTCCCGGTGCTGACTTCATCTTTTTTGAAAAGCCTTCGCAAAACAAAATAGGAGTATACAACGACTAAATCTTTATCGGGAATACAAGAGAAGTTCTTGTTTATTCTGTCGAAAGGGTATTTCGCTATGAAACCCTGAAGTTCCTCCGGAGGTTCAAGCTTTTTATTGTTGAGCAATTCCAAGTAAACTTCGGAATTCGGAACAAGTGAGAAATAATTGAAGGAAACCTGTGTGGTCATCAATCTTAACGCAAGGGAAACCGTCTTTTTCAGATCATCTTCCGTTTCTCCCGGAAAGCCCAATATAAACGCCGCGCGGGCAACAATGCCCGCATTCGCGCAATCGGTAAAGGTTTGTTCAATCGCCTTGTAATTGATTCCCTTTTTGATTTTCCTCAACATTTTTTCGCTTCCGCTTTCAATGCCGAAAAATATCCATCGGCAGCCGGCTTCGTATAAGCACTGAAATTCTTCTTTACTTAATATTCCGATAATGCTGCTGCATCCCCAGAAAAATTCTAACCCGGCTTCTTGAATGGCGGCGCAAAAACTGTACATTTGCTCCTTGTTGGCAAACATCAAATCATCGTTGAAACAAGCGCATTCCAATCCATATTTTTCTATGAGGTGTGAAACATCCCTGATTACCTGGTCATCGGGCCTGTTCCGATGCACGCCTCTATTAAATTTGGCGTTATAACAAAACGTGCAGCGTCCCGGGCAGCCTTTAGAAGTATATAATGAAATCGTCTTCTTGGAAGAGTAGTAGGAATAGAAATACCGGTTTACATCAAGCAGCTCCCAATCCAGGTCCGGGAGTGTGGAAAGGTCTGTCAATTCCCGGCATGCGGTTTGAATCATATTCCCGTCTTTTATAAACGCTAACCCTTGAACGGTTTCCAATGGTCTGCCCGCTTCCAAACACTCCAACAATTCAAGCCAAGTATGTTCGCCTTCCCCGACTGAAATGATGTCTACACAGTCGGTTTTTAACGACAGCTCGGGCATAGCAGAAGCAAGGAAGCCCCCCCAGACTACTTTTATTCCGGCCTTCTTGGCAATACCCGAACAATGTATCGCGTTGTCAACAGCTTTCCCGGAAATAACGGAAACCCCTATAATATCAGGCAAAAACTCCCTCAATGTCTTTCTGAAACGGCCTTTTTTCACCTCACTTTCGTAAATCATAACTGTGTGGTTGTTATGTTTTAAATAGGTCGCAATGGAAAGAAGGCCTAATGGCGTCGTGAGGGGATCTACATTTCTTTTTGTTGCCGGGCTGACAAATAATACTCTCAAAATCTCGCCTCCCAAAAAACGTTTTTACTAACATAAATAAATTAATAAAAACACCATGAGCCGGGCTTTTGTTTGTTAGTGACACTATCATTTGGGCGGTATGATAAATCCTGAGTAAATCGCTAATCCCTGTATAAGCCGTATTTTTTTCGTATGAGCGGATGCAGCAAAAGGGCGGAAACGACCCCGAAAAGCGTTTGCGCGTCATAAGCGAGCGACACAATGCCTTCCCCGAAACCGTTCGAACGAAGGCCCTTGAGGGCGTCGCCGGCCGCTTTTTTGATGAAGGCGTACCGTTTTGCCTCGGAGGACGGTTGTTTTCTCGCGAAAGTCGACCACATAAACCAGGCGCGGATTACCTTGAGTTCTTTGACGGGAACTTCCGAGAAGTTTTTGTGAATTTTTTCGGTCGGTCTTAAATTTTTATATTCTTCGAGCGTTTCCGGAATCCGGTATTTTCCCGCCGCGGCAAGCTGTTCGCACATCTCCGAGCCGGAAACGGGAAAGTAGAAGTTGCAATCGTACACAGCTTCCGGAATTTTTTTCGCGAGCGCGATTGTTTCTTTGATATCGTCCGCCGTTTCCCCGGGGAAGCCGATAATAAAAGCCGTTACCGCGGCAATGCCGGCGTTCACGCAATTGTTGACGGTTTCCTGCGCCAAGTCGAGCCGGATGCCTTTTTTTATTTCTTTCTGAATTCTGTCCGAACCGCTTTCAATGCCGAAAAACATCCACCGGCACCCGGAACGGCGCATATACGCGAAGTCCTCTTTGGTGTAGGTTCCGATTCTCGCGTTGCAGCCCCATGAGAGACGAAAGCCGCTGTTGACGAGCTTATCGCAGTTTTCAACCATTTCCTTTCTGTTGCGGCACCACAGCTCGTCCGCGAAATGCACGCCGTCCAAAGCGGTGTTCGCGACGAGGTATTGAATCTCCTCAATACAGTAATCAAAAGGCCTCTTTCTGTATTCGCACTTGTTAAAGCCTTTGTTAAAACAAAAGGTGCATTGACCCGGGCAGCCTTTCGCCGAGTACAGGTAAGTCATCTTCTCAGCCCCGAACAGGCTTTGAAAATAATCCGACGGCTTAACCAGGCTCCAGTCGAGAACGGGAAAATCCGCGAGATTTGCGAACGCGCGGTCTTTATTGATTTTAATCTGTCCGTCTTGCGTATAAGCAAGTCCGTCTATACCGGAAAGCGGCAAGTTCTTTTCGAGCGCTTCAAGCAACCGTTCACAGGTTATTTCCCCTTCGCCGACGACAACGAAGTCGGCGCTGCCGTGTTTGAGAACGGTTTCCGGTATGACGGAGGCGAGCGCCCCGCCCCATACCACGGGGATATGTTTTGCCCGCGCCGCTTCGGAGGCTTTGACCGCGTCCTCAATCGACTTATAGGAAATGAGCGATATCCCGACTATATCCGGCTTTAAATTGCCGATTGTTTTTTTGTAATTGATTTTGTTGACGGAGCGGTCGGCTATGGAAACGGCGTGGCCGCGTTTGTTCAGGTACGACGCGACGGATAAAATACCCAAGGGGCTCGCCGGTGATTTGTAAAACCGTTTCGGCTTCGGGTTGATAAGCAGTACTCTGATGGCCCCGGCCCCCTTCTTGCGCAAATACAGCCGTTCGTATATAATATAATGTATTTCCGGGCTTTTTGTCAAGGAACACGCCTCGCGGGCGGCTTCGCCCTTCTCTGAGTCTTTTGTTTCGAAAGGCTGTTTTCTTTATGAAAAATCTGTACTTTGTTCAGTCGGTCGCCAGCTGTGACAATTTTACGGCTTACCTTCCCTATGCGTCGGGCTGTTTAATCGCCTACGCGCTGCGCGACAGCGACATAGCGGCCGGCTATCGATTCAACGATATTCTTTTCATGCGTGAAAAAATCGACGACGTTGTCAAAACGATTCGCGAACCGTTTATGGCCGCCTTTTCCTGTAACTTGTGGAATTACGAGTATTCCAGACAGCTCGCCAAAAAGATCAAAGAATCCCATCCCGCCTGCCTCATCGTTTTCGGCGGCCATTACATTTCGCACGGCAGCGAGGTTCTTGACGAAAACCCGTTCATTGATTTTTCTATATACGGCGAGGGCGAGCGGCCTTTCGCCGCTTTGCTGAAAGCCCTGCTCAACGGCGCCGGTTTCGGCGGCATTGAAAACTTAACTTACCGCGGCGGGAACGGCGTTGTTGTCAACCCCGCGTTTAACAACCACGATATCGCGGATTATCCTTCGCCTTACCTCAGCGGAATCTTTGACTCCATATTCAAACGATACCCCGGTATGGAGTTTCACGCCATTATTGAAACAAACCGCGGCTGCCCTTACCTTTGCGCTTACTGCGAGTGGTGCTATACAAAAAACATCCGTTATTTTCCGCTTGAAAGAGTAAAAAACGAGATCCGATGGATGTCGGAAAACCGCATTGAATACTGCTATTGCGCCGACGCCAACTTCGGCATCTCAAAAAGAGACGTCGACATTGCCGCGTTTGTCATTGAAACGAGAAAAACAAACGGATACCCCAAAATTTTTCGGCCTACCTACGCGAAAAACAGCAACGAGACTGTTTTCGAAGCCGGCAGACTTTTGAACGCAAACGGGGCCGACAAAGGGGTGACCATCGCTTACCAGTCCCTCAACGAAACCACGCTTGAGCTTATCGGGCGGAAAGAATTGAACATCCGAAATTTCGCGGAGCTTGAGCAAAGGTATTTTAAGGAAGGCATTCCGACTTACACCGAGATGATTCTCGGCCTGCCCGGCGAGACATACGAAAGTTTCTGCGGCGGCCTCTGCCGGCTCCTCGACGCGGGCCAGCACAACTCCATCGCCGTCTACCAGTGTCAGATATACAGCAACGCGCTGATGGGACAAAAAGAATACCGTGAAAAATACGGCATTCAAACGGCAAGGGTCCCCATTCACGGGATTCACTATATGGCGAACTTTAACGGCGTTCAGGAATACTATGACATCGTTATCGGCACGGCGAGTATGAACAACGGGGAATGGGTGAAAGCGAACCTGTTCTCTTTTGTCCTGCAGGCGTTTCACAGTTTGGGTCTGCTGCGCTGTTTCGCGATCTATCTGAAACAGGAACAGGCAACCGGTTACGATTTGTTTTATAACCGTTTGCTGTCGTTCATCCTCGGGGCGGACGGGACGAGTTTGCAGAACTTGTTTCTGGATTTTGAAAAACGGCTGTTTGATACGAAAACGGGCGACTGGACTTATATCGATAAAAAATTCGGCAAAATCGGCTGGTACTTCGACGAGGGCGCTTTTTTGGAGCTTGTGTATTCCTGGGATGTCTTCTGGGAGGAGATACAGCCTTTTTTAGCGCTGCTCGATATCCCTCCGGATCTGTTCGGCGAACTGCTGGAATATCAGAAACTGATCATCCGCCGCCCGGATATCGTTTGTTCGAGCGCGGAGTTCGGCTATGATTTTTATGATTACTTCGAGCACATTTATCGCGGCCAAAAGCTTTCACTGAAAAAAAGGCGATGCCGTGTCAATATTCATTCAAAAATCAACGCGCCAACCTGGGAGGAATACGCCCCAAAGATTATTTTGGGCGGCAAGAGGCGGGGCGAAACATTGTATACGAACGAAAAGAATGCCGTCACGGTCGAGGGTATTCCGGACGATGAGAAGCCGGGGTTAGTATAAAACCGGGCAGCCGCGCTTCTACGGCGGAGTATAGAATGGAGGGTGTGGGGTTGAAAAACGTTTATCTCGTGCAGGCGGGAGAAAAATCTCTAGTCAACAACACAATTGCATATCTTCCTTATGCCGCCGGCACGATTGCCGCCAAAGCCTGGGGTAACCAATTGATTCGGGATTCATTCAACCTTGACCGCATCGTATTTTTAAGAGAACCTGTCGAGCGATTGGTGGAGTCTCTGGATGACCCTTATCTTGTCGGCTTTTCCAGTTATTTGTGGAATCACGAATACAATAAAACTGTTGCAAAAAGCATTAAAGAACGATATCCCGCCTGCCTGACTGTATTCGGCGGCCATAACATTTCGGGCGATTCTTCCGTTCTCATGGAGAACAGTGCCGTTGACATTCTGATTCACGGAGAAGGCGAGGAGGTGTTTGAAAGGCTTCTTTGCGCCCTTTTGACGGGAGAAAGCCTTGACAGCGTACCGAATATCTCTTACAGGACCGACGGTTTGACCCCGGTGCAGACAATCCGGATGCCCATGACCGGTTCCGATTATCCGTCTCCCTATTCAGCGGGGGTCTTCGATCGTATACTCGCCTCGCATCCCGAGGTAAAATTTCACGGTACTCTTGAAACCAATCGCGGCTGCTCAAACAGTTGCGCTTTTTGTGATTGGGGAACCCATAAAGCCGGCGTGAAAATGTTCCCTATAGAACGGGTTAAGCAGGATATCGCGTGGCTTTCCGAACACAGGATTGAGTATGTTTGGGGGACAGACGCGAACTTCGGTCAATTCGAAAGGGATAACCTTATCGCGGATTGGCTCATAGAAGCAAAAGCAAGCAACGGGTACCCCAAGAGCTTCAGGGCCAATTACGCCAAATTCAATAACCGGAATGTTTTTGAACTGGCAAGGCGTTTTTCTCAAGCTGATTTGAGCAAAAGCACAACCATCTCACTTCAGTCACTCTCCGGCGAGGTGTTGAAAAATATCCATCGGAGCAACATGACACTCGATCATTTTTCCGAAGTCATTAAACTCTACCGGGAAGCGGGTATTCCCACTTATTCTGAAATGATTCTGGCGCTGCCCGGCGAAACCTATGACAGTTTTACAAATGGCATTGGCAGGCTGCTGGACTCCGGTCAGCACGCGGTTATTGAGGTGTATGATTGTGTTCTGCTGCCCAATTCAACGCTGGCTGAAAAGGATTACATCGGCCAACATCAAATCAAGACCATCCGGGTGCCGTTTTTCCAGTACCACAGCGAAGAGGCTGATGATTGTGTGACGGAGTATACGGATATTGTGGTCTCGACAAGCACCCTGCCCCCGGAGGACTGGGTTCGGTGCAAACTTTTCTCCACCGCCGTTCAAAGCATGCACTGCCTCGGTTTGCTGCGCTGCTTTGCCCTCTACCTGCGCCATGAAAAAGGCATTCCTTACAGCAGCTTTTACAGCAGCCTTGTGCAGTGGTATTTGGAGCATGGCGGCACGCTCTGCGGAAGGCTGTTTATAAGAATCCACGATCAGCTTAAGGCGATGATTACGGATAACCAAGTCCCCTATTTTTACGAAAGGCAATTCGGCGATGTCCGTTGGCCGCTGGATGAAGGGGTGTTTTTGAGTTGTGTTGCCGATTTGAACCGATTTTACCGGGAGACAAGCCGTTATTTAAAAGCCTTTGATATTCACGAAGATCTTTTCAATCAGCTGCTCGCCTATCAAAAAGGCGTGATCCGGTTGCCGGGCAGCAGTCAGCAGCGGATTGTCCAGCAATATGATTTCTACGGCTATATGCTTCACGCCATGAACAATCAGGCCAAGCCGCTAAAAAAGGTGAAAAACACACTGGCGTTAACGCTGCCTCCCGGCAGTGCGGCCATGGCGGACTATGCCAGAGAAATTGTCTGGTACGGCCGGAGGCTCGGGCTGACAATGATCACGAACGACAGCGGCCTTTTTAACATTCAATACGATAAGGCGTTCGAAATGCCCCTTCCGTAAACCAGCGGCGTTTGCTCTGATTTGCGCGCTTGGCAAGGCTTGGCAAGGATTGACACGGTGCCTGTTTCATGATAACATAAAATGCTATATTATATACTTTAATATGCTTCATGAGGCGTCCAAAACCGGAGGATACCGTTCTTTCAGATGAATAAGAAAAATGTTTACCTAATACAACCAAACAGCCGGACAGGCAACACGATATCTTTTCCGTACGCGGCAGGCGTAATAGCCGCTTACGCCTGGCAGTTTCCGGCTGTGCGTGAAAACTATCACCTTGGCAAGCTGTTTTATAAAAAAGATCCGATTGACAAAATCGCCGCGGAAATAGAAAGCCCGTTCTTGGTTGGTTTCTCCAATTACATGTGGAACATTGAATACAACCTTTCCCTGGCACGGCAGTTAAAAAACAACTATCCGAAATGCGTTATCGTTTTCGGCGGGCACCAAATCCCGGACGACACCGGTTGCCTGGAGAAATACGGTTTTATTGATGTTTTAATTCACGGAGAAGGCGAAGAACCGTTCACACAACTATTGACCGCCTTGGCTGAAGGTTCGGGGGTCGAGGCGATCCCCAATATTTCCTGCAGAACTCCAGCAGGCGGTATCGTAAAAACACCGCGAAAAAGAACCGCGCTGAAAACAAGTCCCTCGCCTTATCTCGAGGGCATCTTCGATCAAATCCTCGATGAAAAAGATGAGGATATCCGGTTGGACGCCGTGATTGAAACCAACCGGGGCTGCCCGAACCATTGCGCCTATTGCTGCTGGGTGGCGCCGAAAGTCACGCAGATGCCCGAAGAAAAAATATTGCGGGAAATCGACTGGATTTCATCACACAAAATTGAGTATTGTTTTTGTGCCGACGCCAATTTCGGCATGTTCGACCGCGACGCCGTTTTTGTCGACGCTGTCATTGACGCGAAGCGGAGGAACGGATATCCGCTGAAGTTTGAAGTGGCTTGTTTTGAGGGCCGAAATGATTTTGTTTTCGAGATAAACAAAAAACTTAATGAAGCCGGGTTAAGCAAGGGGGCGACGCTCCCGTTTCAAAGCCTTTCCGGCGAAGTTCTGGCCAATGTGGGAAGGCGCGGCTCAAGTGACCGAAGCGCCGTTGTCCGCCTGCTTGATAAATACCACCAAGCCGGCATACCCGTTTATTCGGATATCATCTTGGGCCTGCCCGGGGAAACCTATGAAAGCTTTTCCCAAGGCTTATGCGAAGCGCTCGAACTCGGTCAGCACAACTCGATCAATGTTCACCACTGTGAGGTTTTGCCAAACGCGGAAATGGCCAATCCGAAGTATATCGAAAAATTCGCTATAAAAACCGTATCCTCCCCTCTCTGCCAGCCGCATTGCGACAATGCGGACGACCTGTCCGCCGCAGGCACTTCGCGTATCATTGTGGAAACGGGGAGCATGAGCAGGGACGACTGGATAAAGGCCAACCTGTTTACCGTTTGTGTAGTCGGATTTCACAACTACGGGCTGTTGCAGTGTTTCGCGATTTATTTACACAACGAAAAATCTGTGTCATATTATGAGTTTTATTCCGGCCTGATGGCCTGGATTCAAACAAAGAGCGTTTTCTGCAAAAGGTCACTGGAAAAAGTGACCGGCCGTTTAAGAGCCTTCCTTGACGGCCAAGGCAAACTGCTATACCAAGAGGACAAGTTCGGCAAGCTTTTCTGGGCGCTTGAAGAGGGTATGTTTTTAAATATTGCCTTCGGACTCGATGAGTTTTATGCCGAGATTGAAGATTTTCTGCGCCGCTATCCGCTGGAGGAACAACTGTACAAAGAGTTGCTTTCCTACCAGAAAGGCATTATCGCTGTGCCCGGCAAAACCAAAGTCACCTTAACGCTGAACTTCGATTTCTATAGATACTTTCAGTCAGCGTTGTTGAATAACCAAAAGCCTCTGCTGAAGAAAACGAACAAAGTAACCTTAACGGATGACAATATTCCTTCCAACTGGTGCGAATACGGCATCCAATATGTGTGGTACGGCAAGCGGGAATCGAAAACACTGTTTACAAGCAAACCGACATCTGTTGACATAGACTATGGCGCCGAATAAAGGCAGTTTGCGGCTCCGCGGCAAAGGGGTTGTTCGCGATAGCAAAAAAGAATATTTATTTGTTCCAATCAAGCATCCGGTATGAAAATACAATGTATCTTCCTTACACCGCGGGCGTTCTGGCCGCCTTCGCCTGGGAGGACGCGGTCATCAGGCAAAATTATACCCTCAAAGGGATTTACTATTTGCGCGAAGCCATAGAAAAGACAGCCGCCGGCTTGGACGCACCCTTCCTGGCCGCTTTTTCAAACTATATATGGAATTTTGAATACAACAAAGCGCTGGCCGCGCAAATAAAAACCGGCTGCCCCGGTTGCAAAGTCGTATTCGGCGGCCATAATATTCCTCCCGACAACTCGCTTCTGGACGAGTGCGCCTATATTGACATCCTGATTCACGGTGAAGGTGAGGAAGCCTTCCGGGATATCCTGACAGCGCTGCACAATGGGGAACCGTTAAGCGGTATTCCGAACATTTCTTACCGGGACAGCCGCGGGAACAGCGTGAAAACGCAGTCGGTTCGCGTTACCCGCACGGACTTTCCCTCTCCTTACAAAGCGGGTCTGTTTGACACAATGCTTGTCGAACAGCCGGGTATTCGTTTTTCCGCCGTGCTTGAAACAAACCGTGGCTGCCCTTACGGTTGCGCTTTCTGCGACTGGTGCCGTCTAAACGCCAAGGTCCGGGAATTGCCCCGGGAGAGGGTTTACGGCGACCTGGAATGGATGTCCGAGAAAAAAATTGAATTCTGCTACTGCGCGGACGCGAACTTTGGTCTGTTGCCGGTCGACGAACTGTATGTGGATAAACTCATTGAACTTAACAGGGAAAACGGTTATCCGCAGAAATTCAGGGTAAATTACGCCAAGCACAACAACGATACCGTGTTTAGAATCAATGAAAAACTAAACGTATACGGGATTAGCAAGGGCGCGACGATATCCTTCCAAAGCCTCAGCCCGCAGGTGCTTGAAAACATCGGCAGAAAAAATATGCCTTTGGAAAAATTTGCGGAGTTAATGGCCCGTTACGGCAGCGCGGGTATCCCGACCTACTCGGAATTGATACTCGGGTTGCCGGGGGAAACATACGACAGTTTCTGCGACGGTATAAGCAAACTCCTCGAGGCGGGGCAGCACAACTCCATTATGATTTATAACTGCGAACTCATCGTCAATTCCCTGATGGCGGACAAAGCTTATATGGAAAAACACGGCATACAAACCGCTGTCACACCGCTGTATTTGCGCCATGATGAGCCTGAATGTGACGCTGTTCCGGAATTCTCCCGTTCGGTTACGGCTACCGCCACCATGAACAGGGAAGAATGGATTCGTTCCAATCTGTTTTCAATTACTGTTCAAAGCTGCCACGGTATGGGACTTTTAAGATGTTTTGCGGTGTACCTGTATTATGAAAAGGGCCTGCTGTACCGGGACTTTTATCAGTCTCTCGTCAAATGGATGGAAAGCCATCCGGATACGGCGACAGGGAAAGAACTGCGTTTCATGCGCGCTGAATTTGAGAAGATAACGAACAATGCCGGCTTGTGGTCTTATACCAACGAAATGTTCGGTAGCGTTTCCTGGCCTTATGAAGAAGGGTTTTACCTCAACCTCGTTTACCGGATCGAGGCATTCTATGAGGACATGCGAGAGTTTCTGCGCGGCTACAGCATAGAAAAAGGAGTCTTTGACGACCTGCTTTTGTATCAAAAGAGCCTCATCAAAATTCCGGGCGTCAGGACGCTGGAACTCCGCCTGAATCATGATTGGCCAGGATACTTCGGCAAAGCGTTTGTCGGCTCTTATGAACCGATTCAAAAAAAGAGTGTTTGTCTGCGTTTGTCGGACAGCCGCTTGCCTTCCTCCTGGAAGGATTACGCCAAAGAGTATATCTGGTACGGGCGCAAGGAACAGAAAAATATCTTTACCGAATCGGCGCCCCGATAAAGTCCGTTATGACGGGAACACAAACGGTGCCGACTATCCGGCCGGAGGGGCGTGGATGAATGCCTGAAAAAAATATATATTTTATCCAGCCCGGCTACTCTTTCGGCGGCAGCAACGGCCTCAAGGGCGCCTATATTCCCTACGCGGCGGGGTCAATCGCCGCTTTCGCTTGGAGCGACGCGGCGATAAGCGCTCAGTACAGCCTCAAAGAATTTGTTTACCTGTTCGAGGATATCCCGGCCAAAATCTCTGCGATGGAATCGCCCTTTCTGACCGCGTTTTCAAATTATGTCTGGAATATCGAGTACAACAAACGGTTCGCAAGCCGGCTAAAGGCCCTCTATCCCAACTGTTTTATCGTGTTCGGCGGTCATCAGGTCCCTCCCGATACCTCTCTGCTTGACGCGTGTGACTATATTGATTTTCTCATTCACGGGGAGGGCGAGGAGCCGTTTGCCGCCTTGCTTGCGGCGCTGGCCGGCAACGGCGACATCGGGGCGGTGCCCGGCCTTTCTTACCGGATAAACGGCGGCAAGAGCGTGAAAAACCCGGAAGTGATTTCACCCCGTACCGACTATCCCTCACCGTATCAACAAGGCATTTTTAACGCTCTTGTTGAAAACAAAGCGGTTGACTTCTATGCCATTATTGAAACAAACCGGGGCTGCCCCCATAACTGCGCGTTCTGTGACTGGGGAATCACCAAAGACAAATTAAAAGTTTTTCCGGAAGACCGGGTGAATAAAGATATCCGGTGGATATCGGAGCATCAAATCGAATACTGTTTTGCGGCCGATGCGAACTTCGGTATTTTGGACAGGGACGAGAAAATCGCAGACCGGCTAATCCGGGCAAAACAGGAAACGGGGTATCCGGTCCGTTTTGATGTCACCTACGCCAAAGACCGGGAAGAAGTTGTCTTCCGGACGGCAAAAAAACTCTTTGACGCCGGCATGTTCAAGGGCCCGTCGCTGTCGTTCCAGTCCCTGTGCCCGGAAACGCTCACGAGCATCGGCAGGAAAAATATGACTCTCGAAAAATTTTCCGGGTTGCTGGACCGATACACCCAAGCGGGTATGGCACCCTACTCTGAAATGATCCTTGGCCTGCCCGGAGAAACCTACGAAAGCTTCTGCAAGGGTATCGGCACGCTGCTGGCATACGGCCAGCACAACTACATTGATATCTTTCGCTGTGAACTGCTGGTCAATGCACCGTTGTCAAACCCGGATTATAAAAACAAGCATGGGATCGTGTCCGTTCGCACACCGTCTGTTCAGCATCATATCCGGCCCAGGTCGGAGGACATCCACGGCTATTCCGACCTCGTCGTTGCGACAAACACTATGAGCACCGGGATGTGGAAAAAGGCAAATCTTTTCTCTCTGTTTATCCAATGCTGTCATCATATGGGTCTGCTGAAGTATTTCGCGATATACTTGTATTATGTAAAACAAATCGCTTATGAAGATTTTTATAACGCTTTGTTATCCTGGCTTGAGAATACCGGCGGGGTTTGCGGCGAAGTTTTCCGCGCCATGGAAGCGGTATACGACAGCTTTCTGGAAAAAGGCACGGAACTGTCTTATACCAATAGTCTGTTTGGGAATATAACATGGTTTCCCGAGGAGGGCGCGTTTCTTGAGTTTGTGCTGAAATCGGAACGCTTTTATGCGGAAATATCGGATTTCCTGCGCGTATATCCCATGGAACCCGAAATCTTCAATGATCTGCTGCATTATCAAAAAAATATCGTCAAGAAGCCGGGGCTGAATGGTTTTAGGATAGACCTTCAATATGATTGGCACCGTTACTTTGCCGACAATAACCGTTCAGGCAGTATGAACCCGCAGCGGGAAGCGACTGTTATTCACATCCATGACCCCGGAAATCCCGCCGTTTGGGAAGACTATGCGAGGGAAAACGTCTGGTATGGCCGTCGGGCGGGCAAAACCCTGTTTTCGGACAATATTTGCCGTATCGAAACCGGGTTGCCGGAGTAATCTGTTTATACTGTATCAATCGCCGCTGTTTGCGAAAGGGCCGTTTGCTTATGGAAAAAAGAAATATTTATATGATTGCGGTTTCCAACTCCAGTGAGGGCAGTTATTTCCTGCCCTATCCGGTCGGAACAATGGCCGCTTATGCCTGGACCGATAAAACGATCCGGGAACATTATGAACTCAAAGGGTTTGTCTTCAGAAAAGACGACATTGAGACCGCTGTCGCCGCCTTTGAGAATCCCTTCATGGCGCTTTTTTCCAACAGCGTATGGAACAGCAACTACAACAAAACGTTCGCTAAAAGGCTCAAAGAGAAGTTCCCCGAATGTCTTATCCTTTTCGGGGGCAAGGAAAATCCGTTGGACGGCCGGTACCTTGATGAATATCCTTTTATGGATTTATTGATACACCTTGAAGGCGAGGAGCCCTTCAAACAGCTCCTGCTGCATCTGCTCGGCGAGGAAACGGATTACTCGGTATTAAACAACCTGTCTTACCGCGATAAAAACGGCGTCAAGCACACGAACAAACTGGAGACTACCGTTTGCACTCACTACCCCTCCCCTTATCTGTCCGGAACTTTTGACAAACTTATGAGTGAAAACGACGTTAAGTTTGTGCCGGTTTTTGAAACCAATCGAGGCTGCCCGTTTTTGTGCGTCTATTGCGACTGGGACACGACAAAATCCAAAATCAAGCTGTTTCCTCTGGAGAAAATATTTCAGGAAATCGAGTGGATTGCGGACCATAAAATGGACTATATAGTCTGCAGCGACTCGAATTTCGGTATGTTTGAAAGAGACGAACTGATAGCCGACAAACTCATTGAGGTCAAAAAAAGGACTGGATACCCGAACAAACTTCAAGTGTCGGCGGCAAAAGCCGACAGCCCGATTGTGTTCAGAATAAATAAAAAACTCAATGAGTTCGGCTTGAGCAAAGGCGCCACCATTTCCTATCAAACGCTCTCACCCGCCGCGCTGCGCAACATCGGCAGAAAAAACATTCCCCTCGAGCGATTTTCGGAACTCATGGCTCAATACAACAAAGAGGGCATCCCCACATTCACCGACTTGATTCTCGGGCTGCCCGGGGAAACTTATGAGAGTTTCTGCGAAGGAATGTGCAAATTAATTGAAGCCGGGCAGCACACCTCTATTTATGTCTACAGCTGCGCAGTATTGAATAATACCCCTATGTCGGATGAACAATACATCCGAAAACACGGCATAAAAACCATTGATGTTCCCTTCAGCCAGTATCACTGCGACTGCGGTCCGGATGAGGACATCGTGGAATATGTCAAAGAAATCATTTCGACAAACACTCTGGACAAAGCCTCCTTTGTCCGCGGGAAACTGTTTTCACTGTGCGTGCAGTGTTTCCATTGCTTTGGTCTATTGCAGTGTTTCGCGATGTATCTTTTCCATGAAAAAGGGGTAAGGTACGACGCTTTCTACAATGACCTGCTCGAATGGTTCGAGCAAAACCCCTTGTCGCTGAGCGGTAAAGTATTTCTTGATATAAACGAAAGGCTTGTCCGGTACGCCAACGGAGAAAAACCCATGGCCTATGTAAATAAAAACTTCGGCAATATTTACTGGCCGTTTGAGGAAGCGGCGTATCTCGAAATTGTCTACCGATTCGATGATTTTTATCAAGAGATAGAAGATTTTCTCGGGCAATACAGGATTGACTCCGAGATCTACGACGGCATCATGAAGTATCAGCAGAGCATTATCAAAATGCCCGGAAAGAACGAATTCGCCATCAGTCTCGAATACGATTTCTACCGCTATTTTTTCGGCATACTGTCGAACACATACCGCCCGCTGGCAAAGGTGAAGAATGAGCTGACCATAAGGGGCAACCAGATTCCCGGCAACTGGAAGGACTATTCCAAAAAGATTGTCTGGTTCGGCCGGAAAGGCGAGAAGAACTTGTACACCGACATAACCGTCCGTTATCTTGACTAAAAGCGCGATGTTTCCGAGGAGCGGTCCCATGGTTCATTCATTCCTTCCGGTCGGCCACGCGTACCCAGACCCAGGCACCGCGTACTCATGAAAACCAGCAATAAATCAATATGTAAAACGTAAAAGGCAGTTGTGCTCCACATGAATCCTCAACCGTTAAATGGCTTTCATTCCCTTTCCGTCATCGTCTTAGTAGTCAACGAAACGAGGACACTGACAGAAACTGTAAACACGATTATAAGCGTATGCGGCCGGAACGATTTAGCGGAAATCATTATTTGCCCTGCCCACTTCGTGACACCTGCGTGCCTGAGCGCCGCCAGCGAGCTGTGTGAAAAATACAGGGAAGTTCCCGTAAGCATCCATATGCAGACCGGGTCTTTTGAAGCCGCAATGAAAGAATTATTCCAGATCGTCAAGGGGTCTCATTTTATTATTCAGCCGGCGGATCTTGAGGAAGATCCGAAAATGCTTTCCGTATTTATTAAAAAATGTAAAGAGCACCCCGACGCCGTGATAACTGGCTCCCGTTTTTTGTCCAAATCCAGTGCAAGGGGCTTCAACTTTATAAAGAGAACCATTATTTCTGTGTATCACTGTTTTTTTAAAATGTTGTATGCCCATAGGCTAACGGATACCACATTTATGTACAGCGCGATTCCCACGAGCAGAATTAACAGTCTTGTGCTGGTGGAAAAATCGTATTCCGTGCTCTACGAGGCATTTCTAAAACTGCTGCGGACCGGCGTTGACGTGATAGAGGTTCCGGTTGAATATCACAAAAGCAGGGAAAGAAAGTCCAAAGTCAAATTTTTCAAAGACGGATTACGGTATGTGCAGGTGCTGTTCCGGGTAAGGTTTGCGCATATCGGCAGTTTCGGTAAAGGCGATGATGAGCGAGCGGATTAATTCAACCCGGGTATAGTGCAATACGGTTGTCGGAAGGATGTCTTGCGGTGAAAAATGTTTATCTTGTTCAGGCCGGTGAACTGTTCAGCGACGGAGAAATGAAAAGCGCTTATTTCCCCTATGCCGTTGGTGCCCTCGCCGCTTATGCCTGGAACGATGAATTCATCCGCAAAGAATATGCCCTGAATAGATTTATTTTTTACCGCGAAGATATTTCATCGGTTGTACGTTCGATGAATAACCCGTTTCTCGTAGGTTTTTCCAATTATATCTGGAACTTCGCTTATAACAAAGCATTGGCCGGTGAAATTAAAAAGGCATATCCCGATTGCGTCATCGTCTTTGGGGGCCATCAGGTACCACCGGGTGCCGCCTTGCTTGAGGAATGCGGTTTCATTGATTTTTTAATCCACGGAGAAGGTGAAGTCTCTTTTAGAAAGCTTTTGCTGGAACTCGCGGTAAATCATGATTTCTCCGGGATTCCGAACCTTTCGTACCGTGCCCTCGGCTCGGTTTATGTCAGCAATCCGTTAGCATACAATAAAACCATTGAATTCCCCTCGCCGTATCTTTCGGGCATCTTCGATTCCCTGCTCGCCGATAATGACATTAAATTTATAGCCATTCTTGAAACCACCCGAGGTTGTCCTTATAAATGCGCCTATTGCAGCTGCAGAGCCAATGAAAATGAATTTGCGTTAAAGACAGTTCCCACACAGCGCATCTATGGCGATATTCTTTGGTTTGCACGAAATAGAATCGAGTACTGCTTATGCGCCGATTCGAATTTCGGAATTTTTGAAAGGGATGAACAAATCGTCGATCATATTATTGATACAAAGAAAAAAACCGGCTATCCGGTCATTTTCAGTTCGGCCTACGCAAAAGAAAAGGATCTTTCAATTTTCAGGATCGTTTCAAAACTGTCCCAAGCCGGGATGCTCAAAGAATTCACGCTGTCTTTCCAGAGTTTATCGGCCAATGTTAACAGCAATATCGGACGTGTGAATATGAGCGTCGAAAGCCTGGCGGAAAGAATGAAATTGTATGGTAATGCCGGTATCTATCCATATACCGAGTTGATTTTAGGCCTTCCCGGAGAAACCTATGAAAGCTTCCGGGACGGTTTTGAAACACTTATTGAAGCCGGCCAACATTACTATGTCCATGTCTGGCCGTGTTTTGTGCTTGAAAATTCTCCGATGTCTAAAAAAGATTACCTGTCGCGTTTCGGCATTAAGACTATTCAATCGCCTTGGAAACTCAATCACTCCGAACCTGACTTTTCATCCCAACCCTCGGGGTATTCCAATATCGTTGTTTCCACAAAGACTATGAGCCGAAAAATGTGGGTCAAATCGAATCTGTTTGCTGTTTATATTCAAAGCTATTTTTATATGGGCATTCTCAAACAGGTATCTCTGTATTTGTTCCATGATCACCATATACGATATGTTGATTTCTTAGAGAGTTTTATTGATTGGTCCTTAAACCACCCCGATACAATCTGTGGCCGGATATATGCAACAGCCCACTGTGTTTATTCCGGTTTTTTAAAAGGCAACGGTATGCTGTCATACTGCAATCCGGTTTTCGGAGATACCACCTGGGGTATTGAAGAAGGAATATTTCTTGAGACAATTATTCATTTTCAAGATTTCTACCGTGAAATAGAACTGTTTCTTTCTACCTACCGGATACCCCAAGATATTCTGGCTGATTTGCTTATTTTTCAAAAAAATATGATCAATATTCCCGGCAGAGACCGAGTTGAGGTTTGTCTCACCTATGATTTTCACCACTATTTTTCAAAGATAGCGGACAATAACCCTCAGCCTTTAATGAAAAAGCAGCATAAACTGACAGTGGATGGTTTCCGCAGTTGCCACGATCTGATCGAATATGCCAGAGAAATTGTATGGTACGGCAGGAAGATCGGAAGAACCTATTACTCGGATCGTAACAGCGTTTTATCGGTAGAATATACCGAAGACGGCGTTTAAGCCGTAACACCCTTTTTTTCATTCCTGAACAGGGTAGCCCTGTCTATATTGTCAACAAATATACGGATTAAACGGAGAACAAAAACGGTTTATGGCTATTAAGAGAAAAAACGTATATCTTGTGCAGATTAATTCGGTGTATGGAAATGAAGTATACTTTCCCTATGCGGCCGGTGTGTTGGCGGCCTATGCGCTCGAAGACGAAACCGTTCGGGAAAACTATATTTTTAACAAAATTGTCTATGTCCGGGAAGAGGCCGAAGCGGCGGTCGAGAATATGGAAGAGCCATTTCTCGTCGGTTTTTCAACATATATCTGGAACTTTGAGTACAGCAAATTTATTGCCTGTGAACTTAAAAACAGATTTCCGGAATGTCTTATAGTATTTGGCGGGCATCAGGTTCCCGAAGGCGTTCAATTGCTTGAGGATTATCCCTACATTGATATCCTGCAGCACGGCGAGGGCGAAGAGTCGTTTTGTAAACTCCTCAAGACGCTTGCCGAGGGCGGCCGTATCGACAAGGTTCCCAACATTTCCTACCGGACCGAATCCGGTTTGATTTCCACCCACCCCGCCAAAACGGTTTGCATCGACTACCCGTCCCCCTATTTGTCGGGTGTCTTTGACAGCATAATGGAACCGGGCGGCTACAGTTTTTCCGCTATATTGGAAACAAACAGAGGCTGCCCCAACAAATGCGCTTTTTGTGACTGGGGTAATATCAAAGCTACGGTAAGATTGTTCCCCCTCGACCGGGTACGGCAGGAAATCGAGTGGATAGCCAGGCATAAAATTGAATACTGCTATTGCGCCGACGGAAATTTCGGCTTGTTTGAACGCGATGTGCAAATTGTCGATATGATTGTTGAGGCTAAAAATAAATTCGGCTACCCAAAAAAGTTTCAGGCTACCTACGCAAAAAACAAAAGCGCAGTCGTCTATGCCATCAATAAGAAACTCAACGAGGCCGGCATGAGCAAGGGAGCAACCCTGTCTTTTCAAACCATGTCTAAAATAGCATTGAAGAACATTGGAAGAGAAAACATGCCTCTGGAAGAGTTTACCGCCCTGATGGCGATGTATAACGAAGCGCATATTCCCGCCTACTCGGAACTGATTTTGGGGCTGCCCGGAGAGAATTATGACAGTTTCCGCAACAGCCTGGATAACCTTCTCGAATCGGGCCAGCATCTGTCTATCAATATATTTAACTGCGAGGTTTTTGTGAATGCCCCGATGGGAAACGCAGAGTATATTAAAGAGCACGGGATTAAAACAGTGCGGACATCCATTCACCAATACCACTGCAAGCCCATCGTCGGAAAAATCGAGGAGTACACTAACATCGTTGTCAGCACGGCGTCTATGTCTACAGCCATGTGGAAGATGGCAAACATGCTCGGCGTTTGTGTGCGAAGTTTTCACAATCTCGGTCTGCTGCAATGCTTCGCGATTTATCTGTATTATGAGCGCGGCATACGATACACCGATTTTTATGAAGCGCTACTGAAATGGGCTGACACTCATAAGGCTACGGTAGTCGGCAGAGTGTTCGGCTGGCTCGGCAAGAAATACGACGATATTCTGGAAGGGTACGGAACGCTCACCTATTATGATAGAAAGTTTGGGGATTTAACATGGCCGCTTGAGGAAGGCCTGTTCCTGCAGGTTATTTTTGAAAACAGTACCTTCTACGAGGAGATAAAAGATTTTTTAAGTCTTTATTCTATTGATTCGATATTATTCAAGGATTTATTTGATTATCAAACCAATATTATTAAAAAGCCCGGAACCGGTGATTTTACCCTTGCCTTGAACTATGACTTCGCGTCTTACTTTACGGATATCTATAAGAATCTGTATTCCACCCTGCGGGAAGGACAATTCAAAATTCGCGTTGAGCGAGTCAACCTGCCGGAAAGTTGGCCTGATTTTGCGCGGGAAATCGTCTGGTTCGGCAGAAAAGGCGGTAAAATGATTAACAACGCGACAGTGCTTCAACAAGAAGAAGAATAATAATGAATCGGAGATTATATTCGTGAACGTGCTGCTTATCAGTCCGGCGATGAAAAACTATCGCCGCACTTCGGAGCTACCCATGGCGCTTATTTCGATCGCTACATTCCTAACTCAACACAATCATAATGTCAAAGTAATCGACAGGCTCGTAAAAGCGACGAACATCGAGAAAATAGCGGAAGCTTTTAAACCTGATTTTGTCGGCATTACGCTCATGTATTCCAAAACCATTGAAGACGCGCGCAAATGCGCTCAAGTATGCCGCAACCATGGCGCAAAAATAGTTTACGGCGGACATCTCGCTTCCAATGCGCCCGAGCTTGTGCTCCAAGAAAATTATGTGGATTTTGTCATTATGGGTGAGGGGGAGCATGCGTGGCAAGAGGTGCTGCTCGCTTATCAAAACGGAGAAGATTATAGCCGGATTAAAGGTCTGGCATATAAACAAAAAGGTCAAACAATAATAAATGAGTGCCGTGAATTCTGCAATCTGGCGGACTTGCCTCCTTTGGATTTCAGTTTTGTTCGACCGTCCGATTATTTTCAGACCTACAATTATTGCAAAAAGCAGGTGCATCTGTATTCTTCAAAAGGGTGCCCGGCGCGTTGTGCTTTTTGCTACAACGCACATTTCCATCATTCAGTGCACAGAACAAGGCCGGTTGAACATGTCATAGAAGAAATACGAAGCTTAATCAATGTATACGGAGCAGACGGCATCTATTTTGAAGATGAAATATTGCGCACAAACCCAAAGGATGTCGCTGAATTTTGTGCGGAAATGAAAAATTCCGGCATCAATTTTGTTTGGGGTTGTAAGATGCGCATCGGCATCCTCAAAGCGGAAGACTATGTTCAAATGTATGAAAGCGGGTGCCGGTGGATATTTTTCGGGGTTGAAACCGCTTCAAAAGATATGTGTTCGATTATTCACAAAGGAATCAGGCTGGATGATGCAAGAAAGGATATTTCGAACTGCGCCAAAGCCGGTATCCTGCCGGTATCCTCTTTCATTGTCGGGCTTCCGGATGAAACCAGCGAAAACGTCTACGAAACGGCACAATTCGCGAAATCATTAAAAGAGTCTGTCATCTTCTGTGGTTACTTTGTGCTTTTCTACGGTACTGAGTTCTATAACAAGCTTCTCGCCGAAGGGCGAATCCCGCCCGTAAAAAAGCTTGATGACATGATAGAATATCCGATAATCGATGATTATTTTAAGGTCAATTATTCTAAAACGCCTACCCGGGACTTGAAAGTGGTCCGCGCCTATTTGTTGTGGTGGTCATTTATTACCCCCGCTCCCTCAAAAGACGATACCGGCTATTCACTGATGAAAAAAGCATTTGTGGAATCGTTCAGAACGGTTAGCCGAAGGGGATTGCTTGGATTGGTTGCGGAGATTTACAGTGCCATGTTTGTTTCGGTATCGTTTGGGTTTAATTTATTATGCTTTCCAAGGATTAAAAAGAAATACGGACTTAAATTAAACCGGACACAAAAATAAAGTACCTCTCGGCTGTTGCTACTGAGTAATTCCACTTTCAAGCCGTGCTTTTCCTGCTAAACAAAAAACATAGAGGTTAAAGGATGAATTCACCTTTATTTAGGAAAAATCTGACAAGAAAACATCAAGACATCCTCGCGGCAATAGGCCTCGCGATTATTGCACTGTTGCTTTTTCATAATGCACGCTATGGTATTGGCAATGAAGACCAAAGCCTTTATCTCAGCATTGCACTTAGGTTGAATATGGGCGAATCGTTGCTAACGGACGACTGGACAATGATTCAACTATCTTCATTTTTTCTTTATCTGCCCGTCAAAATTTACTTGGCTTTGTTCGGCTCCACGGACGGAATCGTCCTTTTTTTTCGTTATCTGTTTATTATTATGCAGGGTGCAACTGCAACGGCAATATACTACTGTTTGAGAAAATACGGGATGTTCAGTATCTTCGCCGCGCTTATATTTTTTTCCTTCATTCCTGTTACAATAATGGCTGTTAGCTATTTTTCTATGGGGCTTGTCTTTGTCGAACTATCCGGCTTGCTAATGATGACAGCGGAAAAGTTCAAACGGATACGTTTTTTTATGATAGGGCTGTGCATTGCCGGCGCGGTAATGTGCAACCCGCTGTATGCACTGGTTTACCTGGCTTATACCATCTGTACAGTAATTTTTAATCGATCGGATAAGAATAATAAGAAAATTTTCACCTTTTCCAAACAGGCGTTTCAAAAAAAGGCTTGGTTTTGGATAGCAGCCGGCATCGGTTCAATAACCACGCTGTTTGTCTTGTTTGTCTTTTCCAGAACAGACATTGATAAAATTGCAGAAAACTTACCTTACATTTTTAAGGACCCTATGTATGTTTTCTCCGGAGAACAACAGAATGTTTTCACATTGGGTAAATCCTTTTTCTTAGTCGCTAAATTCGGATATCATCTTGTGGTTATATACGCGATTTTAATGAGTATCCTGCTGTTTGACAAAAAAAGAATTGAGCACAGATTATTCTATCTGAGCGCTGTTCTCCTTATCTTTTCTGTGTTAATAGTACATATCATCCGGTCTTCGGTTGTATCCAGTATGACTGAGATTGCGGCGGGAATAGCATTTGAAATACCCACGCTGGCGTTAATGTTGCCCTTGTCGCTGCTGGGCTTGACTTGTTATTTGCTATCGACAAACAAAGATAAGGGAGTTTTTGTTTTTTTGTGGCTGCACGGTATCCTGTACACGATTTGTTTGGATATAACCAGCGACCACGCACCGTGGACCTCAATGAATGGTCTTGCTGTATCCGGAACAGGGAGTGTATTGTTTATCAAGAAACTTATAGATGAAATGACTGAGGAAAAAAGCAATTTTATTAAACGCCAGCTAAAGAAAAGCAAAAAACGAAAACTGAAAAAACAAATAAATGTCAATTCTTTGAAGTTTTTTTCAACCGCTTTGGCTACCGCGCTGGTTATCCAGGTGTTAGGCAACCTTTATGTTGCCTCAGATTTCAAAGGTGTGAATATCGCGGAGTATTTTTATAAGCCTGCCACAGAAAAGCTGGACAAAACAGTACAAACCGGTCCGTTAAAAGGATTGAAAACAACCGCTTATATTGAAAAGTCATACAATGCTATTCTAAATGATCTTTCTGAAATCAAGGCGAAAAATAACGGCCCGGTTTTGTTTGTAATAAACCGGCCCTGGTGTTATTTATACCTGAATATGCCTTTTGCGACTTATTCAGTTCTTTTTTTCGACTGGCCATTTGCCATCAATGACCTTTTGCCTCAATATTATCAGCTCCATCCGGAAAATCGGCCAAGGTATATCTATGTGTCCAAATTTGCAGAAGCGAGTTATGGATATGGTGAAGAGCAAGCAAAGTATATTGTGGATGATATCTCCGAAAGATATGAATGTAACATCACCGAAACCGGCGTCGGGTATATCGTGGAATTTGATTCTCCGCAGTCGGTGCCCTGGCAATGACCGCCGGGTAAAACTGACTGAACCCTGCCGTTTCCCGGTATTATAAGCCGCAGACGGTCCAAAGACCGCTGCGGCTCTCTATTTTGTACTTGTATAGGCACATATTTCCAAATGTAGGGCTACCGCTTGTTTTTTAAATATAAACCGTATTTCTTTTTCACCCCGGGGTAGGCGATGAAATGCCAGAAAATATACAAAAACTCTTTCGCCGCGGAAAACGCGCCGGTAAAAAAATACGAGAGGCCCCGTTTGGTTATCACATTGAAAAAATCAGAAACGGTTTCTTTCGCGAATGCGAACGCCTTATCGTTTTTCGGGTCAAACGAGCCTTTCTGCGTAAAGGCCGCCCAGAGGAAAAAGCACCGTATCACCCGTAAATCCCTCGACGGTATTTGCGAAAAATTGTTTTCAAGCGTCTCCATCGCCACGGCGTTGCCGACTTCCTTTATCCTGACAGGCGGTTTATACAGCCCCTTTTCCACCAGTTCCCTTTCCATATCCGAGCCGGGCGTGGGGAAATAATGAAACACAAGAACAAACTTGGTCGGCAGCCTCATACCCAGCTTAATGGTCTCCCGGACTTCCTCCTGCGTTTCCCCGGGCAAACCGACAACGAGCGTAACGATAGAAGCGATGCCGATTTCTTTGCAGATATTCACCGCATTTTCAACACCGGAGGACTTGATACCCTTGTTGAGTTTTTTGAGCATCAGTTCCGAACCGCTTTCGCCTCCGAAAAGCAGCCACCGGCAGCCGGCATCATACATGACCTGCAGGTCCTCTCTGGTATACTGGTCCGCTCTGGAATCACAGCCCCAGAAGAACTTCAGGTTTCTCTCTTTGACCTTGCGGCAAAACTCATAGGCGTCCTCTTTTTTGGCGCACCAAAGCTCATCGGTGAAGTAGACGGCATTCAAGTTATAGTTGTTCACCAGATTTTCGATCTCATCCAATGTCATATCCGTTGGGCGCCTTCTGTGCGTACAGCGGTGATAGCCGAGGTTGCCGCAAAAAGCGCAGTTGAACGGGCAGCCTTTGGACGAAAAAAGGTACAGCAGGTTATCATATATATATTTCTGATAATAAACGCGCGGGTCAGCCAGGTTCCAATCAATCAGCGGCAATTCTTTGAGGTCGGCAAAATCACGGCATTTTGTGTAAACGATTTCGCCGTTCCTCTTGTAAGCGAGACCGTCTATCCCGTCCGGCGATTGGCCGTTCTGGATTTTTTGAGCCAACTCCAGAAAAGTGAGTTCGCCCTCACCCATGATGATATAGTCGATACAGCCGCAGTCAAAACAAAGCGCCGTCTGCATCGTGGGCATTTGACCGCCCCACACGACGAGCTTCCCGGACTTCTTGACGGTTTCGGAAACCTTCACGGCGTCCTTCAATCCTCTCGAGGACACGACCGAAACACCGACGATATCCGGGTCATAGCTCTTGAGCAGGCGGCTTAGTTTTTCCCGGTTAACATTTCTGTCATATACTATGACTTCATATCCGTTTTTTTTGAGGTATGTGGCAATGGACAGCACGCCCAAGGGGTTGGACAGCCCGCTTCGGTAATACCCCGTATCCGCCACTGTGAAAAGAATCTTCATTTCCCACAACCTCCGCTGTAGCCGTTGCAGGCATCGATAATCCTGCCCACTTCCTCATCGTACAACTCAGGGTGCATCGGCAGTTGTCTTTTCCAAATACTTCAGCTTTTCGCTTAACACCGCGGCCTGAATGCCGTCCATGCGCATATTGAACCCGATTGTTTCATGATCGCCTTGTTCGTTGACTCGCGCCGGCGTAAACGGGTCCCCAGGCCGTTGCGACAAAGGTATTGGCCGGTACGATCACCTCGTCCCCCGGGCCTATTCCGAGAGCCTGCACGGCCAGCAGCAAAGCATTCGTGCCGCTGTTCACACAGTAAACATGCCGCACCCCGCAAAACACCGCAAATTCGGTCCTCGTCGTTGACGGAAACCGGAAATAAAGCATGAAATGAAAGCAGAACGATATCTGAAATCGAGGTATTGCGATTTTTTTAACAACTTATATCATCGTTTAACCGTTAGCGCTCAAAAATAAACAAGGCGGCCTTAAACGTTTTCTTGAACATTTCCCATCCACCCGGCCGAAAAAAGGTCATGATGAATTTTTTCGCTCTGTAAGGCTGCAGATAAAACCGAATGGTGAATTCTTTTCTCTTGCGCATCAAGATTTGTTCTGTTAATCCGATAGGTACAAAAACCGGGCGATGCTCTGAAAAGCGCGACCAGTCAGTTTTTGCGAACGAACCGTATTTTTCAGCTTCGGCATACTGTGGGGAACCGGGAAAAGGTGTGTTGAGCGTAATCATTACCTGGTCAAGTTTGGATCGGCATGCGAAGCGAATCGTCCGGTTGATGGATTCAATAGTATCACCTGGGTGCCCGATTATAAATAAACCTTCGCTCGGCAAACCGATTTTTCGGCAGTTACGGAAAACATCTTCCGCTTTTTCCAAAGAAATACCCTTTTTAATTTTTTTTAATATTTCCGGATCTCCGGATTCAACCCCAAAAGCAATGCTGCAGCATCCGTGTTCTTTAATGAATTTTAAATATTCATAGTCAACATTATTAATACGGCTCAGGCAGAACCACTTGAATCGTATATTTTCTTTTTCAAGTAGTTCAAATATTCTGTAAATTCTTTCTTTATCGAGTGAAAATGTATCGTCAAAGAAGTGAACAGATTTGAAGTGATATCTATCATAAAGATACTTGAGCTCCTCGACAACATTTTCAGCTGATCTTTGCCGGTAGGTCCTGCCGAAAACACTGCAGTCACAAAAGGTACATTGGCTGGGGCAGCCACGGCTAGATATTATCGTAATAAGAGGGGGTTCGAGATGTTCAAAAATCCGCGGTTTATAAACAGATAAATCCTCGACAAGGTTATAAGCCGGGAAGGGAAGAGAATCCAAATCCTTAATTAAAGGTCTTGGCTTTGTTTTGATAATCTCACCGGAAGCAGTGCGGTACGCGATGCCCTCTACATCTTGCGGGTTGCCGTTTTGATACAGACACTCCAGCAATTCATATGTGGTAATCTCTCCTTCACCGATAACACCATAGTCAAATACAGAAAACGAGAGCGCATCCGCTGTATTGGAGGAAACATGAACGCCGCCAAGAATTAAAACGCAGTCCGGCCGCAACTTTTTTAGTTTTCCAGCAATCGAAAGCGCACTGTAAAACGCTATGGTCGTCGCGCTGATACCGATGCAGCACAATTCATCCGGGGCAAAAAATTTTAAAACCTCGATGCAAAGTGCGGTTTCATCGAAGTTCATTGCCTCTTGGTCTAATACTTTTATGCTGTAGTTTTTACTCATCATATAAGAAGCAATATAATACACACCCAGCGGAAGATATTTTCCGCTTGCTTCACCAAGTTTCGACCCAAAGCTTTGCTCGCTTGTAACGGTAGGGTATATCATGACATATTTTTTCACGGTTATAAACTCCCAAAACCTAACAAATTATCAGATATGATTTATGGCTATTATTTATCGATAATTTCCTTCACCGGTAAAGCCATAGTCAAATTCCTAAAAAGAGAGCGTTTCCGCGTATTGGAGGTGACTTTTATACCGCCAGAATGATCACACAGACCGGGCGCATCTGTTTGTACTTTTAAGTCAGCGAAAGCGGAAGGCCATGGTTGTCGTGCCGATTCCGATGCAGTTTAATTCATCCGGCGTGAAATTATTCATGACATCCCGGCAAAACGCCATTTATTCGTAATTCAATGCTTCCTTGTCATATGCTTATTCGGAATATTTCTTTACTTTGTAACTAAGAGGCCATGCAATAGATGACAAGCGGCAAAGCTCTTGAGCAGGCTTTGCCGAACTCCCAGGGGTGCCGGTTGAAAACACCTGGCGAAACTTCTCGAATATGTATGTAACACCTCTTTTTATAGGGCACCTGTTCGGCTGCTGCGGATTTGATTAAGCATTATATTACCCCTTGATTTACCGGCATCGTTTTATTGAACAAATCTTCCTTCCGAACCCGCAAACAATTTATACCCGCGAAAAAGAAAAGGTCCTGCAAATCGATAGAAAAACGGCAGCAGCTTGCTGTTGATAAAATTCGCTTTAATAAGCCAATCTTCCGGACAGGCTTCTTTTTGCTTTCGCTTCTTCCAGAAAACCGGAACAATGCCGTAGTGACAGTAACTGCAGAATGCTATCGGGTTTTCTTCCAAAGTCCGCAACAGTTCCCACCCGTCCGATTTTATACTGTATATATCCATCTTATCGGTCTGCGGCAGATCGAAGCCAAATTTTTCATTGAATTTGTAAATATGAAGCGGAAACATACAAGGTGATAAGAAATGCCCCTGCATACCGGTGCAATGTTTGATTAAACAGTTTTGATAGGCAATCTCCGGGTGTTGATGCGGCTCGGGAAGTATTTTCTTTATAAATATTTTTCGTGGTACCGTTAAAGTATAGATGATCGAACCGGCATCCAAAAAGCGTTTAATCTGTTTTATTTTTTTTCGCAATACCGGATAATTCGTAATATTCAAGGTGCAGTTGTACCGCTTGAGTTCTTGGAATTTGGTGATATCAATGGAAGGAATCATCAGACCGTTTGTCAGGATCTGCATGTTGCAATCGGGAAATATTTCATGCGTTATTCTAACATACTCCAGGAAATCCGGGTTCAGCAACGGTTCACCGCCCTGCAAATGAATCATGGCTGCCCCCCAAAAAAGCTCCTTGAGTTTTAAGAGGTTCTTTTTAAACGTTTCCAAATCGAGAAACTTTTTCTCCGTCACCACATTTGAAAAAACAAAACAGCTTTTGCAATTCAGGTTGCAGTGCTCGGTGATTTCAATATCCAGAAATTTTAACCGCGGTTTTTTATTATCGATATGAATCAAGTCGCCCGGCGCGGCAATCCCGCCGGCGCGGCAGAGTTGAATATCATACGGATAGACAAACACATCATCAATACCGAGCCTGTTGAGCTTTTTTGTGAAACCCTGCAGCCGGCTGTTTTTCATAATCAGGATAAGACCGGTGTTGTTGTTGAGGCAGGAGTCCGCAATTCCGGGATCGATTTCTTCGCTTTTTCTGCCGCAGACGACCGTCTTTTCTATGATGATGCCTTGTTCGGCAAACAATTTTTCGGATTGAACGGCCAGTTTCTCATTGTCGGTCAGTATGATTATTTTTTTCAATATACTGCCTCCAAACCGTTTTGTTTGTTTTGTGAAAAAGACTGACCGGAAAAAAATGAAATTATTCGGAATGATTATAAAATTTTAAGCGCCTTTTGTCAATGCCGGCCGGATCTTTCCCGTGTCCGTTAACGAAAATACCCCCCGGCATTTTCCAGCATTTCATAAAAAATATTCACCGCGCTTTGCTGCAAAGTGAAGAACAAAAGCCGCGCGCCGGAAAAAACCATGGACGACTCGAAAATCAAGACAGCGAAAAACAGCATGGCGTGTTTCGCGAAAAAAGCGCGTATTTTACCCGCCGCTTGCGTGACACATTCGAATCCTTCATGCAGAAAATAGAATGCCAGGGCAAACTGCGAGATGAATATCGCGGAAATCCATCTGTCCCAGTCATTGCCGATAAAAATCGGCAGGGATATCAGCGGCGAGGCTGGGCACAGAAATATGACGAATTTTAAAAACCGGTCCCGCGTGGAACGAAACGCCGATGTCCACAGGTAAATAAAAACGGCGATAAGAGGCGAGGTCATAATCAAAATATTCACGGTATAGGGCGCCGCGAACGACTTGACGATTTGAATCTGATAGGAAAATGAGTATACCACATTGATGAAATACTCCGTAAATATCAAAATTTCGCTGAGATTATAATCGGTACGGGGCGTGAGATACTCTTTCACAGCCCGCGCATTCTCAAAATTAAACCCGGGGGCAAAATACTGAAAATATACGGACAGCGTGATAATACTCAAAAAAGTGGAGCCGCACAGCAGCAGGCTCGCCGGTCTGAATTTGTTTTTATAACACTCATAGACCAGAATAACCGCCATCACCGGCATATAAGTCATCACATATCCCTGGTATATCGCGACAGCGGTAAAACTCAGAACCGGAATGAGCCATCTGAGGTATTTATGCTTTACAATACGCATCATCACCACAGTAATGATCACAAGGTAAATATCCAGCCGCCCGAAGTTTTCAGCGTCAAAAAGAAAAGAAAGAGAGAACGGGCTCGCCAAAAACAGAAGCACAAAAACACTTAGCCGTTCTTGCTGCTCATGCGAGCTTCGGCGCATAATCCCGCCAAGCGTCAGGGCAACGAAGGCGTTCATGCCGATGATAATCATTAGAATGCAGCAATAAAGAGCGGCTGAACTGATGTAATACGAACACATTTTGAATATCGTGCCGACAAACAGACGCGAGTTAAATCCAAAATCCTGATAAGATAAAAAATACGGCGTCACGGCAAAAGGATTCATCTGAGAGATGCCGGGGCAAAGCACTATGACCTCAAACATGAGGATAGCAAAAATAAATAAGGTGTAATTTTTATTGCCGGCTGAATTCAACCGGTTTTTTTGTTCCGCATTACCTGCCAATTTCAATCCACCTTTTATATATAACCGCAGTTGGAAAATCCGAGCGGTATTTGCTGCCCCACGGGTATCTTCCCGGCACGGTTAGCGCAAAACACGGATGATATGCCCCGCTTTACCCTTTGACGCCACGCTGTCAAAGTATTTTTCAACATAGTCCAGCGCCTGTTCCTCGAGAGTCAAGTTATTTTTGACCCGATACACCATGTCGTTGGTGATAAAAAGGTAGGCATTCTCCGGCACATAGATATACGCGGGATATTTGTCGGGATGGAGCGCGTAATACTTTGTCAGCCTGGCCATGGTTTCGGGCAGTTTATACTGCAGATACGCGGTTGTGTAGCACGCATAGGGCAAGCCGGCATGCAGATATCCCCAGGGGTAGCGGCCCAAAATGAGCAGAGGCCCCTTGCCGTTTTCTCCGATAAAGGAGAGGTCTTCGAGCATATCCTCATAGATTTTTGCAGAACTCCGTACGGTCAGGAGTCCTTGGGCTGGTCCGCTTTGCAGCCGGCAATCCAATGCTTCGTCTATCGCCGGCATATGGCTGATATCCCGGTAGAAATGCTCTGCCGTGATCACATCAAAATCAATGTTTTCATAGGCCTGGGCGCCTGTCTGGCAGAGTAAAACCGCGGCGAAGCCATAAAGCGCCAGCTTCTTCTGCAGGCCTCCGTGCTTCCCCTCCCGGTCTTTTTTCTTTTTAAGCGGGGCGGGCTGCCGGATTTCATCAGCCACGGTTTTTATAAAAAGAAGGCTGGCCAACACGGAAGAAAACAAGCCCAGGCTCATCAGTTTGATCCCTTGGTTGGACGCGACATCTTCAAAAACAGCGACTATGATACCCCAGCACCACAAAAACCCGAACACGCGTTTGTCTTTCCGCTCACTGAGCCAATACGCAAAAAGCCCCAGTACGGAAACCGGCAGCATACACAGCAGATAATTGTAAAAATCGTCTGAACCGGCCAAAAAGCCGATAAACAGCAGCGTAACGGCCGCGGCGGCGGCGAGATATGCCTTCCTGCGTCTCAGCCGGTTTTTATCAAGGAAAGTGACCGCTATAAGAACGGTATACGCCGCCCAAACGGCCGGGTTGATATAATAGAAGTCCTTCAAGGACTGCCGCAAGTCAAAAATATTCTGCCCGGCGCCGTAGGCGTTGGAAATATTGTAATCCGAATCCTCAAACAGATGAGGCAGATTTGCCGTAATCTCGCTAACGGAAGCGCGGGAAAGCAGAAAAACGAAGAACACGAGCGCAACAGCGGCAATGCCCAGCGTCGTCCAAAACCAACTCTGCAAAGACGCGTTTGAGCCCCGCGGAACGGGTTCCCGGCCGCTTCTTTTCCGGTGGAGGGCGGAGAGCAGAACAGCGGCGGAATACACGGCATAAACCAGGGCGATAAACGGGTTGCAAAGCACAAGGCACGCGAAGAGGATACCGGTAAGTATTCTGCCCGCCTTGTTCAATTTGGCAACCGAAAGCAGAACGCCTATCAAGGCTGACAGGTAAGCGATGAGGGAATAGTAAGATACCGCCATAACGGTCGCCGGCACAAAAAGACCGGTAATCAGCACCGCGAAAATACTGACCTTCCCGAATTTTCGGAGAAGCAGATACAACGATACCGAAACAGCGGCATTGAACGCAACAAACAGATACCGAAAGGTCAGGATTATACCATCGGCAGAGCCCGTCATATTAAAAAACAGCTTGACCGGCCAATACAGGAAGAACGAAAAGAGCTGAATCACATTCCATTCTTCCGCGAGCATGGCGTCGCCGAACATAAACCGGTGGCCGAATGTCAGGTACCAGTATTCATCCCAGAAACCGAAGCCGTAGGGCGCTTTCCAGATTAAAAAAGCAACCGTACCGGCCAGTGCGATAAACGCGACCCAGTCCTGAGCTTTTGGCACCGCGCTTTGATGAAGTGTACGCAACTTTGTCACATCCTGTCAGCCCTGAGACCGGAGTATTCGGACCGTGGACTGATTCGAATACAGAAATATTCACAGACCCGGCGGCCGGGCTTTATTAGTCATTTTGAGTGTTCAGCAGGTTTTCGGCCAAAGCTTAACGCGGCCTTTTTTAGCCTCTTTCAAAGTCTTGCCGATATATTCCCCGGCAATCCGGATAGCGAGCAATTGGATGGCACCGATGGCCCACACCGCGGTGAAAACAATCAGCCAGGCGTGTTCCCTCACGGCCATGAGCCCCGCGAACAACGATTTCTGCTGGCCGACATTGCGCGACAGGCTCAAGCCGGAAAACAGGCTGTCTTCTTTATGCAGCGTTTTGATGAGTTCCCATGTGCTGTCTTTCGACCCGTCGTCCAAAAAAACGACTTTGCTGTTTTCGCCAACGAGCCCCCCGGTTCATGAGTTCCCCTATTTTTTCCCGCAGGCGGCTTGCCGTTTCGCGGAGAACATCCTCTTCGTTGAAACAGGGGACGACGATATACAATGTGCCGTTCATTTTATCGCCCGATTTCCGCTTCCTTGGAGTTCCCCCCCGGGAAGGCCGGTTTTCGCGAATTCCGCCACTGTATTGACATAGGCTTCCGGGATGCCGGTATCAAACATGACGCCGTCCACCAACACACCGTAAAGCGCCGTTTTTCGCCGCACCTCGTCGAGGGCGTCGGTGAGCTGTATCTCGCCGTTCGAGGTCAGATTGCTTTGAATATGCTCCTCGAGAATCTCAAAAACTTCGGGAGTGAGCACATATTCCCCGAACACGGCGTAAAACGCGTCCCCGTTCGTGTCTCCGGGTATTCTCAACGCTTCTTTCGCTTGCTCCACGGACGGTTTCTCCGTCATTTTATCAACCTTGATAATACCGTCCATGCCGGTTTGCCGGACCGGCGAACCGGTTAAAACCCCGTAATGGATAACATTCCGCGCCGGTATGCGGTGAACCGACAGGGTTGTCTTTTTGGTTTTATCGAACGCATCCAGCAGCTGGCCGGTGCAGTTGACTTCGCTGTGTGTGCGGTAAATCGTATCCCCCAGCGCCAAAAGCACGGGCTTATTGTCCGCAAAGCTTCTGCACTGATATACCGCGTGGCCGAACCCGCGCTTCTCTTTCTGAACGACATACTCGATTTGGCTGCCGATACGGCGGATAAACCGCTCGTATGCTTTCAGGTGGGCGGGTAGCTTGTCAAAGTATTCGTCCGATAAGCCTTCGTTGAAATACTTATGATACTGCTCCCTGTCCTCTTCCCCGTTGATGACCAGGCAGAACTCCTCGATGCCGGCGCGGTCCAGTTCCTCAAGCAGTACGAGGATAACCGGTTTCGCGATGCCGTCCCTGTCCACGACGGGGAAAAAGTCTTTTTTCAAAAACCTGGACGCCGGATACATCCTCGTGCCGTAGCCCGCTACCGGTATAATCGCTTTTTTAACGCTGTGCCTGGGGGAAAGCGTCAGGGTATAGGCGTCCATATGCCGTTGAGTTTTTAAGTAATCCGCCAGTTTTTCCTGGCAGGCCTTATCTTTTGCCAGCAGCTGAACGGCGCCGTCTCCCTGCGAACCGACCCCTTTGCCCCCGAAAGTCAACTCCAAAACCACCGGATCTTCCAGAACGCTGTGCAAAACCGGCGCGGCCAGCTCTTCAGGTGAGGCAGGCGCGACTTTCTCATCAAACAACCGCTGCGCGCAGGCCATCAGCGCGCCGAGGTCCCGTGCTCTGCCCTGCTCGATGAAGTTTGCCGCCCGGCTCACAATCTCACGGTTATTGATGCCGAGCGCCTCGTGAAGACCGCGGTCCAGAACGGTCTGCGGGTAAGGATAGCTTCTGTTCAGGTCCGCCAATATCCGGACGGTATCTTTATTCGCCATCAAATCGGCGAACACAAAATATAATTCGCCGCCGCAGGTCAGGGCGGATGCTTCAATGTCGTTGCCGTCAAAGACCATGCGAACCGGACGAATACCGAACGCGCATGCCTGGTCCAGCCGGCCGCAGCGCGATGGGGTGCGCTGCTCGCCGTTATAAGCCACCAGCATTTCCCCTTTGATACTCAAACGCAAATCATAAATCCGATTAAAGGCTTTCGCGACGAGAACGCAAATCGCGGCGCTCGAGGACAGCCCGCGTTTCATGGGGAGCGTTCTTTCCGTAATGCATATTTCCAGACCGCCGACGGAATAATTCTCGTTGACATAAGAGGCGACGCCCGCAACATAGGAATAGAATCCACCGCCGCGCGCGATTTGCCTGAGCTTATCGGTCGACATCTCACATTCCAGCCGTTCGTTTTCCTCGCCGGCGATACGAGAGCATATGACGAACCGGTCATTTTGGCGCACACGCGCGCTTATTCCCTGCTCGATGCCCGTTACGATGGCTTCGCCCGGCTCAATGCCCGCGTTAAACACACGCTGCGCGCCCGCCCAGTCGCTGTGTTCGCCGAACAGGCAAAGTCTGCCCGGAACAAAGATTTCAAACTGGTCTTGTTTCATTGACTATTCAACTCGCCTCTATCAAACTGGAAAAAAGGAATTTAATAAAAGTATATATAAAGTATTTTGCTATGCCGGTTGAAGCAAAAATCAGCAAAAAGCCGATCAACTGCGCGACATGCCATTCGTCTGTGAGAAGCGAGTCCCCCAAAGTCATTCTGTGGGCGAAGGCCGTGTACCAGCTTTCGTCATCGAAGCCGAACCCGTAGAACGCCCGTACGCAAAGCAACGCCGCCGCCCCGGCAAAACACAGGTAAGCGATGCGGTCCGCGCGCTTTTCCGTTTGCGCGTTATGAAACGATTTCAGTGCAATCACATCCCGGCTATGAGACACCTTACGGCCGATAGCTGTTGCAGGCGTCAATAACTCTGTCGATTTCGCTGTCTGTCAGTTCCGGGTAAACGGGCAGGGAAACGCAGTGCCCGGCGAGCCATTCCGCGTTGGGCAAATCCCCCGCCTTATAACCAAGGTGCGCGAAGGCTTTTTGCAGATGGCAGGGCTTTCTGTAATGAACGCCGCAACCGATGTTTTTCGAGCGCAAATGCCGGATAAACTGTTCCCTGTCGGGGACGGTGACGACGAACAGGTGATAAACGGACACGCAGTTTTCCGGAATTTTCTGCTTGCCGACGTAAGGGTTTTCAATCCCGCGGCGGTAGCGCGCCGCGATGTCCGCCCTGCGGCGGTTCATTTCCTCAACAAGCCCCAGTTTGACGCTGAGCACAGCCGCTTGAATCCCGTCCATGCGCATATTGAACCCCGTTTTTATATGATCCCCTTCATCGCCTGCCGCATGGGTTTTTAACAGATTGACCTGCCTGATGTATTCGGGATTGTTCGACGTCACGCAGCCCCCCTGGCCGAAAGCGCCGAGGTTTTTGGTCGGGTAGAAGCTGAACGCCCCGATGTCGCACAAGCCCCCCGTCCGGCGGTTTTTGTAAAGGGCTCCGTGCGCCTGCGCGCAATCCTCGATGACCGGCAACTGCTTCTGCGCCGCGGCTTCCCGCACGGCGTCCGCGTCAAAAGGCAGGCCGTACAGGTGAACGCCGATAATCGCTTTCGTCTTATCGGTGATCGCCGCGCACGCCTGCCGCGCGTCAATCTGCCAGGTTTCGGCGTCGCAGTCAACAAAAACGGGCGTGGCCCCCGCGTAAACCGGGCCCCACGCCGTCGCGATAAATGTGTTCGTCGGCACGATGACTTCGTCCCCGCGGCCGATGCCCAAAGCGAGCGTTGAAAGAAAGACCGCGCTCGTACCGCTGTTGACGCACGAAGCGTAGTCGACCCCGCAAAACCGCGCGAATTCAATTTCAAATCTTTCAACGAATTCGCCGCCGCAGTACACCGCTTTTTCGCACACGCTGCTGATGGCCTTCAAATAGTCGTCCTTATGATTTTGAAAAGGCCGTTTTAAATTGCAGAACTCGATAAATTCGTTCATGGAGTATTCCTTAAACCGCCTTCTTGATCAATCCGAGTCTGTCAGTTGCTCGGCGATGATATAGCGCGGCCTGTTTTTTGTTTCAATGTATGTTTTACCGGTGTACTCGCCGATTATTCGAATCGCGGTGAGCTGCAGCGCCAGAAGGAGCCACACGGAGGCGGCGACGGCCGGCCATGGCTCGAACACGCCGCTTCGGATTCGGATTATCGCGAAGGCGGCAGCCGACACGGCAAACGCCGCGAAAGCCAGCGCGGCCGGCAGGCTTATCCATTGAATGGGCTTAAAGCTGAAGGAGGTAATCGCTTCCACCGACAGCGAAATCAGTTTTCCCGGGGAATACTTGGATTTCCCCGCGAACCGCTCTCCCCTTTCGTGGTATACGATGGAAGACGGGTAGCCCATCAGGGGTATGAGCGCGGGCAGGAACATGTTGACTTCCGCGTACCGGCAAAGGGACTCCACCGCCCTCGAGCTCATCAGGCGGTACTGGGAATGGTCGGGGATCAATTCTGTTCCCAACCGCTTCATAGTTTTATAGAAAACCCTCGCGGGGAACTTCCTAAAAAAGCTTTCTTCTTTGCGCGAGCTGCGCACGCCGTAAACGATATCGCTGCCTTTATAATAGTCTTCAATCATATCGTCAATCGCGTTGATGTCGTCCTGCAGGTCGGCGTCCATGGTAATCATCAAATCCGCGTATGCTTTCGAAGCCGTCAACCCGGCGATATAGGCGTTTTGTTCGCCGCTGTTGCGCGAAAGGCTGATGCCCGTAAACAGGCTGTCTTCCCCGTGAAAGCGCTTGATGAGTTCCCAGGTTTTATCCTTGGAACCGTCGTCGACAAACACAACCCTGCTGTTTTCGCTGATTTTGTCCGCCGCCATCAAATCCCCGAGTTTTTGTTTGAGGCGCCTGCGGGTCTCGGGAAGAACCTCTTCCTCGTTGTAGCAGGGTATTACCAGATACAATGTGTCGCGCATTCTACCATTCCTTTGTCTTTTGCCCGTTCACAGAACCGTTGTGATTATATATCAAGCGGCTGTTCATTGTCAAACAAAGCGATCTGCGGCAAGGCCTCGCGGCCTTCGTTTCGGCTCCTTATTAATTCCAAAAGAATTCCAAACGGTTGAACTTCGACAGCACGGAGAACAAACTTAAATAAATCAAAATGAAATACGCCGCCGACGGGTTTTTTATAAAAAAGTTTTCAATTTTTTCCGCCGAAGAACGCACGGCGTTGTTGTTTACACCGAAAAAATACAGAGCGAAACCGGTTTGCGCGAAAACCGCCGCCGAAACAAGGTTCGCCCGGTATTCGCCGGTCCGGATAAAGGGCGAGGCCACGCTTATAAGCGGCAGCAGCGCGATGAGGGCCGCTTTCAACCGAAAGGCTTTGTCCTCGCGCGCGGCCCCCGCCCAGAGGATCGGAAACAAGACCAACGCCGGCAGAACCACAGCGGCGCTCAGCGCGAGCAGCTGCCACGCTCCCGGTTGAGCCGGCCCGAACAAACCGGCCTTCCTGCTGAACAAAAAATACGCGGCGGCCGATGATATGGCGCACGCGGCCGCCGGCAGCAGGCGGGCTTCGGGTTTTTCTGTTGCTTTTATTTTTATTTTGGCTTTTGCTTTCGCTTTACCCTTATTTTTACCGGCGGTTATTTTCGCCTCGTTGCCCACGGTATCGCCGCAGAAGGCTAAGACCATAAGCATGGGCAGGTATGTCACGACAAACGACGGTTGCAACGCGGCGCAGGCAAAACAAACCACCGGGATTCTCCATTTTGTCCGCGGCTTACCGGTAAAAGAGAAGCAGGCCATTGTCAGCAGGACAACAGCGGCGTTCATAAAAACCGCGTTGTCGAGGTACCAGGTGTCAAGCTGCAAAACGGGGCTGCCGGCATACGAAACAAGAAACATCGCCGCGAGAAACATCGCCGCGTTTTTACTCCGTTCGCCCGCGGCGCGCGCGGCGGCCCCCGCCGCCCACGCGAACACGCCCGCCGCCGCGGCAACCACCGCGAAACGCAAAACGACGGGAGGGGAAATCGTGACGGACGGCCGGTTAATTCGAAATAAAAGGTACAGGAAAAGCACCGGCTCGATGCGGATTTTTTTGAAAAAGCCTCCGGCCAATTCTCTTCCTCCTTTAACCCGGCAACCGCTTACGGCAGCCAATACAGTTCTTTAAACAGTGTCCGGAGTCCCGGCTTCACGGGATACGCCGCGAACAACGACGCGTAAAAAGAGACAATCAAAACGGCGAATACCGGCTGCCGGGCAAAAAACGCCCAGACTTTTTCCGCCGCGCGGCTGACAGCCGGATGGCGGTGGATGATAAAATAGAAAAGCAGGCAAAACTGCACGAAAACCCAACCCGACCTTCCTCGGAAGGAGTCGGTCGAGAGGATAATCAAGGGCAGCCTCGCCAAAGGCGCCAGCGTACACAGCCAAAGGATGAATCTCCCAAACTTTTCTTTTTCCTCTTTCAACGCGGCAACCCATATCGCGTAAAACACGGCCGCCGCAGGCAAAAGGTATACCCCGGCGCGCAGGTTCTCCCACAGCTCCCTTGTGAGCATCTTCCGGTTGAGATAGTAGGCTTTGGTCGACTCCAAAAGCTGCGCGGGCGACATTAGAAAATAGCCTTGAATAATGGATTCGTTGGTGTTTTTTATGTCGGATTTCGATAAAATAACCCTGTTCATTTCGTCGATGTCCGCGAATGTCCCCGAGCCGTCGTACAAATAAAAATACGCCGATACGGCGGCCATGGTCAGAAAACAGGCCGCGCCAAACAAAACGGCGTCCTTTTTGAATCCGCTTTTACCCGTTTCATAAAGCACCGCTATCGCCACGGCGGGCATAAACATAAAGCCAAACGAGTGATGCGTGGCCAGGGCCATAAACAGCACCGCCGGCACAAGCCAGCGAAAGCCTCTTTTGTTGACAAGGAGCATCGCGAACAAAGCGAACAGAGCCTGCAGCCTGTCCAGAGAGAAAAAGCGCGGCAGAAAAACCGCTACGGAAAACGGGCTCGCGAAAAAAAGCGCGAGCAGAAACACCGTCATCTTTTGGGTTTCGCCGTCCGTCTTCCGGACAAGCGCGCCCGCGATGAGGGACACAAGAACAAACACGGCGATATACAAAGCAAGCAGAAACGCGTTGAGGTTTTGCGCGCTTTTGTTTTTCATAAACAGCGATAGAATAGAGCCGATAAAAAGCCGCGGGGCGAAGCCGGCGTCGCCGTAGTCAAGAACAAGAAGCCCGCGGTAAGCGTCGTAGTTGACGTCCGTCCTCTGCGTTGCCAGCTGCACGCAAAGCAAAAGAAAGACAGGCAGCTCATACTTTGTCTTATCCCATATTGTCACGAAAAAACGCTTCGGCACACGCCGCCTCCTCCCGCCGGTTTATTCTTTTTAAATTGTAAGCAAAACCCGGCGCGTTGTCAATCGGAATCCACGGGAGCCCTCCTCCGTTTTGATCCCGCCAACCTTGCAATACCGGTGCCACGGTGTTATAATTGGCTCATCAAACGAATACATATCGTTTCCGGTTTTGCGATACTTCTTGAAGGAGACGGATTTGGAAGAGTTTTTGTCTGTTTCGGTTATTATACCGGCCGTCAATGAAACGGAATCCCTCAGGGAGAATGTCGAAACGGTTATGCGCACTTGCGCGAGGGAGGACCTGGAAGAGATTCTGTTTGTTGTTTGCGAGAAAACAACGCCGGAATGCCTCAAAACAATAGGCGGTCTGATGAACGCGGGCGCCGGCCTGCCCATGACGCTGTGCCGGCAGAAACGGCCGGGTATCGGCCCGGCCATCCGCGAGTCGCTTGACAGAGTCAAAGCCGCCCACGCCGTGTATCTGGCGGCCGATACCGACACGGACGCGGCCGTTGTCTCCGCCATGATCGAAGCCGCGAAGCGGCGGCCGGCCGCCATCATCTGCGCGTCTCGTTGGCTCAAGGGCGGGGGGTTCGAAGGCTACGGGCGAGGCCGGGTGGTATTGAATTATCTCTTTCAGAAGATGCTGCAAGTTCTTTTTTTTACCCGCCTGACCGATCTGACATACGGCTACCGGTTGTTTCCCGTCAAAACGCTTCTCTCGGTCACCTGGGAGGACGACAGTTTTTCGTTCGGTATGGAAACCTCGTTGAAATGCCTGAGGCTCGGCTGTGAGTTTTGTGAAGTTCCCGCGGTTTGGCGCGCCCGCTGCCAGGGCAAATCGCAGAACTCCCCGACGGCAAAATTAAAGTATATCGGCACCGTGCTGAAGGTGCGTTTCGCGCGCGCGGACTCCTTCGTAAACACGGTTGACGGGAAGGCCGGCAAACAACGATGAAAAACATCTACATGTTCCAGCCCAATTTTCTTTACAGCAACTCCGCTCACCTGCCCTACGCGGCCGGAGCCGTCGCCGCTTACGCCTTGAAAAACGAACAGATTAAAACCGCCTGCCGGCTTAAAAAAATATATTTTTTAAGAGAAGACATCGACCGCGTCGCGGGGGAGGTTGAAGAGCCTTATCTGGCGGGATTTTCCACCTATGTTTGGAACTTTGAATACAACATAGCGCTCGCGAAACAATTAAAGGAAAAGTACCCCGCCTGTATCATTGTCTTCGGCGGCCATCATGTTCCTCCCGGGGAAGAGCTGCTCGAGAAACACCATTTTATCGATGTTCTGGTTCACGGAGAGGGCGAGGAACCTTTTGAGGGCATTCTGCTGTCGAGCCTGGGCAAATCCGCTCTCGGCAATGTTCCGAACATTTCTTTTCGCAAAGGCGGCAAGCCCGTCTCAACGGAACCGAAAACATACACCTCCTGCGATTATCCGTCGCCGTACCTGGAAGGCTGTTTTGACTCCATTTTTGACGAATACTCCGGCCTCGAACTCACTCTGCTTTTTGAAACCAACCGGGGCTGCGCCTTTAACTGCTCCTACTGCGACTGGGGGAGCCTGAAATCAAAATTGAGGAGATTTCCCCTCGAGCGCGTGTTCGCCGAAATTGATTGGGCGTGCGAGCATAAACTCGAGTTTATTGGTTGCGCGGACGCGAATTTCGGGTTGCTCCCGCGGGATGAAATCATCGTCGACCGGCTCACGGAGTTAAAGAAAACCACCGGTTACCCGCAAAAGTTCCAAACCTCTTACGCCAAAAACAACACCGAAAGAATTTTTAACATCGGCAAAAAGCTCAACGACGCCAACATGAACAAGGGCGTGACCCTCGCGTTTCAGACCTTGTCAAGGACCGCTTCGGAGAATGTGGAGAGAACCAATATCAGCATCGGGCATTACAAAGACCTGATGGCGAAATACAACGAAGCGCAAATACCCACTTACACCGAACTCATTCTCGGTTTGCCGGGCGAAACCTACGCGAGTTACGCGGACGGATTGAACGAACTTCTGAAAGCCGGCCAGCATCACGCGCTCTATATCCACAACTGCGAATGGCTTCCCTGCTCGGTGATGGGCAACCGCGCATATATGGAAAAATACGGCATCGAGACAACCGTTATCCCTCTCAACCAGCCGCACATGGAGGCCCCCGCGGAAAAGGAAATTCCCGAATACTCCCGCATCATCACGAAAACCTATTCCATGAGCAACGATGACTGGGTGAAAATGAATCTGCTGTCCGTCGTCGTCCAGTGCTTTCACCATATGAACCTTCTTCAGTTTTTCGCTCTCTACCTTTACCGGGAGCGGGGCGTGGAGTACATCGACTTTTACGAAGGCCTCCTTGCTTTTATGAGAGACAACCCCGCGACCGTCTGCGGCGCTGCTTATACGAACCTCAAAAAAAGGCTTCTTGATGTCGTCGCCGGCTGCGGCGGGCTGCTCGCTTACGACAGTGCGTTCGGCGATATTACCTGGCCTTTTGAGGAGTACGCTTACCTGAAAGTTGTCAGCGAACTTGACCGCTTTTATAACGAGATTCACGCTTTTCTGAGCCGCTTTGAAATACAGGACAAGCTTTTTCAAAACTTGTCGGACTACCAGCGTCGGATTATCAAAACACCGGGCAATAAAAAAACGGAGATACGGCTTGATTACAATTTGCACGAATACTTTACCGGTATATTCACGGGGGCCGGCGCGAAGCTTCAACCGAGGCCGTGCGTGTTAAAAATCGCGGATGACAGCGGTATTTCCGGGTGGGAGGACTACGCCCGAAAGGTCGTCTGGTTCGGCAGAAAAGAAAGCAAAAACATTTACACGGCCGGCGTTATCGTCGAGAGGATATAGCGTTCTTTATAAAAACAAGCTCCCGGTTTTGCCGGGAGCCGCTTTTTTTATTCGCGGGCAGCCTGTCATAGCTTTTTGCCGCCAAGCCCGTTTAGGCCATATTTTTTTCGTATGCCCGGGAACGCGGCGGCATAGAACACAATACCGGCGAACTCTTTAACGGACAGTAAGAGTTGGCCAAAGGCGGCAAGGTTCATTCGCTTGACTATATCCGCCGCCTGGCCGAACAGCCTTTTGGCCCAAAGCCGCTTTTCAGCGTCATCAAGTTCGTATTTGTTTGTAAATATCGCTAAGAGGAAGCAAGCGGAAATCACCTTCAAATCCCTGTCGGGCACAAAGGAGAAATTCCTGCCGATGGTGTCCATGGTGGCGAGTTTGCCCCATTGAGCCAATGTCCGCGGCCTGTCCATCTTGCCGGCCTTTATCAGGGTCTCGGTCATCTCCGTTTTCGGGAACGGCCCGAACATTCCCGGAATTTTCACCTTGGCGTTGAGTTCTTTCATATAGGCGATGGTGTTTTTCAAATCCTCCTCGGTTTCGCCGGGCAACGCGGTGATAAAGGAAACGGTCGTAAAAAGGCCGATTTCGTTGCAGTAATCTATCGTTTCCCGGGCTTTCTCAAGGTTGAGTTTTTTTCGTATGGCGCGCTGGTTTTCCGCCGTACCGCTTTCGATGCCGAAAAAGATCCAGCGGCACCCGGCGTCAAACATCATTTTCAGCTCTTCTTTGGTCATTAAATCAACCCGCATATCGCAGCTCCAGAAGAACTTTAAGCCGCTCTCGTTAAGAGTCCTGCACAGGCTGACGAGATGCTCTTTATTGGGGCTCAAAAGATCGTCGACAAAATAGACGCCGTCCATCCCGTAATTCTCGATAAGGTTCCTAAGCTCGCTCAAGTAATGCCCCGCCGGCTTGGCTCTCCATACGCATCGGGAGAACGCCGGGCTGTAGCAGTAAGCGCATTTGCCGGTGCATCCCTTTGACAAATAGATGTGAAGCATCCTTTGACAGCTTCTGTTGCGTATGAAGTATTTCCGCGGGTCGACAAAGCGGAAATCGATGACAGGCAAGTCCTTCATATCCGCGAACTCACGGTCCCTGTTGATAACGACTCGTGAGTTTTCAAAAAACGCGAGCCCGTCGACCCCCCGGAGCGGCGCCTTATCCCGCAGAGCGTTTACCAGATCGAGCATGGTTATTTCCCCGTCGCCCATAATAACATAATCCGCTTCGCCGCTTTCCAGAATCACTTCCGGTATGGCCGAAGCCATCTGCCCGCCCCACACAACAGGTATCTTCCGTTGTTTCGCCGCGCGGGAAACACGAACCGCATCGCCGAAGCAGCGGCCGCCGATAATGGAGACGCCGACGATATCCGGCTTGAAGGCGTTCAGGTGTTTTTTTACGCTCCCGCCCTCCACGATCCTGTCGTAGATTTTCACGGTATGCCCGCGGCTTGTTAAACAGGTCGCTATTGAGAGCAGGCCGAGGGGGATAACGGCCTGCTGCTTGACATAGACCGAAAGGGGATTAATCAGCAAAATCTTCGTAAAAAACACTTCCCGAAACTCTATTCAACCGTCGAATGCGGACGGCTGTCAGCGGAGGTTATATTTCTTCCGGATTCCCGGAAACATTGTCGCGTAAAAAACAATTTGCAAAAACTTTTTGCCAGAAAGAAAGACTAAAATCAAAGAATTCAGCGTGCCTCGTTTCAGGGCGTCGAAGGTCTGCCCGACGGCCTTTTTTGCGTAGATGCGTTTTTCGGTTTTTCCCCCGCGGTTTTTACCCGATATGCTTGACCACAAGAACCAGCCCGATATCACCTTCAAGTCGCGGCCGGGGACTTTCGAGAAATTTTTCCCGAGCGTATCCATCCAGGCAAGTTTGCCCCATTCCTTGTAGGTCTTCGGTTCTTCGAGCCGGCGGCTCTCAACGAGGTCCCTGTAAAGTTCCGAGGCGGGTATCGGGCCGTAGAAGGAAGCGAGTTTGACATCCGCGGCTAAGTTTTGGACATAGCGAATGGTGTCTTTCAGCTCTTCCTCGGTTTCGTCCGGCAGGCCCATAATAAAGGTCGTCGTCGTGAAAATTCCGATTTCTTTGCACCAATCGACGGCTTCCCTCGCCTTTTCAAGGTGAACGCGTTTTTTCAGCTCCTTCTGCCGGTCCGCGGAACCGCTTTCAATGCCGAAGAAAATCCAGCGGCAGCCCGCGTCGTGCATCATCCGCAGGTCTTCCTTTGAGCAGATATCCGCCCTCATATCGCAGCCCCAGACGAAATCGATTTCAGCTTCTTTGATTTTTTGGCAGACAGTCCGCAGGTATTCCCTTTTCGGGCTGAACAGGTCGTCGGCAAAGAACACGCCGTCCAAACCGTGATTTTTGGCCAAATACCGGATTTCGTTTAAGAAATATTCCGCCGGTCTCGGGCGCCAGAGGCTTTTTGAGAAACAAGGGTTATAGCAGTAGGTGCATTGATACGGGCAGCCCTTCGAGGAATAGATGTGCAGCATTCTTTCGCAGCCGACATTGACCGTAAAATACTTTTTCGGGTCCACAAAACCGAAATCAATGACCGGCAGGTCGGATAAATCCGCCGGTTCGCGCGGTTTGTTGACGACCGGCTTGCCGTTTTCCATAAATGCAAGCCCATCCACCGCGCGCAGAGGCGTCCCCCGCGCGAGCGCGTCCGTCAACGCCGAAAAGGTTATCTCGCCTTCCCCCACGACGACAAAATCCACCGACCCGGTTTTTAGGGCGATTTCGGGTATCAGCGACGGCACCGGCCCGCCCCAGACGACCGGTATGTTCTTTTTTTTCACGGTCTTTGAAACCTTAACCGCGTCGGGGAAACTCTTGACGGCAAGGGCCGAAACCCCGACGATATCCGGTCGAAAGCTTTCAAGCCGCCTTTTGATACCGGTGCCCTCAACAACCCGGTCATAAATCTCCACGGTATGGCCTTTGGCTTTCATATATGTCGCGATGGACAGCAGCCCCAAGGGGATGGCCGCCTTGTGCTCCACATGAAAAGGTTCCGCGTTGACAAGAAGGATTCTCAAAAAACCACCTCTGTTATGTTAAGCGATAAGAACCGTCTCCGTTTTCATTACCGGCGCCGCGACGAACGCCTTCTAAAATATACCATCTCCACAAAAAATTGTCCAGCCTGCCGCGGCAGGCGCCGAATCGGTTGCATTCGGGGGCCAAGCTGTTATATAATTCCGTATGAAAGATATTTCCTTCGAGGGGGCGGCAGCCGATGAAAAAGAACATCTACCTTATCCAGGCGGATTTTGCCTACGGCGACTCCGTCAAATCCGTTTACCTTCCCTACGCGGCCGGCCTCCTCGCGGCGTACGCGTTCCGGGACGAAACGGTGAAAAACAACTGCTCCTTAGCGCGAATCGTGTTTACCCGTGAGGAAATCGCGGCAGCGGTCTCATCGTTCGACAGGCCGTTTCTTGCCGGTTTTTCCAACTATGTGTGGAATTTTGAATACAACAAGCTGTTTGCTGAAAAACTCAAGGAAAGCCATCCGGAGTGTGTTGTCATTTTTGGAGGCCACAATGTGCCGCCCGGCGCCGCGTTGCTGGAACAATACCCGTTTATCGATATTCTGGTTCACGGCGAGGGCGAAGAGGCCTTCAGGTGCGTGCTTGCCGCATTGTGCGCCGGCGGCGGCCTCGCGGACATTCCCAATATTTCTTACCGTGAAGACGGTGTTCCGCGAAGCACCCGCCTCGAACGCGTCGTCTGCCCTCTCGAAAACTACCCGTCACCCTATCTCGAAGGCGTGTTCGATGATCTTATAAGGGATAACAAAGACTTCCGCTTTTCGGCGATTCTCGAAACGAGCCGCGACTGCCCCTTTGTTTGCGCGTTCTGCGACTGGGGGCAGCTTCGGGCTAAGACGAGGCGGTTTTCACACGAGCGGGTTTTTCGGGAAATCGAATGGTTCGCCCGCCATAGCATCGGGTTCGTTTACGGCGCCGACGCGAATTTCGGCATTTTCAACGACGACCTTGCCATCGCGGAAAAAATGGTCGAGGCGAAGCGGGCGACGGGCTGCCCCCGGATATTCAGCGTCAACTATTCCAAAACGAAAGCGGAGAATGTTTTTCAAATCAGCCTTCTTCTTTTCGACGCCGGCATGAACAAGGGCGTTCCCCTCTCTTTTCAAAGTCTGTCGCCGGAGGTTTTGAAAAACATCGGCCGCGAGAACATGGACCTGAACCATTTTTCGAAACTCATCGCGAAATATAACGAGGCCGGCGTTACCGCTTATTCGGAGCTCATCCTCGGCCTTCCGGGCGAAACCTGCGAAAGCTTCTGCCGCGGCGTCGGCGCCCTGCTTGAGGCCGGCCAGCACCGGACCATCAATGTCTATGGGTTCGAGCTGCTGGTCAACTCCAAACTCGGCAGCCCCGAAAGCGTTGAGAAATACCGGTTCGAGACCATCCGCGTCGAGCTCGTTCGTTATCATTGTTCGATTGACGAAACACGCATCCCCGAGTATTCAAACATCGTCGTCTCGTCGGTGTCGATGAGCCGGGCTATGTGGAAACAATCGATGATTTTCTCCGTTCTTGTCCAGTGTTTTCACAATCTCGGGCTCGCGCGTTGTTTCGCCGTTTATCTGCATTACGAAAAGGGCCTCAAATACGAATCGTTTTACCGCGCGCTGCAAGGCTGGCTGGCGTCGCAAGACGACGGCGTTTGCGGCTCCCTTTACCGGTTTTTAGACACACGTTTTGACGCTGTTCTGGCCGAAACGGGCGGTATGTACGGCATCGACCCGGTTTTTGGTGACATCGTCTGGCCTTTTTCGGAATTTCTGTACCTGAAGGCGGTGTATTCCTTCGAGGCCTTTTACTGCGAAATCGATGCGTTCTTCCGCTCTTTTGAGATACCCGGCGAACTCTTTGAAGACCTGACTGCTTACCAAAAAGCGATTATCAAACTCCCGAAAATCAAAAGCCGCGAAATCCGCCTTTCCTATGATTTGAACGGCTTTTTCTCCCGCGTTTACCGGAACGCGCCGGCCGCGCTCGAGAAGAAACAAAACATAACCCGCATGGTAGACACGAATTGTTTTGAAACCTGGCCGGAATACGCCAGGGAAAATATATGGTACGGCCACAACCATGGACGGAACATCTTTTCGAAACCGGATGTCGAGTTTCTCTCGGGGAGTGAGCCGATTGAATGAATTTGTTTCGGTTTCGGTTATCATCCCCGCGATTAACGAAACCGCTTCGCTTAAAGACAATGTCAAAACCGTTCTTGAGACCTGCGATCGCGGGGATTTGGAAGAGTTTTTCTTTGTCGTTTGTGACAAGACAACCCCCGAGTGCCTCGCGGCGATACGGGAATTGATGAACGGGGGCTGCGCCGTCCCCATGCGGCTGCACAAACAAATCCGCCCGGGCATCGGCCCGGCCGTCTTCGAATCTCTTGACAGAATCAGAGCGAAACACGCCGTTTACCTCGCCGCGGATTCGGACACGGACGCGGCCGTCGTCGCGCGGCTCATCCGCGCCGCCAAGGCAAACCCCGGCGCCACCGTGTGCGCTTCCCGCTGGCTGCCCGGCGGCGGATTTGCGGGCTACGGGGCTTTCAACAAACTGCTCAACCTCTTGTTTCAAAAATGGATTCAGCTCCTGTTTTTCACCCGTCTGACCGATATTACCTACGGATTCCGGCTGTTCCCCGTTTGGGCGATGAAATCGGTCACCTGTACCAGTACGGATTTTTCATTCGGTGTCGAAACCTATTTGAAATGCCTGCGGCTCGGGTATGAATTCATCGAGGTGCCGGCGGTATGGCGCGCCAGGGAACAGGGCGACTCGCAGAACTCGTACCTCACCAAACTCAAATACATCAAGACTGTCTTTCGGGCGCGCTTCACCCCGAAGTCGAGACTGAAAAACCCCTCGTTCAAGGGAACGGACGACTGGGATTATGTGATTTTAACCGCCTCGAACCCGCAACAGGCTCAAGCCTATGAAAAGCAGATTGCCGGGCGTTTCGACGCCGGCCGAATGCCCTCCAAAGCGCGGTTCGCGGTTCTGCCCGACCCGGGCGGCATTCGAGTCGGCTCGGGCGGGGCGGCACTTCACGCGCTGAAATATATCCGCGGGGATTTCCGCGGAGCCGATTGCTTTGATACAAGCAAAATTCTTCTGATACAAAGCGGAGGCGACAGCCGCCGTGTCCCGCAGTCTTCCTCCGCCGGCAAATTGTTTTCCCCCGTCCCGCGCGAGCGGGCCGGAAGTGTCTGTTCCACCCTGTTCGATGAAATAATGGACACCATGGCCGCCTTGCCGTGCCGGCTGCCGCCCGGCCTGCTTCATTTGGCCGGGGACATTCTTCTGAAATTTGACCCGCTCGAGGCGGATATTCCGGATGCCGAAGCCGCGGCGCTTACTGTCAAAGAGCGCGCCGAGACCGGACAAAACCACGGCGTGTTCGTGCCGGGAACGGACGGCTTCGCGCAACGATTTTTGCACAAACGGCCGGCCGGCGCTCTTCAAAGCGAAGGTGCCGTCGACGCGGACGGAAAGGTCTTCATCGACACGGGCGCTATATGGCTGGGAAGCGAAGTTGTCAAAAGCTTATTTGGCTTAATAAGCACCGAAGGCGCCATCGACGACGCCAAGCTGTCAAGGTTTGTCAGCGAAAAAGCCCGGTTATCCTTCTACGCCGACTTCGTCTACCCCATGGCGGAGGGCTCCGCGCTCGAGCAATACTTGAAGGAACCGCCCGAAGGCGGTTTCAACCCCGAGCTTGAAAGTTGCCGGGAAGCGCTGTGGCAGGCCCTGCGTCCTTACCGCCTTAAGCTCATCGAGTTGAAAGAAACGGCCTTCATCCATTTTGGGACAACGGCCGAGCTGTTGGATCTGATGAACGAAGGCAGCCAAAAACACGCGCTGTGGGGTTGGAAAAACACCGTCTGTTCCGAAGGCCCGGCCGGCGGCGCTTACACCCGCGTCAACTCGGTCATCGACGGCGGCAGCGTCATCGGCCCCGGGAGTTACATTGAAAACAGCCGCCTGATAAATTGCGTCATCGGCGCCCGTTGCGTCATTGCGGGGATTCCCCTGAACGGCGTCACGGTTCCCGGCAACACGGTTATCCATTGCCTGAAGCGGAAAGACGGGCGCTTTATCGTCCGAATCTATGGCGTCGACGATGACCCGAAGGCCGGCCTTGAAACCGGCGGCACTTTTCTGGGCCGGCCGCTGGCCGAATTTATCGAAGAAAACCGCCTTCACCCCGAAACCCTTTGGGGCGATAGCCACCGCGATCTGTGGAACGCGAAGCTGTTTCTCGCGAGCCCCTCGCTTGAGGAATCCCTGGAGCACGCGCTTAGCCTTTGTTCCGGCCGCGCCGTGTTTACATGCCCCGGCCCCTTCGTCAGCCTGGCGGATATTTACTGACACCCGCGGGGACCGCGGTTCAGGCTCCGCGGTTCATCCCGCTAACCTTGCAATAAACCGCTCCGCGGTGTTATAATGACACCATTACATTGGTCGAGGAAGTTCATCATGCTCCGAAAAAACGTATACTTTTTCCAGCCGGGGTTTGCTTTTGACCGCGCGTATTATCTGCCCTACGCCGCGGGGGCGTTGGCCGCTTACGCGTGGCGGGACGATACGGTAAAGAATTCGTACGCGATCGGCGATTTTATATTTAAAAGAGAAAAACTAAACGAGGTGTGCGAACGGCTTGACCGGCCCGCTGTCGCCGCTTTCTCCAATTATGTGTGGAATTTCGAATACAACAAAGCGATGGCGAAAAAGATCAAAGCGCTGTATCCGGATTGTATTGTTATTTTCGGGGGCCACAATGTGCCGGTCGGCCACGGCATCCTGGACGATTGCGATTTTGTCGATGTCTTAGTCCACGGCGAGGGCGAGGAACCCTTTTTGAGGCTCCTGAAAGCCCTGCCCGGCGGGAATCTGGCGGAAGTCCCCAATATATCGTTCCGCAAGCCCGGCGGAGAACCGGCGGACACGGCCTTTGAGGTTTATAAAAACATTGCGGACTACCCTTCGCCCTACCTGAGCGGTGTCTTTGACAAGTTGATGGAAGAGCACTCCGAGGCGGATTTCCTGTCCGTTCTTGAAACAAACCGCGGCTGCCCGTACGGTTGTTCTTATTGCGATTGGTGCGCGGGCAAATCCGTCCGTTTTTTTTCGATGGAAAAAGTGAAAGACGAAATCCGATGGATCGCGGATAAAAAAATTGAATACTGCTTTTGCGCGGACTCCAATTTCGGAATGTTCCCGCGGGACAAAGAGATTGTCGACTTTATCGTCGAATCAAAAGAAACAACCGGTTATCCGCAAATATTCCGCCCGTGTTACGATAAGAACAGCGACGATGCGGTGTTTGAAATCAGCAAAAAACTCAATATGTACGGCATGGACAAAGGCGCCACCATGGCCTATCAGACTTTAAGCGCCGACGCGCTGCGAAATGTGAACAGGAAAAACCTGACGCTCGAGCACTTTTCCGGCTTGCTGTCAAAATACAACGCCGCAGGCATTCCGACCTATTCCGAACTGATACTCGGCTTGCCGGGTGAAACCTACGACAGTTTCTGCGACGGCATATGCAGGCTGCTCGAATCCGGGCAGCACAATTCGGTCAGCGTATACTATCTCGAACTTCTTCCGAACGCCGAAATGGCCGGGGAGGAGTACATAAAAAAACACGGCCTCGATGTCGTAAGGGTCGCGTTCAACCATATTCACAGCTCCGACCGGGAGGAGGAAGTCCGGGAGTATTCCCGCCTGGTCATCGGCTCAAACACCATGAGCCGGGAAATGTGGGTCAAATCCAATATGTTTTCGATTACCGTGCAATGCTTTCACAACCTTGGGCTGCTGCGGTGTTTCGCGATTTACCTGTACTATGAAAAGAACCTCGGCTACCGGGATTTCTACGGCAAACTTCTTGATTTCATAATGGGCACGCAAAGTTTAGCCCGGACCGTTTTCTCGGGGTATGAGGAAAAACTCAAGACATCGCTCGCCGGCGACTGGAACTACCATAACGAGCTGTTCGGGGAAGCGAACTGGTTCTTTGAGGAAGGCGCTTTCCTTGAGCTCTTGCTTAACCACAAACGGTTCCGTGAAGAGATAAAGCCTTTTCTTGACAGCTTTAAGATTGAACAGGCTGTGTACGAAGATTTGCTCGCGTACCAGGGGGCCATCGTCAAAACGCCCGTCACTCTCCGGCAGGAAATTTCGCTGGGCCATGACCTGTGCGGGTATTTCCATAACATATACACCGGCAGCCCCCGGCCTTTGGAAAAGAAGCGCTGCGTGCTGGTCATCAATGAGCAGCCGGACATGAGCTGGAAAGACTACGCCAGGGAAACCGTCTGGTACGGCCGGCGGCGCGGCGCCACGCTGAGGACGAACAACAAAGGCGAAACCTCACTCGTTTATCCGCGTTGAAGCGCGTTGTTTATTCGGAGATGCGTCGCTATGAAAAATGTGTATTTTATACAAGCCGGTATGCATTACGGCAAAGCCGTATACCTCCCCTATGCCGCCGGCTGCCTTGCGGCGTACGCGTGGCGCGACACCGCCGTTTCCTCCGTTTATAAAAACGCGGGTTTTCTTTTCAGCCGGGAAGACACGGAACAGGCGTTTTTAAAAATCAGGCAGCCGTATCTCGCCGCCTTTTCATGCAGTATCTGGAACCGCGAATACAACAAGAACCTGGCGCGAAAGATTAAGCAGAAATATCCCGAATGCCTGATTGTGTACGGCGGCCACGACATAACGGACGGAGCGGAAGACCTTCATCGGATGCCTTTTGTCGACATCCTGGTGCACGGCGAGGGCGAGAAGCCGTTCGCCCTGCTCTTAAAAGCGCTGGCCGCCGGGGACGGCTTCAGCGGCGTGCCGAATATTTCTTACCGCCTCGCTGACGGAACGCCGGTTTCCAACGAGGTCATTGCCGCCGACAGCCTGAAGGATTATCCTTCCCCATACCTGACCGGGATGTTCGACCGTCTGCTCGCTGAAAACCCGGGCGTCGAATTTTGCGGCGTTCTCGAAACAAACCGGGGCTGTCCGTACCAATGCGCTTACTGCGATTGGTGTTTCACCGATAAAATAAAATTGTTCCCCCTTGAAAAAGTCGAGTCGGAAATCGAATGGTTTTCGCGGCACAAAATCGACTATGTCTTTTGCGCGGACGCGAACTTCGGCATGTTTGAACGGGATTTGGCCGTCGCGCGCCGCGTCGCCGAAGCGAAAAAGAAGACCGGCTTTCCCGCTCTTTTCAGCGCGACCTACGCGAAAAACAGCAACGACACCGTTTTTGAGATCGCGAAAATATTGGAAGGCTGCGGAGCGATCAAGGCGGCCACGCTCGCGGTGCAGACGCTCAACCCTGAGGCTATGAATTTTGTCAGCCGAAAGAACATCGGCGCGGAGGATTTTTCGGCTCTTTTGCGGCGGTACAACCCGGCGGGCATCGCCACCTACACCGAGATTATCCTCGGCCTGCCCGGCGAAACATACGAAAGTTTTTGCAAAGGCCTGTGCGAACTCGTCGAAGCCGGCCAGCATAGTTCGCTTACCGTCTACAACTGCCAGGTATACCGCAACACCGCGCTTTGGCAAAGCGGTTACCGCGCGAAATACGGTATCGAGACCGTGAAGGTTCCCCTTAACCACATTCACGCTCTGCCGCCCCAAAAGGGCGAAATCACCGAATATGTCGAACTCGTCGCCGCGACCTCAACCTTGAGCCGCGAGGGCATGGTCGATTGCCTGATGTTCAGCACCTGCCTGCAATGCTTTCACCACCTTGGCTTGCTGAAATTCGTGGCCGTCTATCTGCGGCATGAGCATTCGGTTTCCTATTTCGATTTTTACAGCCGGCTGCTGGCCTATATTTTTGATGCCGAAGGAACATTTCTCAACGGATTGTTCCGGAAGTTGAAGCATACGGCGCGGGACCTGCGAGAAGGCGAGGCGACATATTATGACGAGCGCTTCGGCGGTTACGGCTGGTACCTTGAGGAAGGCGCTTTTATGGAAATCGTGTTTGAACACGACGCCTTCCTGCGCGAAATACGCCCGTTCCTAGACGGGTTCGGCATGGAAAGCGATGTATACGGAGAACTGTTGCGATACCAGGCGCAAACGGTCAGGAAACCGCTTCACAGAACCGTCCGGATTGAGAGTGCCTACGATTTTTTCGGTTATTTTACGGATATTTTCGCCGGCGGATACCGGCGGCTTGAAAAAAAGAAGACCGCTGTGTCTGTCCGGGTGTCCAACCCCGTTTCCGGCTGGACCGATTACGCGAGAGTCGTCATGCTTTACGCAAAAAAACGGGGCGGAACGCTGCTGACTTCGGATAAAGAGGCTGTTACGGTTGACTGTTTGCCCGAAACCCCGGCGCGCAAAGGAGACTGATTGACCAGGTGAAGAATGTTTACCTCGTGCAAGCCAATCCCGTTTACGGGGAAAGTATGAAAAACACCTATCTGCCCTACGCCGCCGGCTCCGTCGCCGCCTTCGCCTGGGCGGACAAGGCCGTTGCCGCCAACTATCGCCTCGGCAGAATTGTCTTTTTGCGCGAGAATATCGACGACGCGGTCGCGTCTCTGGACAATCCTTTTTTGGTGGGCTTCTCCTCCTATATTTGGAACACCGAATACAACAAGGAATTCGCGCGCCGCTTAAAAAAACGCTTTCCCGGTTGTGTCACTGTATTCGGCGGCCATAATGTTCAGCCGGACGCGTCGGATTTAGCGGAGGACGCCTGTGCCGACATCGCGGTGCACGGCGAGGGCGAGGTGCCGTTCAGGGAGATTCTGCTTGCTTTGCTCAAAGGCGGCATTAAAGGCGATTGCCTTGGGGAAATTTCCAACATTTCTTACCGGGGTTCCGACGGCACGATTCGTTCCACACCCAAAAGCCCTCCCGCCGATATCGCCGGCTTTCCGTCCCCCCTGTTAACCGGGGTTTTTAACGACATTATCAAACTGCCGGAATTCCAATTCTCTTACCCGTGGGAAACCAACCGCGGCTGCCCCAACAACTGCGCCTATTGTGACTGGGGCGGGCTGAAATACGGGATACGAGAATTTCCCATGGAGCGCCTCCGGGCCGAGCTTGACTGGCTTGCCGCCCATAACATCGAGTTCCTTTACTGCACCGACGCGAACTTTGGCATTCTTGACCGGGACGAGCAAATCGTCGACCTGATTATCGATTCCAAAAAGAGGACCGGGTACCCCGATAAACTGAAGGCCAACTATACAAAAAACCGAAACCGGTTTGTTCTGAATCTCGGCATAAAACTTATGGAACACAACATCGGCAAATCCGCCACTTTGGCGTTCCAAACCTTAAACCCGGCCGCTTTGAAAAACATCGGGCGGGCGGGAATGAATCTCGAACATTTTAAACGGTTGATGACCCTTTATAACGAGGCGGGCGTGCCCGTTTATTCGGATTTGATTCTCGGCTTGCCCGGGGAAACTTACGGCAGCTTCGCGGACGGTATTTGCACGCTGTTTGATTGCGGCCAGCACAAGGCGATGGGCATTTACCCCTGCGAACTGCTGCCCAACTCCCACATGGCTCAGCCGGAATACCGGCAAAAACACGGGATTGAGGCAAAAAAGATTCCGTTCAGCCAGTACCACTGCGTCGAAAACGAAAACGATGTCCGCGAGTTTTCCTATATAGTGACTCAGACGAATACCATGCTTGTCGATGACTGGAAAAAGTCCTATCTCTTCTCCGTCTTTGTTCAAGCCCTGCATAATCTCGGCCTGACAAGGGCGATAGCGATGTTTCTGCGCTATGAACTCGCCGTCCCATACAGAGCTTTTTATGAAAAACTGATCGCGCGGTTTTCCGCCCTTCCGGATGATTCCCTTTGCGGGAGCGAATACGCCCTGATGGCGCGCCTGACGGAAGGTATAGCGCGCGGTGAAAACTCTTTCACCAGAGTGTTTGAAGGCCTGGGGAATATCACCTGGGGGTACGAGGAACACATTTTTCTGCGGTTCGCGGCAGGTATCGATGAGTTTTACCGCGAGGTGGAAGCGTTTCTGGACGAATTTCTTGCCGACAGCGGCCTGCGCGCCGGCCTTGTCCGCTACCAGAAGGGCATCGTTCGAAAACTCGGCGAATCCTCAATTACCGTTCACTCGGCGTATGATTTTTACGGCTATTTCCAAAAACTCTATCTTGATAAATACGAGCCTCTTCGAAAGACGCCCGTCACCCTGCGCTTCGAAGACAGCGACCCTTCCCTGACCTGGGAGGATTACGGCCGTAAAAACATCTGGTTTGGCCGGTATGATGACAACACGCTGTATACCGGCGGAAAAAAAAGCCCGGTTGTCGAATACGGCGAATACGCCGGGAATGCGGAGGCTTGATATGCTCGCGGTAATCGGAGCCAGCGGATTTTTAGGGTCGTATTTGGTCCGTGAGATATTGGAAACCACGGAAGAAACGGTCGTCGCGGCCGCGCGGCGGACGGACTGTTTGCCCGTTCACCCGCGGGTCATTCCACTGCGGTGCGACGTCACCGACGCCCGGAATATCGCCGCTTTGGCGGACACCATGCGCGGCGGCGGGCCCTGCAAGGTGTTCTGGCTGGCCGCTTACCACAACATCGACCTTGTCGCGCAAAACCCGGACACGGCGCGGGCGGTCAACATCACCGCGCTCGGTTCTTTTCTAAACTCCGCCGCCGAAAGTATAAGCCTGCTGCTGTTCGCGTCGACCGACTGTGTCTACGGCGAAGGAAGCGCGGATGTCCGCTTTCGGGAGGGCGACCCCCTTGAGCCCGTCAACCTGTACGGGGCGCAAAAAGCCGAGGCGGAAGCCCTCGTCAACGCGCATGGCGGCACCGCCGCGAGGCTGCCGTTTTTATTCGGCCCCTCCCTGACGGCGAAAAAGCATTTTTACGATGTGTTGTCGGAGAACATGAAGGCCGGCAAAAAAACGGATATGTTTACCGACTCTCTTCGCTCTTCCCTCGACTACGGGTCGGCGGCCGCGCTGCTTGTCCGCCTCGCGCAAAGCGCCGAAACGCGGAGCCTTCCGAAGGCCGTCAATGTCTGCGGCGACGACGATTTGTCAAAATACGACCTCGGGCTCATGCTGGCGGACAAGCTCGGCGTCCCCCGGGAAGCGGTTGTCCCCGTCACTTCCGCCGCCGGCGGCGTGTTCCGCGAACGGCGCGCGCTGGCCGCTTTAATGGACAACGGCTTGCTCAAATCGATACTTGGCATCAATAAAATAAAAATCAAAATTTGACGCGAAGTGTGGTGCTGCGGTGAAAGCGGTAATCATGGCCGGCGGGCGCGGAACGAGGCTTTCGTCCGTGGCCGGCGGTCTTCCGAAATCGATGATGCCCGTTGCGGGCAAACCCGTTCTTGAATACCAGATTGAGTGCCTCAAACGCGGGGGATGCGGCGAAATCCTGCTCGTAACGGGGCCGGGCGGTTCGGTTATTCAAAAGCATTTCGGCGACGGGGCGGCCTTCGGCGTCCGTATCGGCTATTTCAACGAAACAAAACCGTTGGGCACCGCGGGTGCGCTTGCCGTCTTTTCGGAAGAACTCGGCGGTGATTTTCTTCTGCTCAACGGGGACGTCGTTTTCGATATCGATTTTGAGCGTTTTGAGGCGTTTCACCGCGAAAAGGGCGCGCTCGCGACGCTGTTCGCCCACCCCAACGACCATCCGTTTGACAGCGAGATTCTCGCCACGGGGGAGGACGGGCAAATTACCAGCTGGCTCGAACGCGGCTCCGGCCGCGGCGACTTCAAAAACCTTGTCAACGCCGGCGTTCACATCCTGTCCCCCTCGCTTTTCGCCGGGTTTCCGAAAGGGGAGCCGCTTAACCTTGACCGCGATGTGCTCAAGCCGATGGCAGGGGGCGGCCGCCTTTTCGCGTATGCCTCGACGGAATATGTCAAGGATATGGGCACGCCGGAGCGTTACACCCGCGTCTGCGCGGACGTCGAAGCGGGCCTGCCGGCCGCGAGGAACCTGAAAAACCGCCAAAAGGCCTTTTTCCTTGACCGCGACGGCACGCTCAACGAGTACACGGGGCTCATTACCTCGCCCGAACAGATTCAACTTATCGGGGGCGCGGCCGAGGCGGTCGCGAAAATCAACGCGAGCGGATTTCTCGCAATCATCGTAACCAACCAGCCGGTTCTCGCCCGCGGCGATTGCACGCCCGCGGAGCTCGATCGCATTCACGCCCGCCTGGAGACGCTGCTCGGCGAGCAAGGCGCCTTCGTCGACGCGATGTATATCTGCCCTCACCACCCCGATAAAGGCTTTAAAGGCGAAATCCCGGAGCTGAAAATCGCGTGCGAATGCCGTAAGCCGAAGCCGGGCTTGCTTTTACAAGCCGCCCGGGATTATAATATTGATTTAGAGCAATCGTTTATGGCGGGCGACAGCCGAAAGGATGTGGAAGCCGGGCGGGCCGCGGGCTGCAAGGCGGCGCTGCTCAGCGGCCGCAACCCGCCGGAGGACCCGGCCGGAGCGCCAGTTTACGGCAGCCTGATTGACTTCGTCAACTCCGTTTTGGACACATAAAGGCAGGTACATACCGATGTTAATTTCTAGAACCCCTTTCCGCATCTCCTTTTTGGGCGGCGGCACCGATTTTGAAGCGTATTTTAACGAATATCCCGGCAGCGTTCTGTCGACGACGATTGACAAATACTGCTATGTCACTATCCGCCGGCTGCCGGAGTTTTTCAGTTATAAGAACCAGTTCACCTACTCAAAAATCGAACGCTTCAACAAGCCCGACGAGGTGGAGCATCCCGTCTTGCGTGAAGCGTTCAAGTTTCTGGATGTCGACCGCATTCAGGTCGCGTATGACGCCGACTTGCCCGCCCGCTCGGGGCTCGGGACAAGCTCGGCTTTCGCGGTCGGCCTGCTCAACGGCCTGCACCGTTACAAAAACGAAACGATCAGCAAAATGGACCTCGCGAAAGAGGCCATTTATCTGGAGCACGAATTGTGCCGCGAAGCGGGCGGCGTGCAAGACCAAATCGCCGTTTCGTTCGGCGGTTTCAACCGCATCGATTTCGGCCCGCACGGCTACAAAGTCCGCCCGGTAGACATGCCCCCGGAACGAAAAAAAGAACTCAACGGCCGGCTGCTGCTGTTTTTCACGGGGTTCACCCATCACGCCGGCGAACTGTCCAAAGAGCAAACGGCGAACATCCCCGCCCGCCTGTCACAACTGCATGAAATGAAGGCGCTCGTCGACGAAGGCGAAACGATCCTCCACGGCCGCGGCGACCTGCGCGAATTCGGCCGGCTCCTTCACAAAACCTGGGAACTCAAGCGTACCCTATCGGATAAAATTACCACCTGTTATGTGGACGACGCCTATGAAAAAGCGATGAAAGCGGGAGCGCTCGGCGGCAAGCTTTTGGGCGCGGGCGGCGGCGGTTTCATGTTGTTTTACGCGGAGCCGGAAGCCCGCGAAAGCGTTCGCGGCGCGCTGTCGGACCTTTTGGAGGTACCCTATAAATTTGAAACCGGCGGCTCAAAAATTATTTACGCCGGAGGGGATTGACTATGAGCAATGTGTTGGTAACGGGGGGCGCGGGCTACATCGGCTCGGTGCTGGTGCCTCTGCTTCTCAAAGAAGGGCACCGGGTGACCGTGCTCGACAGCTTCTATTTCAACCAGCTGACCTTGATGGACTGCTGCGCCGATCCGAACTTCCGCATTATTCGCGGCGACGCGAGAGACGCCGAAACCGTCAAAAAGGCCTTGGACGGCGCGGAGTTTATCCTGCCGCTGGCCGCTCTGGTCGGCTTTCCGCTTTGCGAGGCCGATAAAACGGCGGCGGTGACCACCAACCTTGAAGCGGTCGAGTTGCTGCTGAAACAGCGGGAAAAAGGTCAAAAAGTGATTTTCCCCTGCACCAACAGCGGCTACGGCATCGGAAAAAACGACGCCTTCTGCACGGAGGACACGCCGATGAACCCGATCTCCCTCTACGGCTCAACGAAGGTCAGGGCCGAAAAGGCGGTGCTCGGTGCCTGCGATTCGCTGACCTTCCGCTTCGCGACGCTGTTCGGCGCCTCCCCGCGTATGCGCGTCGACCTGCTTCTCAACGACTTTGTTTACCGCGCGGTTTTTGACCGGACGGCGGTTATTTTTGAAGGCCATTTCAAGCGTAATTTCCTGCATGTGCGAGACGCGGCCGGAGCGTTCGTTTTCGCGATAAAAAACTTTGAAACGATGAAAGGCCTGCCCTACAACGCCGGCCTGTCCTCCGCCAACCTGTCAAAGCTCGAGCTGTGCGCGAAAATCAAGGAGCATATCCCCTCTTTCGTCTATATCGAAGCGCCTGTCGGCGAGGACCCGGACAAGCGCGACTATGTCGTCTCGAACGCGCGGCTCGAGGCCGCGGGCTGGCGGCCGTCTTATGACTTGGACGGCGGCATCGAGGAATTGAAAAAAGCGTACGGCATCCTTCGCAACAAAAGCTATTCGAATGTATGAGCGGAGCAGACCGATGATTGAGATATTAAAACCCGACTTTTCGTTTTCCGACGACCGCGGCAGCCTTGTGCAGCTCGCGCGGGAGGGCTACCGTCAAATCAATGTCGTCCGGTCAAAAGCGGGCGCCGTCCGGGGCGGGCATTACCACGCCCTGAACAAAGAGGCCTTCTACATCATCGAGGGCCGACTGGAGCTGACGCTGCGAAAAGACGGCCTCAAAGAATGCTACACATTCCAAACCGGAGATATGTTCGCCATTGGCCCGCAAGTCGTGCACTCGTTCACCTTTTTGGAAGACACGCTTCTGGTGGGGCTTTATGATAAAGGCGTGGAGCTCGCCGGCGGTGAAAAGGACATTTTGACGCCTTGAACATATGAATTGGTGAGGCAATGATTCGGGACGAAGACATTCAAAAAATAAAAAGCATCCTTTTCAAAAGCGCGAACATTTGCGTCTTTACAGGCGCGGGTATCAGCTGCCCGTCGGGCATCCCCGATTTCCGTTCCGCAGAAGGGTTGTATAACCGGGAAAGCGGCATGAAAACGCCACCTGAGGTGATTTTGTCGCGCTCTTTTTTCAACAACCGCCCCGCGGAGTTTTTCGAGTTCTATAGACAAGCCATGGTGTACCCGGACGCGAAACCGAACCGGGCGCATTTGTTTTTCGCCGGGCTCGAAAAGAAAGGCAAACGCGCCCCCGTCGTCACGCAGAACATCGACGGCCTCCACCAAGCGGCCGGCAGTTCCGATGTCATCGAACTTCACGGCAGCGTCCATCGCAACTTCTGCGCGGTGTGCGGCGCGTTTTATGATTTGAGCGCCGTCTTATCGGCGGCGGGTATGCCGCGCTGCGGCCGCGACAACGGCATCATCAAGCCGGATGTGGTCCTGTACGAGGAGCCGCTTGACGAAGGCGTTACCGGCCGCGCCGTCAGCGCCGTCGCCGGGGCCGACACGCTGTTCGTCGTCGGCACCTCTTTGGTGGTATCCCCCGCGAACACACTGCTGCGGTATTTCCGCGGCGCGAACTTGATTATTGTCAACAAAACGCCGACGCATTACGACGACATGGCCGACATCGTGGTTTATGACGATATTATCCGGGTCGTCGAACATCTCGAGGCGTAGATTGAAATCCCCGAAAAAAGCGGCAGCCGCCACAAAGGGCGGCTGTTGTTCTCTTTATATTCGCGCTCAATCGCTGACCTGCATACTTTTCTCCACAACGCGCATGGCGAGCAGCGTTTTTTCAAGCAGGTCGTCAAGCTCCCAGCCGAGCATAGCCGCGCCCTGCTCGATCACGTCGCGGGAACACCCCGCGGCAAATTTTTTGTCCTTGTATTTCTTCTTCAGGCTCTTGAGTTCCATATCCTCCGTGCTTTTCGACGGGCGCATCAAAGCCGCCGCCGCGATAAGGCCGGTCAGTTCGTCGACGGCGAACAGCGTTTTTTCCATTTCATGCTCCGGCTTGACATCGGTCGTCAGGCCGTAGGCGTGGCTGCAGACGGCATGGATCAAATCCTCGCCGGCGCCGGCGGAGCGAAGGATTTCGGGCGCTTTCCGGCAGTGCTCGTCAGGGTACAGTTCATAGTCGATATCGTGCAGCAGCCCGACCGTCCCCCAAAAATCCGTTTCGTCCCCGTAACCGAGCTCGCCGGCAAACCAACGCATCACGCCCTCCACCGTCAAGGCGTGCTGCAGATGGAACGGCTCCTTATTATACTGTTTTAACAACTCGAGCGCCTTTTCGCGCGCGATGAATTCCCTCACAGTCATCTTGTCCTTTCAGAATCGTTTTTGTTATGTTCAGTATAACAAGAATCTGAGGCAATGTAAACCGGACTTGTTCCGGTTGTTGTTTTTTCGTTTTCGGTTCATCGCTTTGAATAAAATTAACAGAATAAGGCAAAAATAGAAACGGCTTGACGCCGCCCGGAGTGCGGAAGAGCCGAGAATACAACGCGAGAATGGTGGTTGTTATGATCATAAGGGAAAGCAAGCGAACCAAAGGCGGGTTCTTCGAGGGCAAAGGGCTTTACATCGCTATCCTCGTCTGCGTGCTCGCCGTGGCGGCGGGGTCGTGGGGCGCGTTGAAAGCGACCATGGACACCGGTGAGGAACAATCGACCGTCGAGGTGCCCGGCACCACCATTGACTGGGATAACCAAGGCGGCATCGTCATCACCGACGAAAGCGACGAGCAGGCCAACGTCACCGCGACGGGTATCCCCGATATCAGGACGCAGACCGGTGAAGAGACTTCTGTCTCACAGGTCACCGAGCCGGACGACAACACGCCGTTTAAAGGCTACTACGCTCTGCCTCTGGGCACGGACATTCTCAAGGATTACAGCAACGGTGAGATGGTCAAGTCCAAAACCATGGGTGATTGGCGCGTACACAACGGGGTGGATTTTTCCGGCGCGAAAGGCAATGAGGTGCTCGCCATTCAGAACGGCACCGTCAAGAGTGTTTTTAATGACCCGATGTGGGGCACCGTCGTCGAGATTGACCACGGCAACGGCCTTGTCGCGAAATACTGCGGCCTTCTTAAAGACAGCGTCCCCGCCAAAGGCAGCGATGTCGAGCAGTTTGGGACCATCGGCAAACTCGGCGAAATCCCGATTGAAAACGCCGACGGTTACCATTTGCATTTGGAAATCACCGTCGGCGGCAAGATTGTTGACCCGCTCGCGGCGATGAACAAAATCGGCGCTTAGCCAGTGGTTAGGGTTGGCGTTTACCCGCCGAAGGAGAGGCGCTTTTACGCCTGCCTTGATATACAACTGCCCCGGAAGCGGCCGCTTCCGGGGCAGGGCGTTTTTTATATTATGCCGGGATAATCACCAGCATCGAGCAGGCCAACAGCACCTGGCCGGCGAAATAGGTGATGATGTTCGCGTTTTTCATCGGGCGGTTTTGCTTGTTATTGTTGAAATTTACATTGGCCCAAAGCACATCGGAAACAAAAAACAGAAACGCGCCGGTCGCGGGTAAAAGAGCGGCCACGCCGTAAGCCGGCGAAAGAAACGCCCGCAGGCCCAGCGAACACCCTTTGATCATCATGGTGATGAGCACCGAGGCGTAGACAAACGTCGGAATCAGGATGGGGCCAAGGCGCAGTTTCTTCTTGATAACGAAAATAATCATCGCCAATACAAGGCCGGCGAACGCGATGATCTCGCCGGGTTCAAAAAAGCCGGGGCCGGGTAAGAGTTTTTCCGACGCCCCGTTAAAGGCGGTGATGAAACAGCAGTGCCCGGTCAAAAAGGCCATGACGCCGGCGATATAGTACCCCATTTTGCTGCCCGCGTGCAGGAAGAAGTCCCCGATAAAGCCGAAAACAAGGCCGAGCGTCATCCAAAAGGCATAGGGGGTGGTGTTCGCGGAAATCTTTTGAGCCAGAATGCCCGTGAATAAAAACAGCGCGGCGCAAACCATTTTCAGCGCCAGCGACTTCTTGTTTTTTTCCGGCCACATCGCCTTTAAAAACCATGGGACAAACACGAATTGAAGCGCGATGACCAGCGCCAGCAGAACCTTGAGTGCCAAGTTATCAACTCCGTTATGTATTATCGTGTTTCGCCGAACCGGCCCTTGTGAACGGGCTCGATGATTTTGACGCTTTGTTTGACAAGCGTCTCGCCGATTTTTGTCAGCAGCTTGTTGTTGACATAGATGGTGATTCTTCGCGATACATACTCGAGCATAAACCGCGCGTCGGGCGAAGTCCGGGGTTTCATGCGCGCCTTTTGCCCGTCGAAGGTGAAGGTGAGCCGGCGCTCGCAAATCGCCTCAAGCGGACGCGTCCATACCAGCAGGGTTTTGTCGTCCTGCCAGGCCGCCGTGCTGTGGGCCGTCAGTTCCAAGCCCGCGAGTTTCACGGTGCTTCTTCTCGCGGCTCCGTCCATACCGCAGAAAATCGTGTTGTTTTCAACACCCTCCGTCCAGCTCATGGCGCACTCATTTTCGCCGAATTCGAACCGGACCTTGTCGATATTCCCGGCTTTTGTGACACCCATATATAAAACGGGCAGGGGGAGAACGCTGACGGGAAATCCTATCAGGTCGAGAAAACGGTGTTTTTTTAAACGGATGGTTTTCCCCTGTATGGCCTTTTCAAGCCCGGCTCGCGGCGCGGCCGGCAGATCCGGAAGCGGCTTCAGTTCAAGTTGTTCAAGGAGTTCCGCGCCCGCGCGCGGCTCGGCGTCGTCCCCGATAAACACTCCCGGGAAGTGCCGCCAGACACAGTGCCTGGCTTTGTCCTCATCCATTTCGTTGGAGGTCATGACAAAGACCGCGTCGAGTTTTTCAAACACCATGGCGAACTGCGAGAACATCCCGTCGGCGCGGTAGGAGTCCGGGCAGCCGTTGCGCCAGAAACAGTACCCGTAACCCGCCACGGTATCCTCCTCGACGTCCCGAGGCCTTTTGTTGTCGACGAGTTTGCTCACCGCGTCTTTGGCCCATTTCGCGGGGATGACCTGTTTGCCGTTAAAGACCCCCCCTTGGGCATAGCAAAGCATGATTTTCGCGCATTCCTCGGTGGTCAGGTAAATGCCCCAGCCGCCCGCCTCGATGCCGTCGGCGTTCTTTTCCCAAAACGGTTTGCGGTTTATCCCCAGCGGCTCAAAAAGCCTTGGTCCGAGATAGTCGGCCATATCCATTCCGGTGACTTTTTTTAAAATGGCCGAAAGCATAAAGGTGTTCTCACTGATGTACCGCCAGGATTCCCCGGGCGCGAACATCCATTTCGCGTTGAAAAAATCCTCAATCCAGCGATTTTTCGCCTTATCCGACATCAGGCCGACGTCTTTGCCCGCGGTCATGGTCAGCAGATGGTAAACCGTCATTTTCTCGAGTTTTTCATCGCGTTTCATCGGCCGGTGTTCGGGGAAAAAATCAATCACCTTAGCGTCAAGAGCCAGCAGCCCCTCCTCAACGGCAAATCCGGCCGCGGTCGCGGTGACGCTCTTGCTGATGGAATACATCGTATGCGGTATTTCCGGCGCGTACGGCTTGCGCCAGCGCTCGAACGCGACCTTGCCGCGCCGGATGATCATAATACTGTGCGTTTCAATATTGCTTTTTTGCAAGTCTTCCATAAAGTCCGCAAGTGCGCGCGAGGATACGCCGGCCTGCTCCGGGTACTCCGCGCGCGGCAGGGATATTTTTGCCTCGACCTCCATATCACACTCTCCCATCATGGTATGCAACCGGGGAATACCCGGGCGCTATTTTCCCAAAACGCCCGTTAACGCGGGCTCAACCAGTTTTTCACCTTTGGCCATCAGCGTTTTTGCCGCTTTCGCCGCGGCGGGGGTTTTCAGATAACGGTTGACGCCCGAGGACAAATGCTCAAGAATCTTTCCCGTTTCGGGGGAACTCGCGGGCAGCAGCCGGACGATGTTCTCCTCAAAGACAAATTCGAGCCGCCGCTGACAAACCGTCTCGAGCGGCCGCACCCAAATCGAAAGGGTGTTTTCGTTACTCCACGCGGCCGTACAACAGGCGGTCAGCTTCAGTTTGCCGAGCCGTATCGGGCTTTTGCGGGCGATTCCGTCCATCCCGCAGCAAACCGTGTTTTTATACAGCCCCTCGCGCCAGGTCATCTCGCACCCGGCTTCATCGAAACGCAACCGCACTTCGGCGATTTGCCCTGTTTTTTCGGCGGACATATAGATCACGGGCAGCGGCAGCATGCTGACCGGAAACCCGATCAGACCGGGCAGAGGCGGGCTTTTAAAGCGAATGATCTTACCCCCGATTTGCGCCTCCAGAGGGCTGCGCGGGGCCGCCTCGAGTTCGGGAAGCGCGGGCAGTTCCGGTATCGGGCAATCCGGCTCCCCGGGGTACCCGGCGCTTCGGTCAAAAAACGCGGCGGGGAAATACTTCCAGATGATGTTCCTTGTTTTTTGTTCGCTGATTTCACACGCGGTGACAATCAGCTGCGCGTCGAGGTCCTCAAAAACAATCCCGAATTGAGAGAACATGCCGTCCGCGCGATAGGTGCCCGGGCAACTGTTGCGCCAGAAGCAGTAGCCGTAGCCCGCGACGCTGTCGAGGCCATCGTTCGACGAGTTGTCGACCTGTTTTTTGACGGCTTCGCGCGCCCATTCGGCGGGGATGACCTGCCTGCCGTTAAAGACGCCTCCCCGGGCGTAGCACAGCATGATTTTCGCGAGTTCCTCCGTCGTCAGGTACAAGCCCCAGCCGCCCGCTTCCATCCCCGCGCCGTCCGTTTCCCAAAACGGCTTTCGGCCGAACCCGAGGGGTTCGAACAGCCTCGGCATCAGGTAATCGACGACCGGCATTCCCGTCAGCCGGTTGAGTATGGCGCTGAGCATAAAGGTATTCTCGTTGACATAAAACCAGGATTCCCCGGGGGCCGCTTTCCATTTCGCTTCAAAGAAATCGCGAATCCACCGGTCTTTGGATTTCGGCGCGATGGGGCTCATGTCTTTGCCGGAGGTCATGGTCAGCAGGTGGTACACCGTCAGGCGCTCCAGGTTTTCGTCGCGTTTTGCCGGCCGGTATTCCGGGAACAAATCGATTACTCTCGTGTCCAAACCCAGCAGGCCTTCGCTGACCGCGAAACCGACCGCCGTCGAGGTCACGCTTTTGCTGACGGAATACATGGTGTGCGGCAAATCGGGCCCGAGCGGCTTTCGAAATGTCTCGAACGCCACCTTGCCATGGCGCAAAATCATAATGCTGTGGATTTCAACTTCGTTGCGAAGCAAATCCTCCATAAACTCTTTGACGGCTCGCGAGGATACACCCGTCTGTTCGGGAAATTCCGTTCTCGGCAGGCAGGTTTTTTCGCAAAGCAGCATAGTGTCCCACTCCAAAAAAAGTTTTCTCGGTTCGGCGGGCGGTCAGCGCCTTTTCACCTTGCCGCTGTGCCTGGGCTCAATGACCCGGTCGGCTTTTGACAGGATTTTTTTAGCGGAATTGACAAAAAACTCATTCTTCACAAAATACCCGACATACAACGATAAATATTCCATAAAGTCCTTCGCTTCGGGCATGCAACTCGGCAGAATATCCACCTTGCCGTCGTCGCCGAACACAAACTTCAACCGCCTCTGGCCGATGGATTCGAGCGGCCGCATCCAAACGCAGAGCGTGTTCTCGTTTTCCCACGCGGCCGTGCTGTGCGCCGTGAAGCGAAATTGCGACATCCGGATTTCGCTGCGGCGCGCTTTGCCGTCCATGCCGCAGGCGATGGTGTTTTTATAAAGCGCTTCGCGCCATGTCATTTCGCATTCGTTCTCTTTGAACCGGAACCGGATTTGCTCGATGTTGCCGAGTTTTTCCCTGTTCATCTGCAACACGGGTGAGGCCAGCATGCCCACCGGCATCCCGATTTTATCCAAAAGTACTTTTTTGCGCAGGTTCAGGATTTTGCCGTCGATGGTTTTCTCCAGCGCGCTGCGCGGCGCCGCCTCGAGGTCGGGCAGGCTCCTCAGGCGGGGTTTGGGTGCCGGCGCGCCCGTTTTTTCCTCTTCCGGAGGTTCAAACAAAGCGGGAATGTGCCGCCAGACGCAGTCGCGTGATTTGCGGGTGAAAATGTTGCCCGCGGTCATAATCAGGCAGGCGTCGTAATCTTCGAATACCATGCCGAACTGAGAAAACAACCCGTCCGCGCGGTAGGAATTCTCTAACGGGTTGCGCCAGAATCCGTAGCCGTAGCCGGCCGTGCACGCGGGTTCTTCGTATTGCAGGTTCTCGACCTGCTTTTTTACCGCTTCCCCCGCCCAATCGGCCGGAATGACCTGCCGGCCTTCATACACCCCGCCCTGTCGGTAACACAGGATAAACTTCGCGAGTTCCTCGGTTGTCAGAAACAGCCCCCAGCCGCCGGCGTCGACACCGTACGCGTCTTTTTCCCAAAACGGTTTGCGGCCGAAGCCCAGCGGCTCAAAGAGCCGGGGCATCAGGTAATCGGTCATCGGCTGCCCCGTCAGCCTTTGGAGGATTGCAGACAGCATGAAGGTGTTGTCGCTTATGTACCGCCAGAACTCGCCGGGCGCGAACGCCCATTTCGCGTCGAAGAAGTCCTGAATCCAACGGTCTTTTGTCTTGTCCGCGAAGGTACTGACATCCTTGCCGGCGGTCATGGTCAGCAAATGGTAGACCGTCAGTTTCTCGAGGTTTTCATCCCGTTTAGCCGGCCGGTATTCCGGAAACACATCGATAACTTTTGTGTCGAGCGACAAAATACCCTCTTCGACCGCGAAACCGATGGCCGTGGCGGTGACGCTTTTGCTGACCGAATACATGGTATGCGGAATATCCGGCGCGTACGGCTCGGCCCAATCCTCATAGGCGACTTTTCCGCCCCGCAGAATCATCAGGCTGTGAACTTCCACATCGTTTTGGTAAAAATCGTCTATCAGGGCGGCGATTGCCGCGGGGGAAACCCCGGCCGCTTCCGGGCTTTTCGCTCTTTTCAGCGCTGTTATGAGTTTCTCTGCCATTCATCTTACTCCGATTTCCGCGTGTTTTTTGCGCTTCAGCGCGGCCCTGCCCGCCGGACCTTGCCGTGATGCTTCGGTTCGACAACACGGTCCGCTTTGGCCAGCGCCGCCCGGGTGGCTTTCACAAGCCGGTAGTCACTCACGAAATAGGGCACGAAACCGGAAATATACTCCATCGTGGTCCTGCCGTCCGGATAGCCGCCGGGAATCATCGTGACTTTTTCGCCTTCAAGCACAAACTTTACCCGGCGCTCACCGACCGTTTCCAACGCCCTCACCCAAACGCACAGTGTTTTTTCGTTTTCCCACGAAGCGGTGGCGGCGGCCAGAAAGCGAAGCTGCCCGATGCGCAGTTCGCCGAAACGCGGCTTTCCGTCCATCCCGCATGTGATCGTGTTTTTATAGATGTTTTCGCGCCAGGTCATCTCGCACTCGTTTTCGCGAAACCGAAACCGGACCTCCTCGATACTCGTGCGTTTCTCGGGGCTCATCAACAGCGCGGGCGTCGCGAGCATACCGACGGGCATCCCGATTTGATTTAACACGAGGTTTTTATGGATATTCAAAACCTTGTTTTCGATTTGCTTCTCAAACCGGCTTCGCGGCGCGGCCGGCAGGTTCGGCATCGCTTTCAGCCGCAAGCGGCTTTGGACCTCCGGGTCGGTGTTCCGTTCGCCGTTTTCGGTGAAGATGCCCGGGAAATGCCGCCAGACACAGTCCCTGGCCTTTTCCTCAAAAATCTCGCTGGCCGTCATCACGAAGCACGCGTTCTCTTTTTCAAACACCATGCCGAACTGTGAAAAGAGACCGTCCGCCCGGTAAGAGCCGGGAACCGGGTTTCTCCAAAATCCGTAGCCGTAGCCGATGGTGCTGGCCAGTTCTCTGTATTGCAAATTCTCAACCTGTTTTTTTACCGCTTCGCGCGCCCAGTCCGCCGGAATGACCTGTTTGCCGTCGAATACGCCGCCCTGCAGCCAGCACAGCGTCATTTTCATCAGTTCCTCGGTCGTCAGGAAAATACCCCAGCCGCCCGCGTCGATACCGTACCCGTCCTTCTCCCAAAACGGGACTCTGCCGAAGCCGAGAGGCTCGTAAAAGCGCGGCGTCAGAAATTCCGACAGGGTCTGCCCGGTCAGCCTTTGAATCATCGCGGAAAGCATAAATGTGTTTTCACTGATATACCGCCAAAAGGTGCCGGGTTCGAACGCCCATTTCGCCTCGAAGAAATCTTCCATCCAGCGGTTTTTTGTCTTGTCCGACAAGGTGAGCACATCTTTGCCCGCCGTCATGGTAATCAGGTGCCATACATTGAGCCTTTCCAGATACTCATCGCGTTTGGGCGGGGTGAACTCGGGAAAAACATCCAGCACTCTCGTTTCGAGCGTCAAAACCCCCTCGTCAATGGCGAACCCGAGAGCGGTGGCGGTAACGCTCTTGCTGACGGAATACATCGTATGCGGGATATCCGGACCGAACGGTTCCGCCCAGCATTCGTAGGCGACCTTACCGTTTCGAAGCAGCATCAGGCTGTGTGTTTCGACGCCGCATCGGTTCAAATCATCGATAAAGTCCGCTATCCGCGCCGATGAAACCCCGACCTGTTCGGGATACTCTGCCCGCTCAAGGTTCGTTTTTTTGTTCTTTTCCATCTGTTTCAACCCCCGTTAGCGTTGGCCGGCCTTCTTTGCGCCCGGTCTTTTTAAAAGTATAAATCTGCGCCGCGAGCACCCCGAGGGAGCACAACACCGCGGCTGTTATTCTTCCGCTCGTTATAACGGGTCTGCCCTTCGGCAGGGTGCCGTTGGCGCCCTCGAGCAACTCCGTCTTTTGCCTGAGGTCGTAGCAGGCGTTTTCAAGCTGATTTTTTGAGGCGCCGCCCTTTTCCAACAGTTCCGCCGCCTGTTCGAGCGACTCATTGAGCGCCTCAACGCTGTTTCCCGAATACTTTTTCGGTTCGATTTTTTTCGCTTCGCGGACGGTTTGTTCGAGCTTTTCTCCGGATTTGCCGGTTTCTTTGATATAGTCGACAAGGTCCTGCGGGTAATCGGTTTCAATGACGCTGTAACCTCTTGAAACCAGGTCGTCCCAACCGTCGGAATTGTCTTCTCGGCCGCCGCAAAGTTTCTTGTCCGCCGTCGAGATAAACAGGCGGCTTTCGCCCTTAAAACGGCCCAGCGTGAACTGGTTGAAAAGCACGGAATAGGTATTTCCCGTCGCGTATTCCACGGCCGGAAGGCGGTTTTCAATGCAAATGTCGGCGACTCTTGCGGCCAAAAATACGACATTCCCTTTGTAATAGCCCATAGCCTGCGGCATCGGATTTTTCTCCAAAACCCATTCGGCCAGTTCCTTTGCCTTCGCGTCAAACCGGAAAACAGCCGTGCTCATCGCGCCTGCTTCTTTGAGTTCGTCATAAATGTCGTCGCGCAGCGCCCAGTCTGCGTCGAGCATCAGCATGGCCTGCCCCTTGCAGGCAGCCATGGCTTCACGGAGAGTCGACGGGTTATAGGGCGTGGCGGGCATATTTTGGCCGCCCTGGCCTTGCCGCAGATTCAGCGCGTTTAACTCTAAAGCCGTTTTTTGGGATACCTTCCCTTCGGCGGGTTTGCCGTCGGGCCCGACGCAGGTGCGCGACAGGTCGTCGTCTTTAAAGAGCATCATCGTCCCGTCCGCGGCCTTGCGCACATCGACTTCGATGATGTCGACACCCATCGCGATACACGAGCGGATGCCCGCTGCGGAGTTCTCGGGGTAGTTGCGCCAGTCGCCCATGCGCGCGACGCTCATCAGCCTGCCGTTCGGGTCGCGGAAAACATCGGCGGTCTTTTCTCCACCGGCCGCTTGGGCTGCCAATATGAAAACCGGAACCAGGAGCGCTGCCGCGGCGACGGCGGCAAAGAACCTCTTCAACAATCTCGGTTCGATACTTTCCACCCTTTCGATTCGAATGCCCTATTGTTATAGATAAATAATTGTATCATATATTGGCAATTTTTAAAGTAATTTTTTGAAATTTAGGTTATCCAAACAAATGTTTGCATTTTTGTGAAAGGTATGCTAAAATACTTCCGTTAACAGTTTATGTCAATAAAGGAGGGGTATTTACGGAAAAGATCAACGAAACACAACAAAAAATTTATGAATATCTGGTTGAACGGTCGGGCAGCGGCTATCCACCCTCGGTGCGCGAAATCGGCGCGGCCGTCGGCTTGCGCTCGACCTCCTCGGTGCAGGCGAGCCTCGACGCTCTCGAGCAGGCCGGCTACATCTCCCGCGATCCCCTGCTGAAGCGTTCCATCCGCGTCAACGGCCGCGACGAGAATGTCACGCATGTGCCCCTGCTGGGCACCGTCACCGCCGGCGCCCCGATTCTGGCCGTCGAACAAATCGAGGGCTATGTCCCTTACGCCGGCCGCGCCGCCGGCGGCAAGACGCTGTTCGCCCTGAATGTCCGGGGCGAAAGCATGCTGAACGCCGGCATTCTGGACGGCGACATCGTCATCGCCGAGCAGACGCCCTCGGCCCGCAACGGCGATATCGTCGTCGCCCTTCTCGAGGACGAGGCTACCGTCAAGCGGTTTTATAAAGAAAACGGCCGCTTCCGCCTGCAGCCGGAAAACGACGCGTTCGAACCGATTTTCTGCGACGAGGTCATCATCCTCGGTAAAGTCATCGGGCTGACACGGTATTATTGATTTCCTAACCTCGTCGGGTTCATAACCCGGAGGCCACAGGTTCAAATCCTGTCTCCGCAACCACATTCTTAGTGAACAACCACCAAAGCATAACGCCTTGGTGGTTGTTTCTTTGTGACGGATAAATTGGTAAATCTTATGAAATGTAGCTGTAAAAACCTTTGCCCGGATGTTTATTTGATGTTTGTTTGGGCAAGAGGATATAAAAGAATGTAATAAACCGCTTGAAGTTATCAGAGTTTATAGAAGTTATTGTAAGCAACCTGTGTGCGGTTTTGAAAAGCCCGGAGGTCACAGGTTTTTAGCTTACCAACCCCGTGTCTGGTCAATGGTTATAAGCTAATTTTTGCAACTTATTAATAGTACCAAATCCAACCGAATAAAACAATTTTAAGTATCCATTGCCACCAGGCCAGCTTCACGGTTACCTCACAGGCAGCCGTTTCTCCATCTTCGGTTGTGGCTGTTATTGTTGCTGTGCCTTGCCTAAGGCCTTTTATATTCCCTTCTTGATCGACAGATACTATTTTGGGATTTGATGATGACCAGGTTACGCTTATACCATTCACTTCTTCTAACTTTGAAGAAGCCTTGAACTGAAGTTCCATGGTTGACTGAGATAGTCTCAACACCGGGTCTTTCCCTATCAAGCTTGTATCATAAATGCCGTCATCTTTTGATGAAACCCTGATATCGACGTCACCTACATTGCCGCTGGCAGCCCCTGTTATCAGCACGGTGTCGCAAGCGGTATCAAAATCGATGTTTTCAGTTTTTGTAATGCCGCTGTAAACTGTCAACGTATTGTTGTCACTCTCAACTCCATCGGCGATGATACCGTCATCATGGAACTCAAGGGATACATCATTATCGGCCTTCCCTTGAATAGAAATCATATCCATGATTTCATTGTTAACCGAAAGGCTAGCTTTGTATTCAATAACATCCCCAATAATATAAAGCCCCTCATCTTCCGCAACGACAACCGAACTTACACCGCTAGCATCGACAGACGTATATACATTGGGGCTCAGTAATGAAAAACTGTAGATATCTGCTTCTGAATCCAACACAAAGGAGGCACTGTTCGGGACTTCAAAGACTATCGTAGCCGGAGCCGGTTCGCCGTCGACAGTACTGTTAACTATCATTCTGCTTGATATTACTTCCATCGTACCGGTTACGGTACCGTTGTTATATGTCAGTATTTTTCCTTCCTTGTTCTCTATTGTGAAAATGCTGTCTGACGGTATTCTGATTTCGGCATTGTTGTTTTGATAGGTATCAATTGTAGAGTTTATGATCATGTCATTGTTTGGACCATCAATGTCTATTTTATCTAACGAACTGAAGTCCGTTAGAAACTCAACCGCAGTTGCTTGCTCACTGCCGTTGACAACGCAGGTTTTATAGTCTTTGCTGACTACAACGTTGATATAATTATTAGGATACCGGTTATCATAGGCAATCAGATTATGATCACCGGAAGCAGTCGCGTTGTAACCGACAATAACAATAGCGTGCCCGCCTCGGCTAAACCAATAGCAGAAAAGCATAAGATTGCCACTGCTGGCAGTTTCAACAAGCTTTCTTAATCCCTGCGACCAATACACATTTGATTTACTATAAAAACTTCCTGTGCGTGTAAACTTTATGCATTGTGAAATTTGATAATAATTAATAGCGCTGCGGACAATACTGTTTTGATACGGTTTATCAACTTGAAACATTGTAACCGCGCCGGGATCAAAATTCTCATTAAATCTTATCTTTCCGATTTTGTCCAAAATCGTCGTTGTTGCCATGCCATAACAGGAACCGCCCCAACTGCTTTCTCTCATATCCTGAAGATAGTTAATGGTCGTCTGGGGGTTTGAGTCTTGCTTTTTCACATAATTCGTTAATTTTAGAAAATCGCTGTCGGACATGGTATATGTCGGGCATCCAAAGCTCGAAGAACTGTTGGCGAAATAATAAATATCGCTGGGGTTTAGCAAACTCGGTACACTATTGGTAATCCACAACGCATACATCGTCGTATTCGTGTTTATAACGATGTTTGCACCGGCGCTGTATTGTGTGCCGCTCACCGAACCCGCCGCCCATTTATTGAAGGTGTACCCGCTTCTGCTGATTGCCGCCGCCAGTGTGAAGGAGGGGTTCTTGGTCGTACTGATACTGTAGCTGTTCGCATATTGTGTTCCGGTTTGACTAGATGGAGTTGGGCTCCCTCCATTAGCGTTATAACTCAAGGTTAAAGTGCGCTGATAAAGGCCGTAGTAATTCTTAGTTCCTTCCGTTGTCGTGATGGAAAAGTTCGAAACCGCTGCCGCGTCAGCCGCTGTCCCGGTTCCCCAGCCTCTCGATGTCCAGCCTGAATAGCTCCGTTGGGAAGGCGCGGTTACAATACCGCTTGTGGATTTATTATAAACAATGGTTGTCGCGGTCTGTGTACCGGTGGTATCTTTAAAACTGCCGGTCAGCACTTTGCTATAAACGGCGTAAAGCGTGATGTTGCCGGTTCCCATGTTCAAGGAGTTGAGTTTAACCGTTGCGTTTTTGTTCGTATTCCAGCCAACAAAAGTCCAGCCGGTTTTTGTTCCTGTTTTTGAAAGGTCGATTGCCGCCCCTTCCGCCACATCAACGACCAGCGGCGTGGTCGGTGTGCCGCCGTTTTCGCTGTAATTATAGGTGACAGAATGGGTTACCGCATTCCATTGTGCTGTCGCTGTTGCGTTTGCGTTGAGAGATACAGATGCGCCCGCATTATAATCTGTCCCGTCTATACGCCACTTGCTAAAAGTGCTGCCGGTTTTGCTGATTGCCGCCGCCAGTGTGAATGTCGGGTTCGCGTATGTTGTGTTCGAGTAACTGTTGACATACCGCGTACCGGTTTGATTCGGCGGCGTTGTGCTTCCGCCGTTGGCGTTGTAGGAAAGCGTCAGTGTCTTTTGATACAGGCCGTAAAATGTCGTGTTTGAACTCAATGTATACGATGAGTTTCCGGCAGTGACCACGCTTGCCGATGCTCCCGTCCCGGTTCCCCAGCCTCTCGATGTCCAGCCGGTGTATGTATTCTGCGCAGGTGTTGTAATACTGCCGCTTATCGCGTTGTTGTATATGGTTTTTGACGCCGTTCTTGTCGTCTTTGTTGTGCCGCTGTAATCGATAAATGTTCCCGTCAGGGTCTTGCTGAATATCGCGTATAAGGTCACATCGCTTGTGCCCATGTTTAAAGATGTGAGAGCAGTCGTCGCTGCGCTGTTCGTATTCCATCCCACGAATGTCCAACCACTCTTGTAGGCGGTTGGTGTCAAATCTATTACGGCACCTTTTTTCACAATTTCACTTGTTTTGGTTGAATCTGAGCCACCATGATATTCAAAATTATAAATGACGCATCTTGGGCTCAAGTAAGGTGATCCATTATTCATAGTCGATGAAATCTTCCATATGCTTTCAAAATCAAAACCATTGAAAGAAGATTGTATTTTAATTTGCGATGTTGTCAGCGCGGAAACGTTTTTGAGCAATATGTTTGCACCATAACCAACAGCACTTTCAAGATTGTTCAAATAATAACAATAATTAGCTTCAAATCTGTATTCATTATGGCCCAATAAACCACCAATAAAGATATAGTTTGATTGATTTGTAAGTTGTGAAGTTATAGTTCCAGTATTATAGCAATTAAAAATACTTAGAAATCCACTATTTCTGACTGCGCCAATAATCCCTCCCAATCCTTCATACCCAGCAATATATTCTATTGCTTTACCATTAATATTACCTGTGTTATAACAATCCTTAATATTGTGGTTTACATCATCTTCCGTTATAAAAACACCTATTATTCCACCTAAATCTGAACCATATTTAGCACCATATGAATTAATTGTTCCATTGTTATAACAAGTACTAACCTCAGAATCCATAGATAGTCCAATTATACCACCACAATCACAAGTAGAAGACCCTTCACCACCAAAAGTTTCTATTGTTCCTAAGTTAAAACAACTTCTTATTAAAGAGTTAATAGACTGGCCAATAATACCTCCTGCCTTAGATTCAGTTCCAATATTGCTTGATGCTTCTGCTTGTGCATAAATCGTTGCAGAATTAAAACAGTTAATAATTTCCGAGTCATATGCTTCACCGATAATTCCCCCTGCATATGATCGTGCATAATACACTGATGCTTTTGCTGAAATTCTACCGCTCATTACACCTAAATTCGAGATGGTCGCCATGTATGTTTGACCAAATAAGCCAGCTAGTGCATGAGCTCTTTCACGAACAATATCAACATTGATGTTTTTGATTACATAACCATTACCATCAAATACTCCTCTAAATGCAGTGGCTTCATTTAATCCGGTTGAATTATAACCTATAGGTGACCATTCACCCCATGAAGATAAATCAATATCGTTCATGAGAATATACTTACCAGATAAATTTTGCCTTATGTCATTTAATTGCGGTGCATTGTATATACCAATGTAACCATCCGGTATAACAATTTTCCTATTCACCGCTTCAATAAAATTATATGAAGAAGTTACCGCGTTTGTATTAAACTTCAGCCAATCAAAATTCAGCCACTTGGGTATTCTAAAATCGAGCCCCACAAACCCCGACAGCGGAGCCGCCCCAAATATCATGACAAACGCCAGGAAAAACGCCAGGGTCGATTTTAATGTCTTTTTCATTTTCAAACACCTTTCCATTTATTAGTAAGACTTCAGAGATATAATATCACTTCTATATTAAAAATACAATTACTATTTTATAATTTCCTTAACGCCTAATTTCCTTAACGCTTGAACGAACAGTCCCCATAAATGCCTGTAAAACTTAAAGAACGAACCACAAGTCAACTATTTAACCTGTGGTTCATTCTTGCTGCAAATACCTGACTAATCCTCACAGCATAAAAAGACAACCTGAATCTCACCGTCGGGGCTCAACACCATGCGGGCGAGTGTCTGCGGCATCAACTCATATGGTTTGTGGTCGATGGGGCCGGTTTCCGCCAGTAACTGCTGATAAAGTAATCCCGCAAAGCCGGTATGCTGCCTGCCTTGCGGGATCGATTGTATAAAAGAGTGTGTTAGCTTACCAACCCCGTTGTCTGGTCAATGGTCACAAGCCAGTTTTCATGCAGGGTAATAATATCCGCGACCACAGCGTCAACCCACTCGTCACCGTTGACATCGGCGGCTTTGATAAACGCGGCGTCCTCCGTTTCGTCCCACTCAATCATCCGGTTTTGAACCAGAGCGCAGATGTCCGCATCGATGGCGTTGATTAAACCATCGCCGTTGGTGTCGCCGAAAATCACAATACCATACTCGTTTAACCGCATTGGCGTCGATTCTCAGGCGGTTGGGTTATTGATCTGGGAAAGGAGGTCTACTTTGATGAGCGTCGAAAACGCCCTTTCCGAGCAGATTGCGGATGCCAACATAAGAGTTGAAACTCTAAAGGCAAAGCTGCCTTATCCATGGTCCGATTATATTGAGAAACACCCGCGCGGCAGGTTGCGCCAACCAGCCATGCGGGTGTTGGTTAATATTATCGGGGAACCGAACGGTCGGTTTCTAATTATTGAGGTTTGGCTTTATCGTATGAAAATTCCTCGTAAGAGCGTTTAATCTGTTCTTTTTGGGTTTCGCTGTTTTTGAGGGCTGACCACTCACCAAAGCTGACCGGCAGCAAGGCCATGTTTTTATCGGTCAGCGTTTTTAAGAAAGGATTATAAGCGTCAGCGTACTCTTTTGCGTCCACCTGCTTGTCACCGATAAAAAACGCGTCGGCTGCGCCCGGCTCTGAACCGCCTTCAATCCAATATTTCGCGAACAGCCTTTCCGTCTTTAAACCCGTCTGATCCAAAGTGAGTTTATGAGTTTCCTCGTTAGCGATTTGAGCGTTCGCGAAATCATCGCCGAAGTATTCAATGGCATCCTCACGGGAATAACCGGTCAAGCATAATAACCCCGTGGCATTTTCATAGATTTTAAAATCAAGATGGGTTAAATAACCGATTTCTTTAAACGCGTTATCTGCCGTGAATTGATAAACGCTGGCCGGGTCGTTGCCGAGCGACCCGCCTTTCCAATGCAGGATCAATTCGCAGGTACCGTCAAAATCAATATCGGCAAACGAGAAATCCCAGAGCTCCTCGCTGCCATTCTCTTTCAGGGCTTTAAACGCCGCGTCAATGATTTGGCCGGAAGGCGAGTAAACCGCCCTGCTCCCGCTTTCCGTTTCCGCTTGCGTTGTCTGCTCCGCAGCGGCGAGCGTGCTCAACCTTGACGAGTCCGCCGGTTTATTTCGTTGCTGCAGGAAGACTGCGCCTATCACCCCGGCTGCCGCCACAAGGATTACAATCAACACGGTCATAATTTTTCCGGCTCTGGTTTTCATTGTTGCTTCCTCCCTTTGTATATAACATTAATAATAATAAATATTAAATATATGTAAAAAACGCCGTCTTGCCTCGCGCGTATCGCCTATCCCAGCCATAATATGAAAAAACCAATATTTTTCATATTCGAGCACCTTTTCATATTAATTTATCGGTTTTTTTAATGAGAATATATTATCACAATAATATTTATTATTCAATCGTATTTTTAAAAATCAGATGAAGGCATTAATTATTAGTGTTAAAAAAAAGCACCCGCACAGCAGGTAACCCCTTACCTCCCATGCGGGTGCTTCGCTAATTAATCTCTATGTAATTATGCTGGAAACCGAATGATGTTGTTTGGCAAAGAACCGTGAAGCAACAAACGGTTGACTTGCTCGCGAACCGGTTCTATAATGGAATCGGGCATAATAATATATGATGTCTGAGTTTTAACAAAGGAGGAAACAGTTGTGAAAAAGTACGCGGCGGAATTCATCGGGACCTTTGCGCTTGTTTTTTTCAGCTGCGGCGCGGCCGCGATATCCGGAGGCATTGACGGAAAGCTCGGTATTTTGGGCATCGCCCTCATTTTCGGCCTTTCCATCGTTGCCATGGCCTACGCCATCGGCCACATTTCCGGCTGTCACATCAACCCGGCCGTATCTCTCGCGGTGCTGATAAACCGCGGCATGAAAGCCGGCGATTTCATCGGCTATGTCATCGCGCAATTTGCCGGCGGTATCGCGGCGGCGGCGCTTCTGAAAGCGGTGATCGGCATGACGAGCCTTGACGCCGCGGCAACGGGGCTGGGCGCCGACGGCTTCGACAAGCTCTCCTATGTCGGGCTTAATATGGGCGGGGCTATCCTCGTCGAAATCATCCTGACCTTTGTGTTTGTTCTGACCATCCTGGGGGTCACCTCATCGGACAAAACATCGAACATCGCCGGCATAGTCATCGGCCTGTCGCTCACCTTCGTGCACATTCTCGGCATTCCGCTGACCGGGACTTCGGTCAACCCCGCGCGCAGCTTGGGGCCGGCGCTGTTTACCGGAGGGGACGCGCTTTCCCAGGTGTGGGTTTTCATCGCCGCGCCGCTCGCGGGCGGGCTGCTCGCGGCCCTGCTCTGGAAGTGGTTTAAACCAAGCAAGGCAAAAAAGAAGTCGTAAGGCCTTTTTAAAGCGTACAGAAGCTTCTTGTTACGAACCATAGTAAAAACCACCTTTTTCAGGTGGTTTTTGCCATTTCTTTTCATTTCCCCGCCCGTCTGTTATAATACAAACGGACAACCTTCTGCCCGGGCGCAGAAAACCATTCCTATACGGGAGGGACATTATGTTAGCGCTCATAAAAAACCTGCACCGGTTTATCCTGGCAACTGTCATTGTATTCACCGCGCTGTTTCAGACGGGGCTGCCCCGCGTCGTCGATATGCCCGACACACAGCCGGGCGAATACGGCCAATGGGTCGACCCGTTCATCGGTACGGGAGGCCTGCCCTGGGTCAGCGGTATGCTGTTCCCGGGAGCGACAACCCCGTTCGGCATGGTACGCCTGAGCCCGGACACCGCCTGGCCGGGAGGCATTCACCCTTTCACCTGCGGAACGGCCGGCTACTATTACGGCCATGACCACCTGTGGGGCTTCAGCCACACCCGCCTTTCCGGCACGGGAGTGGAGGACATGGGGCACTTCCGCGTTACGCCGGCCGTGGGGAACTTTGACCCGGCCGACAGGCGAAGCAAACCGCTTGTTTTTTCACACGACCAAGAGACGTCGACCGCCGGGTATTACGCCGTCAACCTGCCGGGAATCGACTGCTTGGCGGAACTGACGGCAACGCAGCACACCGGCGCGCACCGCTATACCTTCCGGTCGGCGAAAGACGCGCATCTTTTCATCGACGCGACGAGTTTTCTCGCGGACGGCAGAGCGGAGGAAGGGAAAATCAACATCCTTCCCGAAACCCGTGAAGTCGAAGGCGAAGCCCTCGTTTTCACCGGCTTCACGGGACGATACGACGGGCTCAAAGGGTATTTCGTCGCGCGGTTTGACACGCCCTTCGCGTCGTACTCGACCTGGAGCGAAGGTGTCAGCGTCGAGGGAAGAACCGAAGCCGCCGGCAATGACACGGGCGCGAACATCAATTTCGGCAACATAAAAAACCGCCCGGTCGAACTCAAGGTCGGCGTCAGTTTCGTCAGTTTGGCAAACGCGCGGCAAAACCTCGAAGCCGAATGCGGCGGCCTCGATTTTGACGGCGTGCGGGATGCCGCCCGCCGCGAGTGGGAAAGCAGCCTGTCGACCATTCAAATCGAAACCGATGACCCCGAGATCAAAACGGTATTTTACACCGCTTTGTACCACGCGATGATTATGCCCACGAATTTCACCGACGTCAACGGGCAGTACCTGGGCTTTAACCGCCAAATCGGCGAGGCCGACGGCTTCATCTACCGCACCGATATGTCGCTTTGGGATACCTTCCGCACGGAACACCCGCTTCTGACCCTCATCGCCCCGGATGTTCAGCGCGATTGCCTCAAAAGCCTTGTCCGCATGGCTCGCATAGGCGGCAACCTGCCGCGCTGGCCCTCGGGCGGCGGTTACACCGGCTCGATGTTCGGCACACCGGCCGATATGGTCATTGCCGAAAGTTACCTGAAAGGTATCCGCGATTTTGAAGCCGAAGAAGCGTACGCGTTGATGAAAAATACCGCCCTGAGCCCCGAGAAGGTCGGGCTCGACGGGCGTGATGGCAACGCGGAATTCCTGCAATACGGTTATTGCCCGGCCGACACAATAAAGAATTCGGTCAGCCGCACCCTCGAATACGCCTGGGCGGACGGCAGCATCGCCCTGATGGCCGAAGCGCTCGGTAAAACGGATGACGCGGCGTTCTTCACCGAAAAGTCCATGGCGTATAAAAACGTGTTCGACTCCGCGACAAAATACTTCCGTCCCCGCAACACCGACGGCTCGTGGCAGACGCTGTTCTTCCCGAATGTGACGAGTTATTACGATGAAATCCTGCCGGTGAAGGTCAGCCGGGCTTACTGCGAGGGCAGTCCCCGACATTGGCGCTGGACCGCGCCGCACGACACCGCCGGCCTCATTGAACTTTTCGGCGGCCCCGATTATTTTGTCGATGAACTCGACCGGTTTATGGCCGACGCGAGCAAAACCCGCGCCGCCGTGGACCCGGGCCCCGGCTACTGGCAGGGCAACCAGCACGACATCCACGCGCCCTATCTGTTCGACGACGCGGGCCGGCCCGACCTGACACAGAAATGGGTCCGCTGGGCGCTGGCCGACCGCCACAGCGCGGATGTCGACGGCCTTGACGGCAACGACGACGGCGGAACATTAAGCGCCTGGTATGTTTTCTCGGCGATGGGCCTTTACCCCGTCGCGGGGACGGACCGTTACTGGCTCGGCTCCCCGAACCTTGACAAGGCCGTTATGAACCTCGGCGGGGGCAAAACCCTGACCGTCATCGCGAACAACCAGTCGCCCGCCAACATCTATGTCCAAAGCGTGACGCTCAACGGTGTCCGGCTTGATAAACCGTCCGTCATCCACTCGCAAATCGCCGGCGGCGGCACGCTCGTGTTTACCATGGGCGATACGCCCGCTCCCGGCGGAGGGTTTTAACCGTTCCTTACGTCATCCGCCTTTCAAAAACTCCCCCGGCGACGATTCGCCGAGGGAGTTTTATTATATTATCCGTCGCGGCAGTCGCGGTAATTATGAATGGCTGTTCAAAAACTCGACCGCGGCCGGAATGAGTTCGGCCGCCTTGTTTTCGTTGATCATGTGGCCGCCGCCCGCCACGGTAATTGTCTGCGCGTTCGGCAGCGCCGCGTTGAGTTCCTCAATCAGATCGGCGGAAAGGACTTTGTCGTTGTCACCGCGCGCGAGCAGTATCGGCATGGTAAGCCCCGGCAGCGCCGCGATGTCGGTCGCCTTCATCCGCGCGGTTGTGTAAAGCAGCCCCTCGCCCGTGCCCGGTAGGCTCAGCGGCTTGGTGATGCTGTCCATGTCGTAATTAACGGCAAACTGCCAGTCGCCGGAAGCCATCGCCAGGGCGGCTGTGCCGAATAGTTTCCCCCGCGTCGCGAGGCGGGCGAACGCGTTCATGAGCGCAATCGCGGGTTTTGAGGTGACAAACGGCCTGGCCGCCTCCGGTATTTCCGAGGTCTGCGCGGGCGCGAACAAGAGAAGCCCTTTAATTTCCCCGTGCTCGAGCGCGATATTCAGGGCGATGCCGCCCCCCATGGAATGCCCGGCCAAAAACCAGGTGTCCGCCGGGGCGATGCTTTCCATGAGCGCGAATACCAGGTCTTCGCGGTCGACGGGCGAAACCGCCGCGCTTTCTTTGGTGCTGTAGCCGAAGCTCGGCATGTCCGCGAGAACACAGGTGTACCCCGCTTGCGTCAAACCCGGAACCATCGGTTCCCAGGTCACCGTGTTGCTGAGAAACCCGTGGAGCATCATGACACGGCCCTTGAAGGCGCCTTGCGCCTCGAACACCCGGTAGTGGATGGAGTAATCCCCCATATTGAAGAATTGGCTGTTTTCGAACGGCTTGTCCTCCCCGGCCGGCGCCGCGAAGGCAACAACGGAAAACAGCAGCGCAAGAGCCAGGCAGGCAGACAGGGTTTTCAACAATCTTGTTTTCATTTTCGTTATCATCCTTTCGGTAAATAAAATTGTATGGTTTCAAGGCTTTCCGGGCTCAGGTTCAGGTAATCCGACGGCGCGTTGAGCACCTCGTCGAGCAGAAAGCCCAACGACCACCGGTCCGACCAGGGCTTTGCTTCCTCCTGCCGGAACGGGTTATTTTTCAACAGCTCAAGGATTTCCCGCGTGAGTTCGATGTCATTGAGCCTCAGCAGCCTTTTCATCATGAAAATCAGGCTGTATTTGTTGGTGTTGAGTTCGCCGAACACCGCCCGCCGGAGTGTTTCGTCCTCTTTCATAACGGCCGTGAACCGGCTTTTGGTTTTTTTGTGCAACAGAAAACGGCACAGGCACCGCGCCAACGCGGCCGATTGAGCGCGGCCTTCCGGCCGGCCTGCCGCCGCGAGCAAATCCACGCAGAATCGTTCGGCATCCGCCGTATTTCGGCCCGAAAGCAGCGTGACGCGTTCCCCGATTTCTTTCTCGGCCTTCTTTATGTCAAGCCGTTCGTCAGCCATTCCCGCCCATTTCACGCACAAGGCGCTTGAAATGCCCGCCCTTCTCCTCAAAATCCTTGTAACGGTTGTAGCTCGAGGCCGCGGGCGACAGCAGGCAGCTTTTGCCTGCTTCGGTCAGCTCAAAAGCGTGCGCGACCGCGCTTTCCATATCGTCGGCAAACACCACATTGTTCGGGCAATGCCTCTTTAGCAGTTCCCTGCCGATGGCGTGGCCCGTGTCGGGCAGGCAGATGATGTTGTCAACCCCGCTTCTTTCCAGCGCCGCGACAAAGCCGGAATAGTCGAGTCCCCTGTCCATGCCGCCGATAATCAGGCTGCCGACATCCGCGAGGGCCTCCACGGCGAACTCGACGGCGGTGGGAATCGTCGCGATGCAGTCGTTGTAAAACTTGATGCCCCGGAAGACGCCCACCGGCTCCATGCGGTGCTCAATGCCTTTGAAGTGTTCGACGCCTCGTTTAATGGCGGCCTCATCGACACCGAGGCACCGCGCGGCGGCGGCGGCCAAAAAGATGTCGTGGTGGTTGTGAACCCCTCTGAGCCTTTCGTTGATGCTCGTCAGGGAACAGAGAAACGCCGATTTTTCGGCGTCCCGGGCGCTGACGGGCACGGCGCGCGCTTTCAGCGCCGTGAAGTTGACGATACCACCGTAGTCCTGGTCGGCGTTGTAAACAAAATAATCCTTGTCGTTTTGAAAACGCAGGATGTTCGTTTTCGCGCGGGCATAACCCTCAAACCCGTTGTAGTGGTCAAGGTGCTCGGGATAGATGTTTGTCAGCACCGCGATGTGCGGCGAGGTGCGGACGAATTCGAGCTGGTGGGACGACATTTCAATGACCGCCGTCTTCTTCCCTAGTTCGTCGAGGCTGTCAAAAACCGGAAAGCCCATGTTGCCGATGAGGCACGCCGGCCTACCCGCCGCTGTGAGCATTTCATAAATCAGCGTCGAGGTCGTGGTTTTCCCTTTCGTTCCCGTGATGCCCACCGTTTCGCAGGGCACGAAGCGCAAAAACAAATCGGTCTGCCCGGTGATTTCCACATGGCTCGCCGGGACGATTCCCCGCAAGGATACACCCGGGCTCTGCATGACCAGGTCATACTCGTCGACGGCCTTCAGGTAGGCCGCGCCCGTGTGGAGCCGCACATTCGCGTCGTCGACCTCAATATCCCGTATATCCGCGATGCCCAGAAGTTTATCGGGGAAATACCGGCGGATAAACGCGCAGGTCGAGCGCCCCTCCCGCCCAAAGCCGAGCAGAAGCACGTTCCTGTTTCGAAAATACTCAATCAATGGTTGATACGTCATCGTACATCTCCGAAACGCGGCCGGCAAACGCCGCCGGTATATTGTTTTCGCTGTCAAAGGCTTTCAGCAGTTTTTCCCCGAGCGCGGCGTCCCGGTCCGCCCGCAAACCGGTATAGTATTCGAGCAGCCGGGGCGGCTTCAGCCCGCGCCGGGCGTATTTCCGCGCGGTCATATACAGCGCGGCGCGGACCTCGTCCGCGGTGCCCACGCACTCGAACGGCTTTTCGGGCGTAAAGCCCGCCAAGGCGTCGAACTCCCCACGCAGTTCTTCTTTGTCGAGCATGTCGACGCCGAAAATATCCCGCAGTTCCTCCGGCTCGAGAAACGGCGACAGGATCATATACACAAACAGGCATTTCGGGCAGCGCCCGCACCAGATGTTTTGCCTGCTGCCGGCGTTGCAGCTTTTGAACGCGCCGTGAAAGTGTTTCAGCGACGCGAATTGTTTGGCGATCTGCAGCTCGTTAAACGGCCTCAACAAACTGAAATACCGGATGGGCAGGCCGTACCGCGCGCGTGTATAATCGGCAAAGTCCTTCTCAAATTCGAAACTCTTGGAATACTGGTGGTTGACGCCCCCGCCTTCGATATTCCCTTCGTTCGCGCTCGATTCATTGGAAAGCACGATGTTCGCCGCGCCGGTTATATACGCGCAGTAGAAGCTCAAAAAAGCGACGACCGAGGAAAACGGCGTGTGGCCGTTTAAATACCCCTCGGCGTTTTTTTTCAGCAGTTCCGGGTCGATGGTCCGGAGCGTCCGGATGAACCGGCCGGCGGGGCAGCCCGCGGCGGCGGCCGTTTCGGTCCTGGCCGGCTGGTCGTTGACCGTGAAACAGTAATTGTGTTCTTTTTGCGCCGACAGAAGGTCGAGCGTCACGCAGGAGTCCTTTCCCCCGCCGACGGGAATGATGTTGAGCCCGCCGGTACGGAACGGCTCCCGTGACGCGCCGGCCTCCCGTGTCTGCCCTGTCGGCTTCAAGTCCGCGAAAGCGTCTAAGTCCGTCTCAATGCCGTTGCGGTAAAAAAACTCCCCGCAGCCGTTGAACCACAGTTTTTTCCACCAGGCAGCCTCGGCGCCGGTCAATGCGCCGCACCGCACCTCAATGTTCGGCGGGCAGCAGCATTTCCAATAACTCGGCAGTTCGGCGAGCCCGAGCGAGAAGGCGATGTCGCGCGCGGCCGGGCCGTCGGCGTCGTTGAGTATGTTCAGGTTGCCGGTCAAAATGTTGATTTCGGGTTGGAACGCGCAAAGCCCCTCTATACGGAAGGCGTATCGAATCCGGACGCAATCGGCCGATTTTGCTATCTCGTATCCATCGTAATAAAAGGTTGGGTACTGTTCCCTGAACCGTTCATATTTCTCGTTCAACCGGTTTCACCGCTTTCCGATTTCGATTATATCAAATCGCGCCCGGCACTTCAAGTGGCTTTGCCACAGCCCGTCCGCGGATAAAAACCTATCTTATCGAATCTGTATAATTTATTTTATGGTCATCATAATTTTTTGTACTTTTACGGCCTTATTTCCAATTTAGCTCTATTTATATGCCATATTATAGTAGTATATGTTCTGTATCAATATGTATTTTATCCCGCAACATTCTCAGAAACGAGGTGTCTGTATGAAAAGGCTCATGAAAAGGTCCTTCAGTGTGTTGATGGCCGCGCTCTTGTTTGCCGGAGCGCTGACCCCGGCTCTCGGGGCAGTCGACGGCATCACGCATATCGTTGACATTTATGCCAACGGCTCGCCGGTCACTCAGCGCATTGTGCTCAAAGAGGGCGAGTCCCTCCAGTTGACAGCGACGCTCGTCGACTGCAGTATGCCCGAAGGCGGCTACTTTTATTGGGAGAGCGAGACCCCGATTCTCGCCTCGGTCGACCAGAGCGGCTTGCTGAGGGCGCACGACAGTTCAAAGGGCGCCGTTTTGCGGCTTTGGATTGACAACGACATCCGCACCATTCCCGTCGTCGGCAACACCGTCGCGGCGGCGATCGAAGCGCTGTTTGACGGCATGGACGTCGACACCATGGACGCCGAGGGCATCCTGGATGTCGTCGAGAACGGCGTGAGCGTCCTGCCCGGCGACATCGCGGATTCCCTGGTCGAAAAACTCAGAACAAAACTCAACGAACTCGACACGGGCATCACCGTCATCCTTTACAGCGCCGATGATGTAGAGCTCGCGCGCGACGAGGTGCGGGTCGCCGTCAACAAATCCGACGCGGCGACCGCCGATTTCTTCCCCAACGGAACCACCATTACCAACAAAGCGCAGGTTCCCGCCACCGTCGAGGTTGGTTATTCCATCCAACTTCAGGCGGTTACGACGCCGATGCGCCTACATATGGGCGTCAACTGGTCCGTCAAATCCGGCGGCGATTACGCGACCATTACGCCGGAAGGGCTCGCCACCTTTACGGGCGTCGGCGAAGCAACCCTGATGGCGTCACCGGACGTCAAGGGGTTCATGGACAATGTGCTGAAATACGCGGACCTTGTCGGGGAACAGGACCCGGAGGCCCTCGCGGGCACTTTGGCCAGCATCCTTGTCAACGTGCTCGGCCTCCCGGTTTCGACGACGGTCGCCAAATATGTGCTCTGGGGGCTTTTGGCCCTTGCCGGAACGGATAATTTGATTAATTGGACAGAAGGCGCCATCACAACGGTCGCCAACTACCTGTTGAAGCTCAACACCAACGACACCGTGACCGTCAAGGTCGTGCAAGACATACCGGTCACGAGCTTTTCGATAGCCGGAACGGCGACGGTGAAGGAGGGCGAGACCTCGCAACTGGGTATCGCCGACCTGAGACCCAAAGGCGCGACGACACAGGGTATTGTCTGGCAGTCAGCCAATCCGGCCTATGTCAAAGTCGACCGGGACAGCGGCCTTTTGACAGGGCGCGACGCGCTGTCCAACACCGGGTCGAAGTCCACCACCGTCACGGCCACGCTCGACGGTATCACCATGTCCAAAGGCGTCACCGTTACGGGCAAACCCCACACGGCCGCGGAGGACATCGAGATTACCGGCCCCGCCTTCGCGACAATCGGGCAGCTCGCGCAAATGGTCGCCGTTACATACCCGTCAAGAATCCTCGCGACAATCACCTGGGGCCTGCTCGCCGACGACGGCGAGACCGAGATGTTCGCCACCGCGACAACCTCGGCCGAAAACAGCATCGCCAGGCTCAATAAAAACGGCGTTCTGACACCGCTCGACGGCGGCTCCATCACGGTCATCGCCAAGACGAGCGACACCGTCAAAACCTATTTTAAAGTATTCGTCGGCACCCTTGTCACCGGCCTCGCCATCGCGGAGGCGCCGAACGTCGCGGTGCATGTTTCGACGTCGCAAAGCTACAACAACGCCTCCACGACGTTGCACGCCGTCTTCACGCCGGCGGACGCGACGAACAAAAAGGTGATTTGGACCTCCAGCAACGGCGACATCGACGTCGATGAAAACGGCGTCGTGTCCCCGAATAAAAACTCCAAGGGATGGACACTGATCACCGCGACCTCACAGGACGGCGGCTTCACCGACACCTGCGTCGTGTCCTTCGCCAATTACCCCGTCACAGGCATCTCGATCGATAAGACCGACATCACCCTGACTCCCGGCGCGACAAGCAAGATCACCGAAACCATCACCCCGAGCGGTTTTATCGGCATTGCCGACGCGAGCATCAAGGATGTGTTCTGGTCGTCCTCCAACCCGGCCGTTGCCACCGTCAGCGGCGGGACCGTCACGGCGGTTGCCGTCGGCGACGCGACGATTACGGCTCTTACCCTTGACGGTTTCAAGTCCGCAACGTGCAGCGTCAAGGTTCGGGCGAACAAGGCCGCGCTTAACTCCATGATCAGCCTTGTGGAAAACGCCGGCCTCAACCCCGAAGATTTTCCGGCCGAGGATTTCGCGGCGTTTACGCAGGCGCTCGAGGAAGCGTATTATGTACAGAACGACACCTACGCCACACAGGCACAGGTCGATTCCGCCACGCAATTCCTCGCCAACAATTTCAACGCCTTAAGCCAGTATACCCCTCTGCAGGGCGTGACGCTCACGTTTGAGGGCGCGCCGGCTCCCGAATACAAAACCTACAAGGTCGGTACGGTCGCCAATTACGCGAACCAATCCCTCCAGTTCTCCTGCACACTCACTCCGGCGGACGCCGATTACAAATCCGTCACGTGGATTTCGAGCAACCCGGCCATGAACGTCGACGGCACCGGTAAATGCTCCCCCGCCGCCAACGACCCCACCTGGTCGGTCATCACCGTCCGGGCGGAGGACCATTTGGGCAATGTGTTCACCGATTCGGTCAACGTCGCGTTCGCCAGAGTCCTGGCTACGGGCATCAGCCTTGACACCACGACGATCAACAACGCACTGATTCATAACACGAAACAGCTCACGGCGACGATCACCCCGACGGGCACCCTCGGCGTCGGGCAGGCGAGCGTTCTGGCGGTCGAGTGGATTTCCACCAACCCCGCCGCCGCTTCGGTCAACGATTCCGGCCTGGTCACTTTCCTGGCCCCCGGCTCGACGACGATCATCGCCCGAACAAGAGACGGCGGCTTCACGGCCACCTGCGCGGTCAATGTCATCATCAACAAGACACAGCTCGAGGCGGCGATCAACACCGTCACAAACGCGAACCTGGATTCCACCCGGTATACCCCCGTAACATGGGACGCCCTCTCGGCGGCGATGACCCGGGCGCAGCAGGTTTTCGGCGACCCCAACGCCGTCCAGGCGGATGTCGACAGCGCGACGCAGCAGCTTAACACCGCCTACGCGGGCTTAAAGACATACATTTATTTTAACAGCGTCTCTATCTTCAACGGTGAAGCGGACGCGGGCGGCTTTGTTTCCGTCGAAGTTCCGCTGACCACGGCTTACACCAACAAGACCCTTTCTCTTTCGGCGCGGCTGAGCCCGCTCGACTCGTATTACGAAAGCATTATCTGGTCCTCCGACAGCGCGACGGTCAGCGTCGACCAAAACGGCGTATGCCGCCCGACCGCGAACAACGCCTGCTACGCCATCATCACCGTCACGGCGACCTCCTATTATGGCCGGACGGCAACCGACAGCGTTTATGTCGCCTTCGCCAACAACACCGCGACAAGAGTGGATGTGTCGCCGGCCGCCATCAACGCGAGCATCGGCAGCGCCCCGCAGACCATTACGTCTTCCGTCAAACACGTCGGCGCTTTAAGCACCGTCAACGCGTCGCTGCAAAACGTCATCTGGTCGTCAAGCAACCCGGAATCGATACCCGTCACGCAAAACGGCCAGGTTTCGTTCCTTAACTCCGGCTCCGCGGACATCCGCGCGACTTCCGTCGACGGCGGCGTGTACGGCGTATGCCATGTCGTCGTCAGCGGCGACAAAACCGCTCTCGCGGAAGCCATCGACTACATCGACTCGCTGAACATCAATGTCCAGGATTACGAGTACGAGACCAGCACGGCGTTTTCCGCCGCTTACGCGCACGCCGTCGAGGTGTACGAGGGCGACAGCTGGACGCAGGAGCAAATCGACGCGGCAACCGCCGGTTTGTACAGCGCCTATGAAGCCCTCCAGCCTTATATCCATATGACAGAGCTTACCATCCTGCGCAACGGGGCCCCGGCGCCCTCCCATATTTCCGTCAAGGTGGAGCTCTGGCAGCAATACAAAAACCAAAGCGTGCAGTTGGCCTACAGTTTCGCCCCGGCGAACGCGATGTATACTTCCATTGTCTGGTCCTCCAACGACAGCTCGATCACCGTCGACCAGACCGGCAAGTGCAGCCCCTCGGCGGCCGCGGCGGGCGGCGCGCTGATTACTCTGACGGCAACCGACCATTTCGGCAATAAACTGACCGACACCGTATTCGTCTCCTTCTCCAATTACCCGGTCACGGGGATGACCATCGACAAGACTTCGCTTAGCGCGACCGTCGGCGACGGCCCCGTCACCATCACCTCGAGCTTCACGCCGACGGGTGCTCAGGGGGCAAGGGTTAAGAAAACCTATTGGACATCGAGCGACCCGTCCGTCGCCACCGTCGGCCAGGACGGCGTCGTGACCTATATCGACGCCGGCCAGTGCGTCATCACGGCGTCCTCATACGACGGCGGGTTCGACAAAACCTGCTCCGTCACGGTCTACGCGAACAAGATCGCCCTCATCAACGCCATCAGCGCCATTTCGGGCTTCGGCCTTGACCCCGAAATGTACACCCCCGACAGCTGGGCAAACCTCCAGGCCGCCCTGGCGGACGCCATCGCGGTACGCGACACGGTGTTCGCCAAGCAGGGTGAAGTCGACGCCGCGAAGGTCGCTCTGCTCAACGCTTTTGACTCGCTGGTGGCCTATGTCGCCCTCAACGCGGTGCAGATCACCTTCAATGGCGAACTGACCAACGGCTTCGTCACCAAAGACGTCCCGCTGGCGAGCACTTATCAAAGCCAAAGCATCCAGCTCGGTTACGCGCTGTTCCCGGTTGACGCGACCTGCACGTCGTTTACCTGGTCGTCCGACAGCTCCTCGATTTCCGTCGACCAGAACGGCCTTTGCCGGCCGACGGCCAACAACGCGTGCACCGCGGTCATCACGGTCACCGCGACGGATTACAAAAACAATGTCCGCACCGGCAGCGTTCGCGTCTGTTTCGCGAACTACCCGGTAACGGGCGTCACCGTATCCCCGGCTTCCATCGACAACGCGGTCAACGGCACAACCGCCACACTCACCGCCGCTGTCGCCCCGGCCGGCACCCTCGGTGTCGGCGCCGCGAACTTCAAGACCGTTTCCTGGTCGAGCAGTGACGATTCCATCGCCACGGTCACCTCGGACGGCGTCGTCACCTTCCACAACACGGGCTCCGTCGGCATCACCGCGACGACGCTCGACGGCGGCTTTACGGCCACCTGCGAGATCATGGTGCGGGCGGATAAAACGGCGCTTCTCGCCGCGATCAACCAACTCTCCGGCTATACACAAACCGATTACACGCCCGCCAGCTGGCAGGCGATGACGGCGGTGTATGAAGCGGCGGACGCCGTCTATAACAACGCCGACGCGACCCAGGCCGAGGTAGCCCAGGCAGCGGCGAACCTGACCGCGGCATACGAAGCTTTGGTCCCGTATGTCTATATCGAGTCGGCCGACATCGCCGTCGGCGGTGTCAATCAGAACGGCAGTGTCGTCGTCACCGTGGCTTCCGGCACGGCGTTCACCAACGCGAGCGTCGCGCTGGGCATCCTCACCAACCCGGGCAACGCCATGTATCAGGGCGTCACCTGGTCAAGCAACAGCCCGGATATCATCGTCAACCAATTCGGCCTCGCCAAGCCGACCGTCAACCGGGCCTGCTACGCGACGGTAACCGCACGCGTCACAGACCATTTCGGCAATGTTTATGAAGCGGTTGCTTCGGTCGTCTTCTGCCGCGTGAAAGTCGCCTCCATCACTATCAACCCGAGCGTCATCAACGCCAACATCAACTCGGGCGATGTTCAGCTGACGGCGACGGTAACGGGCGAAGGCGGCGCCACACCCGACTTCGCGACGGTGGTCTGGTCCTCGAGCAACCCGCTCGTGGCAGCTGTTGACGAAAACGGCCTGGTCACCATCGGCATCGGCGGCGTGGCGGTCATCACGGCCCGCGTTCTGTCCGGTGAAAAATTCGCCACCTGCACCGTCACGGTCAAAGTAGATAAGACACAGCTGTTCGCCATCATCGACGCGGTAAACCGCGCCGAGTACAATCCCCTCGACTTCACCATCGAGAGCTTCGCGGCGCTGACATCCGCGCTGCTCACCGCCAAAACGGTGTACTACAACCCGAACGCGGACCAGAATGAGGTCGACGCGGCGACTGCCGCCCTGACCGCCGCGCGGGACGGCCTGGTCGATTACCACCGGCTGACGAACCTTGAAATCACCTACGGCAGCAGCCCCGCTCCGTCGCATGTCTCCTATAAAGTACCGCTGACCACAAGCTACAAGAACTGCAACATTCAGCTGGGCGTCTCGGTGGCGCCGAGCATGGCCGATTATGAAAACCTGGCCTGGCATTCCAGCAGTTCCTCGGTCATCGTCGACGCGACGGGCAAATGCACGCCTTCGGAAAACAAGGCCAGCACCGCGGTCATCACCATAACCGCCAACGACATTTTCGGCAATGTCTATTCCGACACGGTGACGGTCGCCTTTGCGAACTATCAGGTCACCTCGGTGTCGTTGAACACCAATACCCTGACCTTCTTCTACGGCGACGCCCCCGCGACACTCACCCCGACCATCGAGCCCAAGGGCGTACTCGGCGTCGGTTCGGCCAGCGTGAAAACCGTTACCTGGGTTTCAAGCAACCCCGATGTCGCGGCGGTCAACGCCTCGGGCGCCGTGACGCCGACCGGCGCGGGTACCGCCGTGATTACCTGCATAACCGATGATGGCGGCAAAACGGCCACCTGCTCGGTGACCGTCACCGGCCCGAGAATCATCCCGGCCGCCGGTTCCCCCGCGGTCGTCAACGACGCGGACAGAATCATCACCGGCATTCCGGAGGGCGCGACGGACATCGGCAGCCTCCTGACCACGCCTTACGGTGAAATCGTCGTCACACCGACCGCCAACGGCAATGGTACGGGCACGCAGGTCGACCTTGTTTACAACGGCAGCGTTATCGACAGTTACACCGTCGTGGTTTACGGCGACGCGGACGGCGACGGCTATGTCAACGCCGGCGACGCGTTGCTCGCCACTCTCGCGGACAATTATCTGCTCGACCTCGACGAGCTTCAAGCCCGCGCGCTTGATGTCAACGGCGACGGCGACGTCAACGCAGCCGACGCGGACCTGCTCGTATTGGCCGGCCTGTTCCTGTACACCATCGACCAAACAAACCCCTACGGATAAAACTTGCGGCGAAGGGCCTGCCGGATGTATTTTCGGCAGGCCCTTCTTTCTTTCTGCCGGAAATTCGGGTACAATGAGCATAGTCCCTGCAATCTTCCATTGTGAAAGGTAACCCTATGAACCGTAAAAACACAAAGCCCATCGCCGGCACCTGGGTGGAGTTCCGCCACCACAACACGGCCGAGGGCAAATACTGGAACCCCGCGCTCGAGCGGTTTACCGCCGCGCAATGGAGCGAAAAGCTCGCCGAAATCGCCGGTCTGGGCATGGAATTTATCGTTCTTATGGCCGCCGCGCTGTACGAAAGGGCATATTTCAAAACCAATCTTTTTCCACCGGCCGAAACGGCGGTTTCCGACCCCCTGGAAACGCTGTTGACCGCGGCGGACGAAACGGGGCTGAAAGTATTTGTCTCCAACGGCTTTTTCGGCGACTGGCGCCGCGCCGGCCGCAACATCCGCGACCGGGAGGTGATCTCGAAAAGCCTGCGGGCTATGAGCGAAATTGAAGCGCTTTACAGCCGCCACCCGAGCTTTTTCGGCTGGTACCTTCCCGACGAGACCTGCATTATCCGGCATTTCGGCAAGCCCTTTCTGCGTTATGTCAACGAGTGCGCCGCCGAAGCGCGGCGGCTGAACAAAAGCCGTAAAATTCTCATCGCGCCGTTTGGCACAAACCTTGTTAAAGCCGACGCGAAGTTCGTCCGGCAGCTCGAAGGCCTCGACGCCGATTTCATCGCCTACCAGGATGAGGTCGGCGTCCGCAAGACAAAGGTTGAAAACAGCGCCCGTCATTATGAAAAACTGAAAACCGCGCACGACAAAGCCGGCCGCGCCGCGCTCTGGGCCGATATTGAGCTGTTTGACTTTGAGGGCCTCGTTTACCGCAGCGCGCTTGTGCCCGCGGATTTCGGGCGGATTCAAAAACAAATCGAGGCCGTATCGCCCTATGTCGATAAAATCCTCTGCTACCAGGCCCTCGGGCTCATGAACAAGCCGGGCACCTCCGCTTTCGCCGGGCACCCGTCGTCCGAAGCGCTGTACAACACCTATGGGCAATGGCTGAAAAACAACGAGCCGGCAGAAGATTTCTCGTGAAAAGTTTTTGTTATCCCCTTTAAACGGCGCGCGTATTATAGTATAATGAAGTATGGAACAATAAAAGGCTTGTTCGGGTGGCAGGCCGGAAGGGTGTAAACGATGGATAAAAACAAAGTGAAACTGAGTATTTGCGGTGTGGACTACTATATCTCGACGGACGACGATGTCAAATATGTGCAAACCCTCGGCAACGAGCTCGATATGCGCCTGAACAAACTCATGCGCGAGAACTCCCGGCTTTCCGTGACGCAGGCAGCCGTGCTCGCCGCCCTCGAGTTTATGGACATGGCTAAAAAAGAGGAGCAAAGCGCCGAAAACCTGCGCTCGCAGATTCAGGAGTATCTCGAAGACGCGGCCAGGGCGAAAACGAACGCCGAAGTCTCCAGGCGTGAGGCGGAGCGTTTGAGCAAAGAACTTGCCACTCTGCGCGCCAGGCACCAGGGTTGAGCGTCGAAACACGCGCGGAAATTCTCGCGCCCGCCGGCGGGTTTGAAGCCCTGCGAGCGGCCGTACGCTGCGGCGCCGACGCGGTCTATTTCGGCGGCAAAACCCTCAACGCCAGGCGGAACACCGGGAACTTCGGCAATGAAGAACTTGCCGAGGCCGTCCGGTACTGCCACGCGCGCGGTGCCAGGACCTATATCACCCTGAACACCCTCGTTTATGACGGCGAGATCAAACAAGCGTTAAAACTCATCGAAAGTGCCTGTGCCTTCGGCGCGGACGCTTTGATTTTACAGGATTTGGGGCTGGCGAAACTGGCCCGCGAGGCGGCGCCGGGGATGCCTCTGCACGCCTCGACGCAGATGTCCGTCCAGACACACGCGGGGCTTGAAACACTCGCGGAGCTTGGTTTTTCAAGGGCCATTCTGCCCAGGGAACTCTCGAGGAAAGAAATCGAGACCCTCGCCGAATCCCCTCCCTTGGAACTGGAGATGTTTGTGCACGGGGCGCTTTGCATGAGCGTTTCCGGCCAGTGCTATTTGAGCGCCGTCCTCGGCTCGAGGAGCGGCAACCGCGGCCTTTGCGCCGGCCCGTGCCGCCTGCCGTTTTCGGCCGGCAACGGTCCGGGTTACGATTTGAGCCTGAAAGACCTGTCGCTCGTTGACCGCCTGCGCGAACTCGAGTCGCTCGGCGTCCGGTCGTTCAAAATCGAGGGCCGCATGAAGCGGCCCGAATATGTCGCGGCCGCCGTGACCGCCTGCCGGAAAGCCCTGGACGGGGACTTTTCCCCCGGCTTGGCCGACGACCTCAAGGCGGTTTTTTCGCGCTCGGGCTTCACCGCCGGCTATTACGACGGCAGGCGCGGCCGGGATATGTTCGGCATAAGGGGCAAAGACGATGTGACGGCCGCCGCCCCCGTGCTTGCGGGCTTCGCAAAGCTGTACGAACGCGAAACGCCGCTGGTGCCGGTCGATTTTGTGTTTGAGTGCGAATCGGGCAAACCGATGGCCCTCACCGCGGGCGCGAACGGAAAAAGCGCGCGCGCTCTCTCGCCGGACCTTCCCGAAAAAGCGGTCACCTGGCAGCTGACGCCGCAAAGCGTCACGGAGCTGTTGAGCAAATGCGGCGGCACGCCGTTTGCCCCCGCGGGGATGGATATCCGCCTCGGTGAAAACTTAAACGCCCCCGCTTCGGCCATCAACGCCCTGCGCCGGGAGGTCCTCACGCAACTTGAAACGCTTCTGGGCGATCCCCTGCCGGTTACATTCCGGCCGACGGAAACCGAACTCCCCGCGGACCGTCCGGCGGGCGAGCCGGTTATTTACGCCCGGTTCCGGTCTCTCCCGCAAATTCCCGCCGGTTCGGCGGATAAAATACTCCGCGTCTACCTGCCGCTTTCCGCGCCGGACGACGACCTGCGGGCTCTCGCCGAAATGGCGGTTCAGCCCGGCGTCGAACTGCCGCGCGGCATTTTCGGCGGCGAACAAGCCGTCCGCGAGCGGCTCGCCCGCGCGAAAGACGCGGGCATACGCTGCGCCTTGGCCGGCACGCTCGACGGCATGGCGCTCGCGTCAGACGCCGGTTTTGATGTCTGTGCCGGGTTGGGGTCGAATGTGTTCAACTCGCATACCCTCGCGCTCCTTCGCGGCTTGGGCGTGTCCGAAACGGTGCTGTCGTTTGAACTGACCCTGCGCCGGGCGGCTTCGTTGCGCGGGGAGATGCGCCGCGGCCTCATGGTTTACGGGCGGCTTCCCTTAATGCTCATGCGCAACTGCCCGTCTGCCGCGGCGGGGTGCGGGGCTTGCGGCGGCAACGGCCGGCTGACCGACCGCCTGGGCACGGTGTTTCCCGTCGTGTGCGAAAGCGGCTGCGCGGAGGTTCTCAATTCCCGCCCGCTGTATATGGCCGACCGCCTCGCGGAGATTGGAAACACGGACTTTCATATGCTGTATTTCACGACGGAAACACAGGCCGAATGCGCGGACATCCTCGGCGCGTACGCCGGCGGGGATACCGCAAGCGGCGAATTCACCAGAGGCTTATACTACAGGGGAGTGTTGTAAAAAAATTTCTGGAGACGGATCATGGCGGAGAAATTACGGACCTACACCAAAAAAGAGCGCGATATGTACCTCCTGGGCATGACGGGCCAAAACATCCTTTACAGCATTATCGGCGCGTCGCTGTCCTATTATTTGTAGTTCACGATTTTAATCCCCGCGGCGACGGTCAGCGTGATTATGGCGGTCGCGAGGGTGTGGGACGCGTTCAACGACCCGATTATGGGCACGCTCGTCGACAAAACCAGGTCGAAAAAGGGCAAGTGCCGCCCTTATCTGCTGGCCGTGCCCGTGCCGATTTTTATCACGACCGTGATGTGTTTCACAAATTTCGGCTTCTACGACCCCGATTTGGGATTGTTCGAGGGTAAAAACACCCTGATTATTCTGTGGGCCGTTTTCGCCTATCTGCTGTGGGAATTGGCATACACCATCGGCGACATCCCGCTCTGGGGCGTGACGGCGCTCATGAGCGAGGACGAAAAGGACCGTTCCAAACTTCTTTCCCTCGCGCGCATCGCGTCGGGTATCGGCGGCGGCATCGCCCTACTGTCGGTGCAGCCCGCCGCCCTGGCGTTGGGCAAATACTTTGAGCCGCTCTATAAAGCGACGGAGAAAGTAAGCGCCGCCGCGGCGGGCGAACGCATGGGCTTCATCGCGGCCGCTTTTCTTTTCGGGGTCGTGGGCTGCGCGCTGTTCCAGCTCGCGGGTATTTTTGTACGGGAACGCATTCCCGCCTCGCGGGAAATTCACACCCTCAGGGAAAACTTCGGCCTGATGTGGAAAAACAAGCCGTTCCGTCAAAATCTGCTTTCGGGTATTCTGGGCAGCCCGAAATATCTGCTCGCCCTCGCCGCCATGCCCCTGGTCACGTACTATTACGCGAGCAAAAACGCCAAAACAGCGCTGTTTTATATGGCCTTTTTGGGCGGCGGCGTTTTTGCCGGCCAGTTCATCGCCATGGGCATCGCGCCGAGACTGACCAAGCGCTTTGAGAAAAAAGATATCTACAACTGGAGCAACCTTCTCGGCGTCGTCCCGTTTGTCGCGCTGTATCTGCTGTATCTTTCCGCGCCGAAAAACCTCGTCGAGCCCGAATTTCTCGTCATTTGCTTTGTGCTGTTCCTTCTCGGCGGCGCCTCGAACGGTTTTCAGGCCGTTCTGCAATCCATTATGGTCGCCGACGCAGTCGACTACGAGGAGTACCGCAGCGGCATCCGCCCCGACGGCATTTTCTTCGCGGGCCTGACCTTTATCGGCAAGCTGTGCAACGGCATCGCGGTCATCATCTCCGGCATCGCCTACAAAATCGTCGGCCTGACCGACTCGAACATCCAGGAGCTCAACGAGTTTATCGCCGGCGGCGGCATTCCGAGGATTTCGGATAAATACCAAACCTATATGGCGGTGCTGTTCTTCCTGGTTTCGATTCCGCCCGCCGTCGGCGGCATCCTCTCGGTCATCCCGACCTGGAACTACGCGCTTCGAAACGACGAACACCAAAAGGCGCTCGCCGCGCTCAACGAGCGGCGGCACAAAAACGAAGACGCCCCGCCGGACGAACCGGCGGAGCAAGCGGGAGAGTAAACGCCATGGACGCCATAAAAATCAAAAAAGTCCGCGAAAATGCGGTGGTTCCCGGGCGGGCTACGCAGGGCAGCGCCGGGCTTGACCTTTGCGCCTGCCTCGACGCGCCCTTGACCGTGCCGGCGCGCGGCTCGGCCGTCGTTCCGACGGGCATCGCCGTCGCCCTGCCCAGCAGGGAGCTCGCCGCCTTTGTCTTCGCCCGCAGCGGCCTGGCCGTCAAACACGGCCTCGGGCTTCTCAACGGCGTCGGCGTCATTGACAGCGACTACCGGGGCGAAATCCTCGTCGGCCTCGTCAACCAGTCCGACACGCCTTACGAAATCCGGCCCGGTGAGCGCATCGCGCAGATGATTGTGATGCCCGTATCGCTGTTGCCGGTTTTCGAAGCGGAGGAGCTCGACGACACCGCGCGCGGCGCCGGAGGCTTCGGCTCGACGGGAAAGTAAAATCCATTAATCATTCTTGAGTGGCTTCGGCCGCTCATTTTTTTGCGTTTTTTTGTGGAACACTTTTCCCGGAGAATCTTTGCCCTGCGGCGGTTATAAGCCGGCGCCCGCCGCATATGATATTTCATGCGGCTGTCATTAAAGCGGCGCCGGAAACCTCTGAAAACGCGCCGAAATCGTGCCGACAGAAACCCACAAAATACGCCCGTTCGCGTTGACGGCCGCGCCGTAGTATGTTATTATTTATATTCGGAGTTTTCAGGGGAGGTCTATTTTTGAAAACCGTTTTGATTCTGTTTGGGGGCGTTTCCAGCGAACACGATGTGTCCCTGCTGTCGGCGGCGTCGGTCATCGCCAACCTGCCGAAAGATAAATATAAGCCCGTCCTTCTGGGCATAACGAAAGAAGGGCGCTGGCTCGTTTACACCGGGAGCGCCGAAAACCTGCCCGGAGGGAAATGGCTCGAGGACGCGTCCCTGCTGACGCCCGCCGCCTTATCGCCCGACCGAATCGACGGCGGCCTCCTGCTGCTGACGCCCGGGGGCGTCAAGACTGTTAAAATCGACGTCGTTTTCCCGGTTCTCCACGGCAGAAACGGCGAGGACGGCACCGTCCAGGGCCTGTTGCAATTAGCCGGCCTTCCGTTTGCCGGCTGCGGTTTGCTCGCCTCCGCGATGTGTATGGACAAAGCGGTGACAAACACCATCGCCGACAAAGAGGGCATCGCGCAGGCGCAATGGCTCGGCTTCGGCCGGCATGAATACGAGAAGCGTCCCGCCGAGTTGCTTGAAGAAGCGGCCGCCATCGGGTTCCCCCTGTTTGTCAAGCCCGCGAACGCAGGGTCGTCCGTCGGCATCAGCAAAGCGAAAAACCCCAAGGCGCTGCGGGCGGCCGTCGAATCCGCGTTCATTCACGACAACAAGGTCGTCATTGAGGAAAGCATCGACGGCTTTGAAATCGAATGCGCGGTGCTCGGCAACCGCGAGCCCGTCGCGTCCGTACCGGGCGAGGTTGAACCCGGCAGCGAGTTTTACGATTACGAAGCCAAGTATTTATCGAATACCAGCGAACTCTACATACCCGCGAGGCTGCCGGAGGAAAAACTCGAGGAGGTTCGGGGCCTTGCCCGCCGTATCTACGCGGCGATGGGCTGTTCGGGGATGGCGAGAGTGGATTTCTTCGCGCGGAAAACGGACGGAGCCATTCTGTTCAACGAAATCAACACCATTCCCGGCTTCACCTCCATCAGCATGTACCCCAAAATGTTCGAGGCGTCCGGCCTGCCCTACCCTCAACTGCTCGACCGCCTGCTTTCGCTGGCGTTGGAATAACGGAGACAAACGGATGAAAAACATGAAGAATAAAAAAGTGCTGATCAGTATTACCGACCGACACGAATCCAACGGAGAAAACTCCGGCGCGGAGCTCATCACCGTCGGGACTCTGCGCGGCTGGGGCGACAACTACTCGATCAAATACACCGAGCAGGACAGTTCGATGAAAAGCAGCGTCACGACGCTGAAAGTGGAAAACAAGAGCCGCGTCATCATGACGAGGACCGGCGAGTACTCGACGGAACTCATCATCGAGCAGGACAAGCGCCACAACTGCCATTACAATACGCCTTACGGGGAGCTTATGATGGGCGTTTTCGCCCGGTCCGTTCACTCTAAGATGAACCCGGACGGCGGCGAGCTGCGGTTTCTCTATACCATCGATTTTAATTCGGGCCTCGCGTCGGTCAACGAGCTGAAGGTAACCGTCAAGGAGGTTAAAGACCATGTCCCTCTTAGCTAAAACAGCCCAAAATACCGTCCGCGAGGTCATTCTCGACGCAGCCGGCAGGGCGGTCGCCTCGGGTGCGCTGCCCGCCGAACCGCTCGGCGGTTTTATTGTGGAAGTGCCCGCCAGCCGCTTAAACGGCGATTACTCCGCCAACGCGGCCATGGCCTGGGCCCGGGATTTGAAAATGCCTCCGCGCAAAATCGCGGACATTCTGCATGCGAACATCGACATTTCCGCGACGGTGTTTGACCGCTGCGAAGCGGCCGGGGCGGGCTTTTTAAACTTCTATTTCGGCCCCTCCTTTTACGCCGGCGTTTTGACGGAAATCCGTGAAAAAGGCGCCGATTACGGCCGCTCGAACATCGGCGGCGGCAAAAAAATCAATGTCGAGTTTGTCTCCGCCAACCCCACCGGGCCCATGCACATGGGCAACGCGCGGGGCGGGGCGCTCGGCGACTGCCTCGCGGCGGTGCTCGCTTTCGCGGGCTATTCGGTCAGCCGGGAGTTTTATGTCAACGACGCGGGCAACCAAATCGACAAATTCGCCCTGTCGCTCGACATCCGTTACCGGCAGCTCTTTGAGGGCGAGGACGCCCCAAAGATGCCCGAAGACAGTTACCACGGCGAGGATATCGTTCAAAGGGCCAAAGAGTTCGCGGAAATGCACGGCCGCTCGTATCTGGACAAGCCCGAGCAGGAGCGCCGCGGCGCCTTGGTGGACTACGCCCTGCCGAAAAACCTCGCGGCCATGAAAGAAAACCTCGCAAAATACCGCATCGAATACGACACCTGGTTCCACGAAAGCAGCCTGTATGAAAGCGGCGAGCTGAAAGACACCGTGGACAAGATGAAATCCCTCGGCCTGACTTATGAAAAAGACGGCGCGCTTTGGTACAAAAACGCGGAAATCCTGGCGGCTATTCTCGCCAAGCAGGGGAAAACGCCCGAAGAAATCGAGAAGCTCGAGCTCAAAGACGAAGTGCTCATCCGGGCGAACGGCAACCCGACCTATTTCGCCGCCGACATCGCCTACCACCGCAACAAGTTCGAAGCGCGGGGATTTGACAAAGCCATCGATATCTGGGGCGCCGACCACCACGGCCATGTCGCGCGCATGAAAGGTGCCCTCGACGCCATCGGCGTCGGCGGCAGCCGGCTCGACATCATCCTCATGCAGCTCGTGCGCCTGACGCGCAACGGCGAGGCGGTGCGGATGTCCAAACGCACGGGCAAGGCCATCACCCTCGTCGATTTGCTGGAGGAAATTCCCATCGACGCCGTGCGCTTCTGGTTTAACCTGCGTGAACCGGCGACGCAGATGGAGTTCGATTTGGGCCTCGCCGTCGAACAGAGCGCGAAAAACCCGGTTTATTACTGCCAGTACGCCCACGCGCGGATTTGCAGCATCCTGAAGAAAATCGAGGCGGAATGCAAGGTGCGGCGCGACTGCACAAAGCGGGAACTTGAACAGCTCCGCGAGCCCGAGGAACGCGAGCTAATCCGCCACCTGTCGACGCTCACCGGCGAAATTGAAGCCGCCGCCCTCAACTACGACCCGGCTCGTATAACGCGGTTTTTGGTGGAGACGGCGACGCTGTATCACAAGTTTTACAACGCCTGCCGCGTCAACTGCGACGACGAGGCTTTCATGCAGGCCCGCGTTACCCTCTGCGTCTGCGTGAGGGATGTCCTGCGCAATGTCATGGCCATGCTCAAAATCGAAGCGCCCGAAAGTATGTGAACGCCAAGGGGGCCGTATGATACATTACAAATTTTTTCAGAACACCGACTGCGAATTTTTTCCGTGCCACCCGACCGATGACCCCGCGCGGTTCAGCTGCCAATTCTGCTTCTGCCCGCTGTATTACATCAAGGATTGCGGCGGGGAATACACGGACTTCAATGGTATGAAAGACTGCGGCGGCTGCCTGCTGCCTCACAACGACTATGAGTATATCGTCGGCAAAATCGTCGGCTACAACCGGCAAATCACCGCCCTGGCGGGCGACGAACAAGACGAAGCGGCAGCGGAAAACCACCTTTCCCCGAAGCGAGCGAAAGCGGAGCGTTGACGCGCCCGCAACACTACATAGATGGAGGCAATCCATGCGGACATCCCGGCAGATTATCAACAAAACGGAACAATACGGCGCGGCGAATTACAAACCCAAAGAGGTCGTGATCGCCCGGGCCGACGGGGTCATGGTCTACAACCCCGAAGGCGAGGAGTTTTACGATATGCTCAGTGCCTACTCGGCGCTGAATTTCGGCCACCTTCACCCCGAGATCACCGCGGCGGCCAGGGAACAGCTTGACCGGGTCACGCTGACCTCGCGGGCTTTCCATAACGCCGTCCTGTGCGACTTTTATGAAACGCTCTGCGCCCTGACCGGCAAGGAAATGGCCCTGCCCATGAACACCGGGGCGGAAGCGGTGGAGACGGCCCTGAAAACGGCGCGGCGCTGGGGAGCCTTCACCAAGGGCATTGAGGACGGCAGGCAGGAGATCATCGTCTGCGAAAACAATTTCCACGGCCGGACGATCACCATCGTCACCATGAGCACCGACAAAGCGGCGCGGCGCGGCTTCGGCCCGTTCACGCCGGGGTTTGTAAAAATCCCGTTCGGTGACGCGAAGGCGCTCGAAAACGCGATCACCCCGAACACCGCCGCGTTTCTCGTCGAGCCGATTCAGGGCGAGGTGGGCGTTATCGTTCCGCCGGACGGCTACCTGAAAGATGTCCGCGAAATTTGCGGCAGGAATAACATTTTGTTTATCGCCGACGAGGTCCAGACGGGCTTCGCGCGGACGGGCGACATGTTCGCCTGCCAACACGAAGGCGTCGAGCCGGATATTTATGTGCTCGGCAAGGCGCTTGGCGGCGGCATCCTGCCCGTGTCGGCCGTCACCGCCAACCGGGACATTCTGGGCCTTTTCGAGCCCGGCTCGCACGGCTCCACCTTCGGCGGCAACCCGCTCGCGAGCGCCGTCGCGCTCAAGGCGATGGAAATTCTCGTCCGCGACGACTACCCGCGCCAAGCCGCCGAAAAAGGCGCGTATTTTATGGACAAGCTCCGCCAAATCCGCAACGGCGACATTCTCGAAGTCCGCGGCCGCGGGCTGCTCATCGGCGTCGAGTTCAAAAAATCGGCGGCGGGCTATGTCAAAAAACTCATCGAAAACGGCGTCCTCGCGAAAGAAACGCACGAGAACACCGTCCGCTTCGCCCCGCCGATTGTGATTACTTACGAGCAGCTTGACAGAGCGCTGGAGAAAATAAAAAAAGCGTTTGAGAAGAATTTATAATAACTACCTCTCAGTCACTTCGTGACAGCTCCCCTACCATAGGGGAGCCAAGTTTTTCTTGCCTCTCCTTTGTAAGGAGATGGTGATACACGATACGATCGTGAGGCGTTAGCCTGACGGAGAGTTCGTTTTTTCCCTACCTCTCAGTCACCTGCGGTGACAGCTCCCCTATCATAGGGGAGCCAAGTTTTTCCTTGCCTCTCCTTTGTAAGGAGAGGTGGCCGCATAGCGGCCGGAGAGGTCGTCATAAATGCCTTTCCCGGACAGCGTTGTCAATCATCTCACAAACCGCGTTAAAGTTTTCGTTTATATCATGGTTGGAGAACCTTAAAACTTTCAGGCCATACGCGTTGAGTATTTTTGTGCGCTCTTTGTCATAGTCGGCAGCGTCATTGGTAAAATGCTGTGAACCGTCAATTTCAATGACAAGCTTTGCCTTGGCGCAATAAAAGCCGGCGATGTAAAAATCTATTATTCTTTGCTTATACCACTTTTCGGGTCGATGCTTCAAATAGATAAACCACAATTTCCGTTCATGCGGTGTCATGTTTTTTCGCAGTTCTCTTGCGCGATCGAGCAGGATTTTATTATCCGCCAAATTTTCTTCCCTACCTCTCAGTCACTTCGTGACAGCTCCCCTATCATAGGGGAGCCAAGTTTTTCCTTGCCTCTCCTTCGTAAGGAGAGGTGGCCGCATAGCGGCCGGAGAGGTCGACTTTTCCCTACCTCTCAGTCACCTGCAGTGACAGCTCCCCTACCATAGGGGAGCCAAGTTTTTCCTTGCCTCTCCTTCGTAAGGAGAGGTGGCCGCATAGCGGCCGGAGAGGTCGACTTTTCCCTACCTCTCAGTCACCTGCAGTGACAGCTCCCCTACCATAGGGGAGCCAAGTTTTTCCTTGCCTCTCCTTCGTAAGGAGAGGTGGCCGCATAGCGGCCGGAGAGGTCGTTGGCCTTTACCCCTCCGCCACCTTCATGGCGATTTCCGCCCACTGTGTCAGCCGCTCCGGCTGATAGCGCACGGTCGAAATGTCCTTAAGGATAAACTCGAGGTTGACATTGTTGCGCCGGGCGGCCTCCACGGTGCGTTCCAAATCTTTTTGAATGACATCGCCGTCGAAGCTGTCCCCCGCGACGAACGCGGGCGTCGGCTTGTTCGACATAATCAGTTCGGGCCCGATGTTTTCGGCGAAGCGCTCGCGGTCGCTCCACGGGCTGCAGGAAACCTTTTTGACATGCGGGATTTTTTTGACCAAATCCAGCCGGTCGTCGAGCCGGTCGCAGCAGCCGTAATAGAGCATGCCGAAACACTCGGCCATGCGCGAGATATACGGGATTTCGAATTCCTCCGTAAACGCCGGGGAAACGGAGGTGAACAGCTGCGCGAGGCCGAACGCCCAGGAATTTTGTGAGACGGGGCCTTTCGAGGCGCCGAAATCCGGCAGCAGCTCATCGGTGAATATGTAGGAGCAGTGGCAAGTCAGCGCCGTGTTGCAGACAGCGCCGAGTTTGTTCGCCTGCTCGATGCCCGCGATAGCCGAGGCGGTCATGCGCTCGAGCACCTTGTGGATGAACTCCGGCCGGTCGCACAGGTCGTAAAAAATGTTCTCCACACCCATATAGGTCGAAAGGTTGTCCCAGATGCCTAAATGGAACTGGACGCCGCCGCCGAGCCGGACGGGCGCGACGCCGTCGAGGATATCCCGGACGGTTTCGAACCAAAGGCCGGTGCCCTCCTCGTCGCAGGTAACAACCACATCCTTGATTTTTTCGATATCGTCCTCGGTTTGAATCTGGTTGACATAACTGTGGGACACCACGCCGCTGGTTTTGTCGAGCGCGAGCGTCTCCTCATCGACGGCGATACCGTAGCCCGAATTATAAACGCATTTCCGCGCGGTGATATACGGCTCGAGCACCATGTCGACGGGGAAGTGTTTCCATTTGTAGAGCGTCTGCCGCAAATCGTGTTCGAGGCCGCGGCAGAAAGCGTTTTTGCACAGGCAGGTCAACTCGCCGTGATTGTTCAGCTCGTTCCACGGGAGCTGGTCGATGACAACCATCGGCCGCCGCATTTCCCCGCGGTTGAGGGCTTTCCAAAGCTCCATTTTTTCACGCTGGACGGGCAGCAGGGCGTATTCCATATACTCCGCCGCCAGTTTCCTTAGGACTTCGCGGTCGTTTTGCGGGATGTTCATGGCGCTCTTTCCTTTCGTTTTGTTTATCAGCCGTAAACGGTATCGAGTATCTCGATGACATGCGCGACCGCGTGGTCGTTGTTGGAGCGGACGATACGCGTCGCGGCGGCCAGCGCCTCCGGGCTGCCGTTTTCGGGCACGAACGCGCCGGCGGCGGCCGTGAGCATTTCGACGTCGTTGTAGCCGTCGCCCACGGCGTAGCACCGGTCATGCGGCACACCCAGACAATCAGCGAGTTTGTGAAGGCCGGTGCCTTTGTCCACGCCCTTTTTCATTATTTCGATGAAAGAGCCGGTCGTCGGCAAAAACGCCGGGTCGTCCGTGAAGGAGCGGATAAACCGCTGAATGGCCTGCGATGTCATTTCGTCGCTGCCGATCATGACTTTTTGCCAGGGCCTTTTCGCCTCGGCGGGGTCGCCGACGACTTGAAACGGGATGGACTGGCCGGTGAAGTGCCTCTCGGTGTCGTCCGTCAGGTGAATCGCGAAGGTTTCGTTGAACGGGTACATCTCAATCGACGCCGCGGGGAAGCGGTCACGGATTTCGCGCAGGACCGCAATGCCCTCGTCGCCGATGCCTTCCAAAAACACGATTTCATTTTTTTCGTAGTCATAGGCCATCGCCCCGTTCGCCAGCAAAACGGGCGCGTTGATATACGCGGGGTCATACATGTGAAAGCCCTGGTAGGTCCGGCCGGTCGAAACGGTGAAATACCCGCCTTCGGCGATGAAATACGCCAGCGCGCCGCGGACCTCTTGCGTGATGACGCCTTCGTCGGTTTTCAGCGTGCCGTCGAAGTCGCTCGCGATGAGAACTTTGTCAAACCTGCCCATATCGAATCAACCTTTCCGCGTTTGGTTCATTATAGCATAAATAGGGGGAATAAAATAGAAAAAGCCCCGCGGGTTTACACAGCCACGGGGACCTCTGTCATTGAAGAAAACGCCTCAATCCGTATTGATTATTTTCCTGCAATACTCTTTCAAAGCGGGTATGTCCGTAATCATTGTGTTCCAAACATCCGGAATACTGATATTCCCATACGCGTGGGCGGCTTATTCGTGGATATGCGAAATGATGCTTCTGTCTCTCTTGTCAATTTCCATATATCAGAACCTCTTCCGCGGCGATTTCCCGTAAAAAGTCTTCGTTAAGACTGTTTGTGGTGAGCAAATCAATCGGCGTGCCGAAAGCGTCTTCCAAGTCGGCATACAATCCCCCAAGGGCGAACAAACCGCAGACTCGGCCATTGTCAATTCGAAAATCAAGGTCGCTTCCGGCTTTGGCATCGCCTCTGGCGTAAGAGCCGAATAAAAACATCCGGTCCACCCCATGCCGTTTTGCGATTTCACCGGCGATTCCGCGGATTTCGTCAATTGTATAGATTCGGCTCATCATTCTCACCCCCGGTCAGAGCCTGTTAATAGCATTATAACAATAAAAAGGGCAACAGTCAATTCTTTGCGGATTCTCTTATGTTTATCCGGTTAACACCTTCTTGCAGCGGTCTTTCTTCCCCGCCAAACTTGAAAACAGCGGCGACCCCTTCCGAAATCTCCACCTCAAACGCGATGCCGTCCGCCTGTTTTTGCCAGGCGACGGCGATTTTTCCGTGGATTGTCGTGATATGCCCTTTGGCGAAATCGAGACCGTCAACGATAACAGGATCGATTAGCACTTCTTTGAATCCGGCGGAGCTTTCCGTCTGCCGGATGCCCAGCAGATACTCAAACAGATATTTTACCGGGGCGCCGAACATCGGGTGGCTTTGCGACTTCCGGCCGTCCCAGTATTCCCAAAGCGTAGTCGCGCCTCGCGCCATCATCGTGTAATACGAAGTCTTTTTTTCACCGGCGAGCAGGTCAAACGCCAGCTGCCCGGAACCGCGCTCAAACAACAGCCTCGTCAGGATGTCCGTACCGAAGATGCCGGTGTCGTACATCCCCAGGCGCCGATACTTTTTAACGATATCGTCAAAGGTCTTTTCGGAGCCCAGGCCGATATCGAGCATGAAGGCGTCCGCTCCCTGAATACCGCCGGCGAAACTGCCCGACGCCTCGTCGAAATAATTTTTAACGAGCGCTTCTTTGCGTTCGGCTATCCGGCTGTCAAGCAGCGGGATGACGCCTTCCTCGCCGATAAGGACGGCGATTTTTTTCACGGTTTCCATGCTCTTGATGTAGAAATAGTTGTTGACGAGCGGCTCGGGGATTTGGATTTTATCCGGCGTGCACCAGTCGCCCAGGCACCAAGCCCACGGCTGGTCGCTTGTGACAAGGCCGTTTTCGCTGTGGTCCTCGAGGTAGCGGAAACAGTCGAGCATTCGCGGGTAAAAGTCCCTGAGAACCTGTTTGTCCGCGTAATGGCGGTAATAGACCCAGGGCACCTCGACCACCGCGCATCCCCAGCCGCCGGGGCCGCCGCCGGAGGGATAGTACGGCGCGGTGTATTGGACATGGCCGGTTGCCTTGTCCTGGCAGTCTGCGATATCGCCGAGCCACTTTTTATAGAAATTCTGCGCGCCGAGCGTCATCATCGACGCGCCGCAGGTGAGCTGGCCGTCGCCCGTGTATCCCCGGCCCTCCCTCTGCGGGCAGTCGGAGGGGATGCCCGCGTGCATGTTAAACAGTTGGGTTTGGACATAGGTGCGGTAAAACCAGTTGAGCGTCTTGTTTGAACATTCAAAGGAAGAGGTGACCGGCACATCGGCGTGGACGACCGCGCAGGTTTTCACCGTGGCGTTGTTGGTCACCGAAAAGTAGCGGAAGGCGTGCCACAAAAAGCGCGGGTGCATCTCGCGGCCGGCACTGTCGGCAATAAACACATCCGTCTGCATCTTTTTGCGGGAATGTTTATAGGTGTAGGAGGTTGAGTCGAGAAGCCCGCGCTTGTTGAGCCGCTCGGCATATTGCAGCCGTACTTTCGTCCCCCGCTTGCCTTCGGCCGACACCACCGGCCAGCCGGTGATGTTTTGGCCCGCGTCGTAGATGCTGTATTTTAAAAACTTTTTTATGAGCTTCGGCTCCACATACCGGATAACGGCGTCGGCGGGGCATTCCTGCAAGAAGAATTCCGTCTCGGGCGCGGGGACAACGGCCACGGGTTGCCACGGCGAATCGTCAAACCCCGCTTCGCTCCAACCCGGCGTTTCCAGCCGCCAGTCGTGCGTCTCGCCGAACAAAACGCGGCTTTCCAAAACCGGGCTTTGCGCCCATTTCAGGCCCTCGCCGCTTTCAAAAACACGGGTTGCCCCGCTGCTGTCTTCCACCGTCACCGACCAGCAGAGCTTCGGTTCGCCGTAGCCGATTTTTTTATACCAGCCCGCGCCGAGGACGGCGCCGACGGCGTTTTTGCCTTTTTTCAGAAACGGCGTGAGATCGTATTTCAGGCACAACACCCGGTGCGAAAACCGGTCGGTCACCGCGCGGCCGTTGCATTCGAACCGGTGGTCCTCATAATCCGTCCATGCGGGGACAAGCAAATCTTCGCTCACCCGCCTGCCGTTTGCATACAGCTCAAAAAAACCGAGGCCGCACACGGTGATCTCCGCCTTCACGGCTTCTTCCGGGAGGACGAATTCCCCGCGGATTTGCGGCTGGCCGCAGCCGGGGGCCGAAACCCATTGCGCGCCGCCGAACATCTCTTTTTGTGTCAAACCGCTCCCCGCCTTCTGTTTGTTTGGTTCATTATAGCATAAACACACATTATATCTCAAAGCCCGGAACGGGATTTATATCATTAAAAAAACACTTCCCCGGAAGTGTTTTTTCTGGTGGACACACACGGACTCGAACCGTGGACCTCTTGCGTGTGAAGCAAGCGCTCTAACCAGCTGAGCTATGCGTCCTTATTATGGAAAAACGGAAGTTGGAAATCAACATATTTTCGTTTGACTTCCAAATTCCGAATTCCGCTGGTGACCCGGACGAGAATCGAACTCGTGTTACCGCCGTGAAAGGGCGGTGTCTTAACCGCTTGACCACCGGGCCTTCTGGTAGCGGCAGTCGGATTTGAACCAACGACACTTCGGGTATGAACCGAATGCTCTAGCCAACTGAGCTATGCCGCCGCGACATGAAAAGGCTAAATCATTATATTATACGGCTTTTGTTTTGTCAACCTCAATTTTTACCTCGATTTTTTACCGTTTTTTACCTTAATTTTTACCTCTTTATTTTCTGTTCGTTTTGCGCCGTTTGCGTTACGCCCCCGTCATTACCCGCAGTTTTTCGATAAGCGCCGTGTTCCTCGTGGCGGATATATTGTTGACAATCAACACATCTTTTATTTTTTTATCGGTGACGAATTTTATTAGGTCGCCTTTCCAATACCGATAGTCAATGACATGCACATTTTGGTAATGAGGGATCAAAAACGGCACAAACGCGTTGCCGTAAGACTCTTTGATGACAAGGCACGAGGAATTGTCCGTCAAATCGTTGTTGCGGATGTTCGCGTACGGGTTGTCGCCGCCGATGAAGGCGCTGTATTTGGAACTCGGGCTCCACTTTTCCACATCGGTGATAACTTCCCATTTGACGGTGTTGCCCCGTTTGTCGGTGAAGGTCATCGCCGTGTCGTTAAACGGCAGAAACGCTTCCACCGTGTCGGGGTGTTTGCCGAGAGCGGGGTCTTTCTTGGCCGAGGCGTAAAACGAGCCGAGAAAGTTTTTAAACGCTTTTTTCTCGTATTTTGCCAGCGGTACCGCGTCAACGCCCTTGGCTTGGGTAAAAGCCGTGTAGCCGTAATACGCGCCGACAGCCGTCCAGTGATGGTCCGTTCGAAAATAGATGTATTCCGACTTGTGCTTTTCAAGCGACGAGTAGACATCCGCCGTCTTAACCTTCTTATCCATCGAACCGTAGATATACCCGATGGCTTTTTTCTGGTCGGAGCTTTGAACCTCTTTCCTCACGGAATCGGGCACAAGAATCCCCATGCTGTTGGGCACGACCAGATTATAGACCGTGGCTTTTCCCGCCAGCTTGTCGGCCGTTTTATTGACCGCCGCTATGTATTGGTTGGCCAGGTCGGTCACGAAGCTGTAATACTCGTACGCGCTGTCGCCTATGAGCAAAACGGCGACGAAAGCCTGCGTTTCCCCGAGGTCCGGCGCGGCCGTGGCCGGCTCTTGGGTCGCGGCGACGGGCGGCTGCGTGGGAGCTTGTGTGGCGGTTACCGTCGTGCCCTCCCGCCGCGTCACCGGCGCGTCGGGTATCTCGTCGCCCTTGCCGACGCTGCCGTGAACAACCGCGGCCGTAAAGCCGTACAGCTTTTTCAGCGAGCCGTTGGCGGCTACGAGCGTTTCGCGAAACGGAAATGTGTCGGAAAACCAGAGGTTGATGCCCATGAAATAGCTGCCGTCAAACAGCGAGTGGACGCTGAAAGCCGGAAACGCGCTGAGCTTGCGGTTTTCGCTTTGCGACTCGGCGGGGCGCAGAGGAATGAGCATCGCAAGAAGGAACCCGGCCGTCATCACCGCGGCAAAGACAACGATTTTCGCCCGTGTCCAAAAACCGGGCTTCGCTTTCCCTTTTTTACTTTTGTTTTTTTTGTTCATAGGGAAGCCGCCTTAAAACTGATAATACAAAAACGGATTGTAACTGTTGCCCACAAGCGCGAGTGTTGACAATACGAAGAGAAGAAGAACCGCCGCGGCTTGGGTAAATCCGGACAGGTTTCGCAACGCCGGGCTGTTTTCTCCCCGCCGCTTCAACGCGGCCGACAGCGCTTTCACCAGCGGCGTCGACGCGGCCGCGGCGGCAAGTAGGAACAGGATGTTGTTGAGCCATACCGTTTTCGCCTCAAAGCTGAAAAACGCGTTGCCGTTGAGGCAGAAAAGCCCTTTGAAAACAAGCCACGCCAGCGGCAGGCGGCGGAAGCGGAACAAAATCCAGCCGAAATACACCACCGCGAGCATATACAGGCGCCCGGCGGCAGCGGGCAGTTTATCGAGAAGCTTGCCGAGGAACAGTTTTTCAGCCGCGATAAAGATAAAGAAGTACAATCCCCAAAGCACAAAATTCCAGCTCGCTCCGTGCCAGAAGCCGGTCAGCAGCCAGACGACGAACAGGTTGAGAATCGTGCGCGCCATGCCGCGGCGGTTGCCGCCGAGCGGAAAATAGACATAGTCCCTGAAAAAGGTTCCGAGCGAAATATGCCATTTCCTCCAAAAGCGGGAAACCGAGTCCGCGGTATACGGGTAATCGAAATTTTCTTTGTAATGGAAGCCGATTATCAACCCCATGCCGATGGCCATATCGGAATACGCCGAAAAATCCAGGTAAATCTGCAGCATGAACAGCAGGACGCCCAACCAGAGAAGCATGGCCGGCTTTTGGGCCAGGGCTTCCATATTCGCGGCGAGTCCGGCGGGGTCGGCCGCCGCTTTTTCCGCCAGCAGAATGGTGTCCGCCAGAGAGCCGCAGGCGTTGGCCAAAAGCGCTTTTTTGGCCAGGCCGACGGTAAAGCGGGTCACGCCGGCGCTGATTTCGGCGGTGTCCGCCCGGCGGCACAGTATTTCCTCGGAAATATCGCTGTAGCGGACAATGGGCCCCGCCACGCATTGGTGAAACAGGCTTATGTAGGTCAGCAAATGGGCGTAGGACCGCGGCGCTTTGACTTTCCCGCGGTAGACGTCGATGACATAGGAAAGAACCTGGAAGGTATAAAAAGAAATGCCGATGGGCAGCGAAATAACCGGCAGCGTTTTCGGGTAACCGGTGAGAGCCTGCAGGTTCTCGGCGGTGAAGGTTCCGTATTTGAACAGCCCCAACAAGCCGAGGCTGACGGCACAGGCGGCGGCCAGCCAGAATTTTGCCTTCACGGTGCCGAGGCAGTTTTCAATCCGCCTTGAAATAAACCAGTCCGCGAAGGTCATCCCGATAAGCAGCGCGACATATTTCGGCTCGCCCCACGCGTAAAACACCAGGGAAAACACCAGCATAACCGCGTTCTTTGCTTTGATGCCGGGGGCCAGGGCATAAAGCAGCAAATTCAGCGGCAAAAACGCGAAAACAAAAAGCAAGTCGGCAAAAACCATTTGAAAAGGTTCCTTTGATAATATGTTGGGTCGGCAGCAGAAAGAACGCTTAAGTATAGCATAAACGCACGAAAAAAAGAACGGCATTTTAATACGCCGCCGCTTTTTTTGTTATGAAACCGGGGTTATGGCAGGATATAGTCGCGGAACCGGTCAATCAGCCGGATATCCGCGATGGCTTTCATATACAAGCCCTCCCCGCGGAACTCCTCGGCGATAACCGCGCAGTCACGGCGGATTTGAGCGGCTCCCGCGCCGTCGGAATACGGAAGCAGAAACTCCGTGAGCCGGCGGGTGGCCGGCAGGGCGGCCGCCACGGCGTCGCGCAGTTTATCGAGCCCCCGGCATTGCAGAGCCGATATCATCACGCTGTTGCCGATGACCGGCAAATCAAAGACATTCGGCGTCAGGTCGCACTTGTTCATAACCGTAACAACCGGCTTCCCGGCGGCGCCGAGTTCCTCCAAAATACCGTTGGTCACCCGGATATGCTCCGCGCACTCCTCGCTGCTCGCGTCGCAGACATTTAAGACAACCGAGGCTGAGGCGGCCTCCTCGAGGGTGGATTTAAAGGCTTCGATCAAGTGATGCGGCAGGCGGCGAATAAGCCCGACGGTGTCAATGAGCATGACGCTTCGCCCGTCCGGCAGAATCAGCGCCCGGGAGGTCGGGTCGAGAGTCGCGAAAAGCTTGTTCTCCACGAGAACCCCCGCCTGCGTCAGCGCGTTCATCAGGGTCGATTTGCCGGCGTTGGTGTAGCCGACGATGGCGACTGTTTCCACGCCGTCCTTCGCCCGGCGCGCGCGTGCCAAATCGCGCCTTTTTTTCAGGGCCTCCAGTTCTTCCTCCAGGCCTTTTATGCGGCGGCGTATGTGGCGGCGGTCCGACTCGAGCTTCGATTCGCCCGGGCCCCTCGTGCCGATGCCGCCCCCGAGCCGTGATAGTTGCGTGCCTTTGCCGGTCAGCCGCGGCAGGGAATAGCGCAGCTGCGCGAGTTCGACTTGAAGCTTGCCCTCGCCGCTTCGCGCGTGCGCCGCGAAAATATCGAGTATCAGCGTCGTGCGGTCCACGACGCGCACATCCGTTTTATCCTCGATGTTGCGCAGCTGCACCGGCGTGAGCTCACCGTCAAAAATGAGCAAATCGGCTTCGTTTGCCTCGCTGAGCTGTTTGATTTCCTCCAGCTTTCCGCCGCCGACATAGGTCGCCGAATCGGGCTTCTCGCGGCTTTGAAGAACCTTTGCCGCCACATCCGCTCCCGCGGTGCGCGCGAGTTCCTCCAATTCCGCGAGCGAGGCCTCGGCGTCATAGTCGCCGGTGTTGAGGCCAACGAGGACGGCCGTTTCTTTTTTCACACTGTTTTCAAAAAGCATACTTTAATATCCTTCGGGGTTCCCGCTCTGCCAGCGCCAGGAATCCCGGCACATTTCGTCCAAACCCCTTTCGGCCTTCCACCCGAGTTCGCGCAGAGCCTTGCCGGGGTCGGAGTAGCAAACGGCGATATCCCCGGGCCGCCTGTCGGCAAACTGGTACGGAATTTTCACGCCGGTTGCCTTCTCAAAGGCGTGTACGAGTTCAAGCACGCTGTAACCCATGCCCGTGCCGAGGTTGTAAACATCGCAGCCGCTCGCGTCGAGCACTTTGCCGAGCGCTTTGATGTGGCCGAGCGCGAGGTCAACGACATGGATGTAATCGCGCACGCCGGTTCCGTCCTGCGTGGCGTAATCGTTGCCGAAAATCTGCAGGCAGTCCATCTTGCCGACCGCCACCCGGCTGATAACGGGCATAATATTGTTCGGGATGCCGTGCGGGTCCTCGCCGATGCGGCCGCTCGCGTGGGCGCCGATGGGGTTGAAATAGCGAAGCAGGCTGACGCTCCAGTTATTGTCCGAAGCGTATAAATCCTGTAAAATCCTTTCGATAAACAGTTTCGTCGTGCCATAAGGGTTCGTCGTGCCGCCAGCCGGCATATCCTCGCGCAGCGGCGAGGGGTTGTTCATGCCGTAGACGGTTGCCGAGGAGCTGAAGACGATTTTTTTGCACCCCGCTTCCCGCATCGCGGCGCACAGTGTCAGAGTTCCCCCGACATTGTTGTCGTAGTATTCCAAGGGCATTTCACAGCTTTCGCCGACGGCTTTGAGGCCCGCGAAGTGAATGACCGCCTCGACGCTGTTTTCACAAAATACCTTTTTCAGCCCTTCTTTGTCGCGGATGTCGCATTGATAAAACCGGATATCGCGGCCGCCGAGCTCCCGGATTCTGCTCACGCTTTCGCCCTTGCTGTTGGAAAGGTTATCAAGTATAATTGTCTCAAATCCCGCGCCCAGCAGTTCCACACAGGTATGCGAACCGATAAATCCCGCTCCGCCCGTTACAAGTATCGCCAATTGTATCACCGCTTCCTACGGCAAAAACACCGTATTTCCATTATACCCATTATTATATAGCAATGAGATAAAAAATCAAGGAGAATGCCATGCCCGGTTTTAAGGAAATCCTCGCGGATGAGGAAATTCAAAAATACATCAACAAAAGCAACCAGGTGCTCGGCGTCGTCGGCCTGACCGAACACGGCTTTGCCCACTGCCGGCGCGTCGCGGAGGTTTCGGCGAAAATTTTACGGGAGCTCGGCTATGACAGCCGCGTGTGCGAACTCGCGGAAATCGCGGGGTATATGCACGACATCGGCAACATGATTAACCGCAGCGGCCACGCCATGAGCGGAGCGCAGATGAGCCTTGCCATCCTTAACAGGCTCGGCTTCCACGCCGAAGAAACCGCGGAGATCATCTCGGCCATCGGCCACCACGATGAAAAAACGGCCGCGGCGGTCAGCCCGGTCGCCGCCGCGCTCATCCTTGCCGACAAAAGTGATGTCCGCCGCAGCCGCGTTCGGGATAAAACGACCGTCGGCATCGACATTCACGACAGGGTGAATTACGCCGTACTCAACGCCGGCGTTCATGTCAACGGCGATAAGGAGCATCTTCTTCTGAATATTTCCATAGACACGAGTATATGCCCCGTGATGGAGTATTTTCAAATATTCCTCGATCGCATGACGCTGTGCAAAAAAGCGGCAGACTTTTTAGGGCTGAAATTTGAGCTGATTATCAACGAAACGAGGCTGTTATGAGAGACTTAACCGACGCCGCCGTCGTCCGGGAACTTCTGCGGCGCCACGGTATGAACCCAACGAAATCGCTCGGCCAAAACTTTTTAATCGACGGCACGGTCTGCCCTCGTATGGCGGAAGCCTGCGGCGCGGACCGGAATACCGGCGTTTTGGAAATCGGCCCCGGTGTCGGCGTGCTGACCGCCGAGCTCGCGAAGCGCGCGGGCAAAGTGGCCGCCGTCGAACTCGACAAACGGCTCGTGCCGGCGCTCAAAGAGACGCTCGCGGGTTTCGAAAACATAGAAATTATCCAAGGCGACGCGCTGAAGCTGGACCTCGCGGCGCTCATCGGCGAACATTTCCCCGGTATGCGGGCCGCCGTTTGCGCGAACCTGCCGTATTATATCACCTCGCCGGTCATTATGCTTCTGCTCGAAAGCCGCCTTCCGCTCGATTCGATCACCGTCATGGTGCAGCGCGAGGCGGCCGAACGGCTTTGCGCGCGCGTCGGCAGCCGCGCCGCGGGCGCCGTCACCGTCGCCGTGTACTATTACGCCATCCCCGAGCTGCTGTTCGAGGTCCCGCGCGATTCCTTTCTGCCGGCGCCGAATGTGGACAGCGCCGTCATTCGCCTGACGCCGCGGCCCGCGCCGCCTGTTGCCGTCGCGGACGAGGCGGGCTTTTTCCGTATGGTCAAGGCCGCTTTCGGCCAGAGGCGGAAAACCGCGGCCAACGCCGTCAGCGCCGGAATGGGGCTGAACAAAGACTTTGTCGCCGCGGCCGTCGCCCGGGCCAGTTTCGAGCCCGCCGTTCGCGCCGAGAGTTTCACGCTTGAGGAACTGGCGAATTTATACAACGAGATCGCCGCGCCCCGGCTTTAATCGCGCCGGTTGCGCGAAGTATAAAAACGGAAAAACAGGTAAACCTTTATAACGAAATTACCGCCGGAAATCCGTGTTTTTTGGGGTTTTCACGCTTGACAAACGATGTATGAATTGTTATAATCCACTCTAGCAAACGCGGATGTAGCTCATCCGGTAGAGCGCCACCTTGCCAAGGTGGAGGTAGCGAGTTCGAGCCTCGTCATCCGCTCCAAATTTCATTAACCGGCGGCGGTTCTTGTCAAAAGAACCGCTATTGCTTTCATAGGGAGGGAACCGTGTGCCTGTGCGAAGATACCCCTTTGACTTTATTGTGAATTGCCGGGATTTGGGCGGTTATCCTTGCGTTAACGGCGGCGTTACCGCGTTCGGCCGGATGCTCCGCTGCGGCATACCGCGAAACCCTTCTCCCGCCGATTTGGAAAAGCTTGAGAAATTCGGCATCAAAACGGTCATCGACCTTCGCGGCGATAAAGAAGCCGTCGAGAGGCCCTCGGTTTTCAAGGAGCTTTCCGGCTTGGATTATCATCAGATTTCCCTGCTCGAGGTCAACCCCGCGATCGTGAAGGCCCAACTGACGCTCAAGGACATTTATATCAACAGCGTCGAATACTACAAAGAAAATTACGCGGGCGTGTTCCGCGCCCTCGCGGGCGCGCGGGTGCCCATCCTCTACCATTGTTTTCTTGGCAAGGACCGGACGGGGATTCTCACGGCGTTGATTCTTTCCCTCGCGGGCGCCTCCCGTGAGGACATCATCGCCGACTACCAGGTTTCCGGCACGTATCTCATACCGTTTTACAAAAGAGAAATCGAGGCGGAAACCGGGCTGATTTGGGAAAGCAGCAAGGAACGGCTGTACTCGGAGCCCGCGAACATGGCCTACCTGCTCGACTATTTCGAGTCGGAATACGGCGGCGCGGAAGGCTATCTTCTCTCGGCCGGCGTCAGCCGGGGCGACATCGAAAAAGCCAGCCGGCTTCTGTTATAGGAAATCATGCCAAAGGGTTGATTTTTTTAAAAATAAGTGGTAACATACTTTGGCAAACGAATATGCGCTTGTAGCTCAGTCGGATAGAGTGCCTGGCTACGAACCAGTAGGTCGGGGGTTCGAATCCCTCCAAGCGCGCCAGAAAAAGTCTTTGGGGCAAAAGCCCCGGAGGCTTTTTCTCTTGGAGGGATTCGAACCCTGGGAGGGTCGCGCCGTTAAAAAAACGCGCCGGGGGCGCGTTTTTAGGCGCGAGGTCCGAGCGGCTTTGCCGTGAGGACGCAGTACGCGAGCCCGCAATGCGGCGAAGCGGACGGTCTTCCCTCCAAGCGCGCCAAAAAAAGTCTTCGGGGCAAAAACCCCGAAGGCTTTCTCTCTTGGAGGGATTCGAATGACATCCCGCCTATGTCAAACTCTTCATAAACTCCATAATCTCTTGTTTGCCCGCCGCGACTTTCCCCTGCGCGTAATTGGCTTTGCCGCCGCCCGTTCCGTTGAGTTGCGTATTCAGCGCGGCCACGCGCTGTTTGATATCGGTTGACCGGCCGGCGACAACATAAATATACTCGCCCCCGTTTTCGGAGAACACATAGCACACGCCGTCGTGTTCTTCGAGCAGCCGGTTTGAACAATAGCGCAGTTCATCGTATCCCGCGCCGGGAGCAAACGCGAAAACAACGCCGTTTCTCTTCGTGACTACTGTCTGCGCGAACGCCAGCTGTTCTTTTAACGCCTTGTTTTCGGCGCGAATTTTTGCCAAAACCTCCGTCGTCCTCTTCACCGCTTCGGCGGTTTCTTTTCTTTTCGCCGAGAGGCTGCGCATAATCGCGGCGTTTTGATTGTGCATCGCGCAATAATCCCCGAACGCGTCTTTTCCGCAAATCAGTTCGATACGCGTCCCGCCCTTGTTTGGGTAAAAATTCAATACCTTAATCAGGCCGATTTCGCCGGTGCGCGACACATGCGGCGCGCAGCAGGCACAGCAGTCGCAGTTTTCAATACGGATGATTCTGATATCCTCGCCGATGTCCCTTTTGCTTCTGTACTTGAGTTTTTCCAACTCTTCACGCGGGGGAAAGGAGGCGCTTATGCCGCGGTTCGCGTAAACAACGTCGTTTGCCTCCCGTTCGACCAAGGCAATCTGCTCAGCGGTTAAAGCGCCGTCCACATCGAGCGTCATCAGCGCTTCTCCCATATGAAACCCGACATTGTTGCAACCGAACCGCGCGTGGATGATGCCGGACACGATGTGCTCCCCGGAATGGTTCTGCATCCGCGGAAAGCGCGCCGCCCAGTTCACAAGCCCGGTGACGCGTTCCCCCTGCGTGAACGCCGTATTCGTTTTGTGAACGATCGACCCGTTGACGGTTTGAACATCCAAAACCCGGCGCTTGATTGATAAGCCCCGTGTCGGCCGGCTGGCCGCCGCCTTCGGGAAAGAAGGCGGTTTGATCGAGTTCGACCTCAAAAAGCCCGCCTGCCTGCCTGCAAGACGCGACAACCGCGTTGAAATTCACTAGGTAGGCGTCTTTTTCGTATAATTTTACCGTCATACCGGCTACCTTCTTTTTCATGCTGTTGTTGTCTGCGGAAGAACGCCGCGGCGCATAGGGCAGCCATTACTTTTTCAACCCCAACAAGCCGCGTACCCGTTTTTGCAAATGCTTCTCTATGGCGGCAAGCCGTTCCTCCGGCCAGTTGATGGACGGATGCCGCCTGAATTCAAAGCCAATCAGTTTTCGGAGCTGCTGCGCCTGTGTTTTTCCCATAACCTCCGAACAGATGCTTTCAAAAGTAACATTGGCGTAAGCGGGAAAACGCGTCTCGGCGTATTCATCCAGGTTGGCGATATCGTCTTTCGTCGCGTAGTTGAACAGCGAAAGCCCGTGGTCGAACAACGGTGCGGGCGCGATAACGGCGCCGGAGTGATTGTCGCGCAGAATCCCGAAGTTGCCGAAATGCCGGTCGGTGTTGTAAACCACCGCGTCAAAGACCAGCATGCTCCGTATGTTTTCCGCGAAGTCTTCACCCAGCCCGTCGCAGTAATCCAGGCAGGCTTTTAACCCGCCGTTGCGCACGACTCTGCCGATGGGGATAAAAGCGGTGTCAATGTCGGTGAACAGCCTGCATTTGGAAGCCAATAGCCCTTTCCATTTTTCCAGATCATAGGTTACGGCATTTAACCCCATCGCCTGCGCCACCTGACAGGCATAGTATTCGCTGTACGGTTCATTGCCGGTATTCGCCGCGCCGCTTGAACCGCCTTTGTACAAATAAATTCCGTCGCCCTCGAGCAGACGCCACGCTTTGGGAAGCATACCGTTTGTGGTAAGTTCCGGCGATGTTGAAAACGCCTCCCGGCTTTGCCCTATGCCGGTGTACGCGACCAGCGAGAGGATTTCTGAAAACCGGTTTTCATAAAGATTGTACTGCGCGAAACTGCCGTCAAAACCTTTCGGAACGATCCAATAACTGTCGTTGAGGGACAACCCCTTGCACACGTCGATGATACCTTTCGTGTTGCCGACCGATAAATCGAGGGTCTTGAGGATTTCATCCACAAACGCCCGGTTTTTTGGTATGACGCGGTGTTGAAGCCATCCGACGAGGCCTTCTCCGCTCAACTCCAAATCAAGCGGGAACAATTTCCTCTGCTGTTCATCCACGGTGAGAATTTCGCCAACCAAACCGGCAATACCTTTTTCCTCAAGGGTGAATGTGAGCAAAGGTTTGTCGTACAGCCTCAGTTCATAGGTGTCATCCGTGACAACAGCGTTCTTTTCCGACGGCTTCATGCCCAGTTCCATGTCCAGAATGGCGGCGACGCGAAGTAAAAAATCCAACGACGGATTATGGACGCCGCTCTCCAACCGGGAGATATTGGAACGGTGTGTTCCCAAAAGCTCCGCGAGCCGGGCCTGCGACAGCCCCTTGGCGATTCGCGCCTGCGCGATTTGCTTTATTATGCTTTGACGCCATGCTTTCATGCGTTCATCGCCGTTGTTGTCACTCATGTATTCATCACCTTCAATTTTTCCGTTCATATAGTATCATATATGTAAACATCCGTCAATATTTTGTTTTTTTGCCGCCGCTTTGCGCACATCGATGAAACGCAGCCTTCGTGGCCTCTAGCCTCGAAGGCTGCGTTTTTTGCGGTTATGAAATCCGGCGTCTTATTCGGCAGAAAGCGGGCGCCGACGGTCAAGCAACCGGGAGCAGCATGTATTTTAAAATAAGCGTCAGATAAAACAGAATATCCTCCGCGATACCTTGGATTTTTTCAAAGATGTTCGCCGCGGCGCCGCCGGGGGTTTCCGGCGCATAACCCGTCAATTCTCCGGCGTTGTCGTCCACGCCGTCGCTGTCAAAGGCGAATTCATACAGAAGCGGTGACACGACAGCCAGGATGAAATACTCGCCCGGCGTGACCGGGCCGAAAACTTCCGCGCCCAGTTTAACCAGGCTCGCGGCGATGCCGTCTGTGCCGTACTGCGACAACAGCGCGTTTGCCGCTTTCAGAAACACCTCGTCCGCGACGCCGGCCAGGTCATCGCGAAGAATCAGCGCGACGGTTCTCAGCAGAATTTTCACCTCGACGCTGTCAAGGCCATAGTCCTCGCCGCCCGCGTAATGCGCGGCCGCCAAGTCCGTCACCAGGTCCCAGCCGTTTTCATAGGAACTTTCGGGGATTTCGATGTTGTATTCCTTTGCCAGCGAGGCAACGCTTTGCTCGCCGTAAAGCGGCATTGCAAGAATATCGGTCAAGCCGCCGGCGGCGCTGTTGACAAGGTCGTAGAAGGCCTCGCCCTCGGATATGCCTATCTTCTCCATGGAAAGAGACAACGCGAGGCGGTAACGGATGCCCGCTTTAAAAAAGCCCAAAGCGTAGTCGTTGAGCCCCTCGTCCATCAAGGCAAGCTGGGCGGGGCTGTAACCGTCCACGCTGCGCGAGAGCGTCGCCGTATCAATGGAGTCAATTGTCCTCACGCCGTATATGATTTTTTCATCCGTAAACGAAACCATTCTGTACTGCAAGGGGTACATGGTCAGAGACGTGGTGGCGAAGTCATAGATTTTATTGCCCAGGGAACCGGTATACGCCGAAACATCGCTGCAATGCTCATGGCCCGTAAAAACGGTTTTGATACCCAGACCGGCAAACAGTTCGGCTTTGAACAGATGGTTGCGAACGATAAAATTTCTGCTGATAACGCTCTGAGCCGGCATATGGTCAAGAAGGTTGTGGTGCATCATCACGATAACGTATTTTCCGTCCTTTTGAGCCTGCTTGGCCTGTTCGCGAAGCCACGCTGTTCTTGCCGCGTTCAGGCCGTCGGCGGTCGAAACGGAGTGGTCACAGCTGTCAAGCGCTATCAGGCGGTATTTTTCGCCGAGGTCGGCTGCGTATGAGCAGCTGTCATCGTCAACGGCAAGGGCTTCGTCATAGCCGAAGGAAGCGTATATTTTCTTAAAATCGCCGACATCCGTCTCGCTGCCGTACCCGAGGTCATGGTTGCCGTCGATGACATACACCTGCTTGCCGGTTGTTTGCTCAAAGGCGGCGAATTTTTGGGCGATGTCAAAGTGCTGCCGCGCGTTGTTGCGCCCATTATCGGTTATATCGCCGGAAATAAGCACATAGTCGCACTCGTTGCCCGCGCATTGCCTGAGGAATTCGTCAATAATCAATCCGCTTTCATTCACCATGGCGCCGCGGCGGTTCGCGTACCAATAGATCGGGTCGTCGATATCTCCCTCCAGTTTTTCGGCGGGAACGGAATAATGAAGGTCGGAGGCGACGGCGATACGGATATCGCGTTTGAGCTGGGCAGCGGCAGAAGGAATTGCCAGAGAAGAAAACACAATCGACAATCCGGCAAACAGGGACAAAAGTTTCTTCGTCATTATACAAATAACTCCTTTATTTTCCTTTATTTCTAACCGCAGAGCGCGGCATGCTTTGCCCATTCCGTCAGGCTTTTTTGATTTTTCGGCCTTGCCAGCCCATGAGGTCCTCGATGCGGACCATGTGCGTCTTGATGTTCCCCGCGTCGTTTTCGTTCAGGTCGAACACGCGCGCGCCGCGCAGGTCATCATGCTGGTAACAGTCGTAATCCATCCCCCCGGCGTAGCCGAGCAGGATGCCGCAATAGGTGCCGGTATAGTCGTTGATATGGTCGTGGCCGCAGAAAATGGCTTTGACATCGCCGCGCTGCAGGCAGGCGGCAAACAAGCCGGAGTTCATTTCGCCGCAGCCGACGTCCTCCCGCCGGTTTCCCTCATACGAGCATTCTTCCGGGTTCCTTTCCACCAGGCAAAACTCCGGTATCGGAATATGCATGAACATCATCGCGGGGATTTTGGCGCCGTTTCTTTCTTCCATATCTTTCGAGGTGTTGTAATACCACATGACCTGGTCAAAGGTCAGGGTATCGTAATCCCTGCCGTGGCAGAAATGGTTCGGCAGGACATACCGATGCGGCGGCAGGTTGAAACGCCGGCCAAAGTCAACCATGTTGCTGTGCGTATCGAACCCGAACACATTAAAGGCGATTTTTTCGCTGTTTGAGGCTTTCACCGGCAGCACATAGTTGCCGACGCCGCCGATGGTTTTGTCGCCGTACCGCGACACGCAGCAGGCGAACGATTCGTAGACCGGCTCCTGTTCCTCGTTGCTCAGGCCGTAGTTGTCGTCGTGGTTGCCGAACACATGCGCCCAGGGAATGCCGCGTTTTTCCATCGGCATCGTCACCGTTTCAAGCAGTTCGCGCAGTTGGGCGGCTGTTTCCACATGTATGCTGCCGCATCCCGACGTGTCGCCGCCGATCAACACAAGGTCCGGCGCCGTGTGTTCCACCATCGCCTCAATCGCGGCGGGCAGCTGGGCGCTGCAGCCGGCTCCTCCGTGCAGGTCGGTCATCATCAGGATTCGGTACGTTCCGTTTTCGCGAAAACGCAGCGTGCGCTTGAGGTTCAGGTATTCCGGGTCGGCCATGTTTCGTCTCCCTGCCTTTTTAACAATATCTTTTGTTGAGCCGCCGCGCTTTCAAAGGAAAGCAGCGCCGTGCGGCTGCGCTCGTGACAAACAACCGTAACCGCCCCGCCCGGAAGGCACGAACCTTCCGCTTTGACTGGGAACGGCGTTAGCAGGCGCACATGCGCCGGAACACCCGCCGGGCCGCGAACCTTCAGGCAAATTTGCCCGCCTTCGGCGGCGGCCTCCATGACGCGGACGGAGGTTCCGATAACGCGGAGCGTTTCGTCTTCCGCCACGGCCATATCCCGCAGCAGGGCATTTTCGCCCGGCTGCAGTGTCTTGTGTTCGATGATGTCGTACTCGGGCGAATACATATCGGCGAACAGGCCGTTCAACTCCAGAGGCCGGCCGTCGTCGCTTTCGTCCATGACGGCCGCGACGATATACGGCCCGCGTTTTTCAAGCAGATAATTGGCATACTCCCAGCCGTAACCGCCGTCACGCAAAAACCGCCGGACAAATTCACGGTATTCCGCCGCGGCTTCTTTGCCCATACAAAAGCGCGCGGGGTTGGTCCGCCAAACGGCAGCCGCGCCGGCGCCAACTTCGAAAACCTCCCGCCCGCCGACAGGCGCGATACCGAGCATATCGAACAGATGGTGCGCGGGCGTCTCATACGCGCCGTTCCACCAGAATTTCACGCGGTGGTAAGGGTCACTGCCGTCCCCGGCATAGAGTAAACGGCCACCCCGGCGAACCCAGGCAGCGAGCGCGTTGTTGATGTCGGGGAACTCCGGTTTCATATATTCGTAGCTGAGTATCAGCGCGTCGTAGTCGTCGAGATAGCCGTTGTAGCGGCGCACATTGTCGAGCAGCACGGGGCGCACGGGCAGCCCGTATTTAAGCAGCGGCATGCACAGGCCGAAAAAGGCGGGGAACGCGTTGGAGCCCAAAAACTCCGGCATCCGCTTACCGTCGGGTTCGCCCGGGCCGGCAAACAGGTTGCGGCAGGCCCGGATGTTTTCCTCGCTTTCCTTGAGGACCGTGCCGGTCGCGACGGTCTGCTCCCCGCCGAGCAAGCCGTCGGGATAGCCGCGCTGGTATAAAGCCGTGTCGCTGAGCAGCACGCCCACCCGGCAAGGCGCGCTTGTTTCCCCGCGCTCCATATCGCCGAGCGTCTGAAAGACGCTGTTGAGCACGGTCGCGTAGTCAGGCGGTATCGGTTGGGCATCGGGGTCGCCGGCAGGGTACTTGCCGTCAAAAACGCGGTTGGGCCACGGGCAGATCTCGTATCGGTTGACCTTCGGGTGCAGCAGAGAGGCTGTCACCGTTTTGAAGTAGTTGGCGCGGTAGTCGTTCCAGTCGAAGGCCGGGTTATCCTCGATCGGGTCGTGCAAAAACCACATGGTCCGCCCCGTCCCCTTGGCGAGTTCCTGCATCACGCCGTATTCGAGGTAGGAGGTTTCAAAAGTGCGCTCGGCATACACGCCGTCAAACCAGTTCTTTTCCCTGGCTGTGCCGGTCCAGACCTGCGCGATGAACCCATCCACGGACGGGATGTCGGCCAGTTTGCCTTCGGGGCTGACGATTTTCCACTGGATATAGTTCAACAGGCTGTGGGTCGGCACATAGAAGCGCAGTTCGCGGCCGTACCTCGTCAGGGCGTACTCCTTGAGCGCGGCGCTGACGCGTTCAATAGCCCGGGCATATAAAAACGCTTTGAGCCGGGCGGTTTTGTAACGCGCGTCCACGCTCGCGTGGGGCGGCTGCCAGGGTTCGCGGTAAAACAGCCGGTATTCCCGTTGAAACGCGGCGGAGTACCCCGCCCGGTCCCAGAACTCGGGTTCCTCGACATGAATCGCCTCCACGCCCGCGTCCACCGCTTTTTTCAACCGTTCGGTGATATAGTCGGCGAACGAGACGGTCGGCACCATATACGGGCTGCCGGGGCCATGCAAAATCGGGTTGCCGGCGCGATCGGTCTGGCTCTCATCGGTATGGTCGCGGCCGTCCCACCGGCCGGACAGATACTCCGCGTAGTCGCCCCAGGCGATGCCGGTCATCAGGTGGACAATATAGCCGTTTTCGCGGTACTGCCGCACCCGCGCGGGCATCGTGTCGTTGGCGTTGTAGACCATGACAAAATCGCACTGCAGGTCGATTTTGTCATAATAGGGCGACGAAGCCTGATAGCCGGTCCTTTCCTCGCTCCTGTCCCGGATAAAAGCCATTTAATCCCCTTCTCCCATGGCGCCGAACGCCTTTTTAACGGCAAAATAGGAAGGCTTTTCCTTTCCGCCGCAGTCGACGAGGCCCCAGCGGGTTTCCGTCGGGCAATCGTCCTGCCCGCAGATATAGCATTGGTTCGAGTCCGCGTAACAATAAATAAACGCGGCGCAGAGATATTTCATCCGGTAAAGGCGCGGCAGGATATCGCGGTAAAAATCCGCCTGCCCCTGCGGCGTGTGGGAATAGCCGGGGATGCGCGTGCGCTTGGGCAGTTCGCGGTAAAAATGGTTGATAAGGTTGCTTTTGAAGATTAAATCATAATAGCGGGATTCGTCCCCCTTGCCCACCTTTTCAATATGCCGCCGCAGTTTTTCGGGGAGCCGCGCGGCAAACGCGGCGATGTTCTTTTTCGCCTGCTCCTGCGAATCGGCGCCGCAGGCTTTGAGTATCGCCTGTTTTTCCTGTTGGCTTTTCGCTTCCCCGCCGCTGATGTAGCCGAACTCCTGTAAAAAAATCGGCTTGCGGGTAAACGCCCACAGGTAGCGCAGCACCGCGTCATAAAACCACAGGCAGCCGCCGAAGTTCGCGAAGCAGCCGACATAAATGTCAACGCCGACATAGTCGCAATACCGGAGGTAAGGCTTCAGCCGCGCGTGCAAATCCGCCTGCGGCCCCGCGGAATTGTAACCGATGAGAATGCCGCCGCGCGCGGGGTACATCGCCCGGAGCTGGACGCCGATGAAACGCGACGCTTCACCGGGCGTGAGCGGCAGGGTAAAATGGGGAATTCCCATCTCGTTGGTTATTTGAAACGCCGCGACGGTATCTTTCAAATCGTCCAGGAGAAACAGCGCGATGCCTTTGAGTTTATCGTCGTTCTCCGGTTTGCGGACATCGATGCCGGCAGCGATATAATCCCTCGGGTACGGTGTGACCGCCATCACCCTGAAGCCTTCGCGCGCGTAGGTTTCGGCGCGCTCCTTAAACCGCAGATACCCGTCCGCCAAACGGCCGTTTTCGTCATACGGAAACGGGATATCGAAGCGCACCCAGCGTATGGACGCGTTTCGCAATTGCGCGTAGTTTTCGTTCGGATGGCACACGCCGCGGATGAAGCCGCGCCGCCTGAGCGCTTTGGTCTCATCGGAAAACGCCGGAATGAAAAACGATTTCAACAAGTTGCCGGGGATATGCCGCAGGCCGTATTTAATCTGGTCCGCCACAAACTGTTCCACTTACGTTTCTTCCCCCTCGAGCATTTCCACCATCTTCTCAATTTCCTTGTTCTTTTCGTTTTCTTTGGCTATGAGCGCGCGGCGCTCGTTTAGCCGGATATACATCTGCTCGCGTTTTTCGCCGACAAGGTCATAGAAAAAGTACGGAATAATCCGCACGAAATGCGGCAGCAGGCCGATGCCCACAAACAGGAAGAAGACTTTTTGATAAACGAGCTTGCTGCCCTGCGACCACGGCAGCATCGGGATGGTCGAATCGTACCCGGTCCACTTGAACAACTTGATGGTCAGCAGCGCGTTGAGCGGCGAGGTGACTTTGGTGATTAAATCGGTCAGGATATTAAAGGTGCCGTCCGGCCGTTCGCCCGTCATATACTCGGTGTAATCGTTGATTTCCCTGCCGAGTTCGCCTTCGAAGACATTCGACGGGCCGTTGTTCAAGCCGTTGAGGCCGTAGAACACCGCGTAGATGGCGATAATAGTCCAGCGTTTATCCACAAAAAACCAGCCGAGCCCCGAAAGCGCGAGCGTGGCGAAAAGGTCCCACATCCGCAGCCAGACAACCGCGCGTTTGTTGTTGTTCTTGAACAGTTTTTGGAATTTCGGTATCAGAGCCACGCTCAAGGGGTCCAGGATGTTGTGCGGCATATACGCGAGCATGGAGTACACTGAACCGCCGAAGATTTCCATCTGGGTGACCACATCCCAGGAATAGCCTCCGGAGCTCCACCAGCTCATGGCGAAACCGGCCAGGAAATTGCGGCGCGCGTACTTGTTTTTCAAAACATAGAACATGCTTTTCGTCGTGGGCGCGGGGTCGGGTTGCAGCATGATTCTTTCTTTGCAGTTGACCGCCATGATAATATTGCTCACGGCGCCGATGAAAGACGTGATGCAAGTCACCACCATAAAAATCGTGGGCATCGGCGCGTTAATATAACCTTTGTTGTTGAGTTCCATGAGCGGAAGGAACAGTATGTAGACCAGCTGCGAGCCGACTTCGCCGACATAGGTGTTGAGCAGGCCGACGGTGATTCTGTCCTTCGGGTTCGGCGACATCAGGGACACCATGTTCCCGCGCGGCAGGGCATACACCGTGGAGAAAGTTTCCTGCGCGAACAGGAGAATAAAGACAAATATTATTTTTTTCGGGTCGTTGCCCGCGCCGCTTCCCAGGAACGACGCCCCGCTGAAAAGGATGGCCGTGCTCAGGAAATACGGCACGGCGGCAAACATCACATACGGCCGGGCTTTGCCCCAGCGGGTTCTGGTTCTGTCATACGCCATGCCCATCAGGGGGTTGTTGAGCACATCGTAAATGCTGATGAGCGTGAGGATCGCCGTGACATAGACCATGTCAATCTTGAGCACATTGACAAAATACAGCATCCGGTAATAGGTGATGCCGCTGAGGAGTTTCGACGCGAATTCCGCGGCGGAGGGAAACGCCAGCTCCTTCGCCGTGAGCACCCTTGTGTGAAACATTTTGATGGCGATGGAGGAATAATCGTGCAGTTTTTCTTTTTCTATGGACGCGGCGGCGTTGGTTTCCGCCCCGAACACCGCTTGTGAAATCCGCTTTTCTTTTCGGCTCATCCGGTTACCTCCACCCTGCATGTTGATTTATACCATCCGTCGTCGGAAACGGCATACACGGCCGTTTCCCCGGCGCCGGCGGCTGTTACCAGGCCGTTTTGGTCGACAACGGCCACTTTCTCGTTTTCGGAAATCCACCGGACAGTTCGCACGGTGGCTTTGCGCGGCGAAACGCGCGCTTCGAGCAACCAGGTTTCCCCCTCCGCCAGGGTGAGGCGGCGTTTCGACACCCGCAAGCTTTCCACAGACTTCTTGACATGGACTTCGCAGGTATCCGCGTAGGTTTTGCCTTGGAACTCAAAGCGCGCGGTGACCGTGACCACGCCGGTCTTTTTGGCGGCTTTGACATAGCCTTCCGCGTCCACACTCGCGATGGATGCGTCGGATACGGACCAACTGACCGTCTCCTCGAGGGGGTTTTCGCAGGTCAGCGCCGCTTTGAGCGCCTCGGTGCTCTTCGGCTCGAGGGACAGCGACTTCGGCGAGAGCGCGATGCCCGGCCAGGTGAAGTCCAGGCGCAGCGTTTCGGTATAGGCAAAACTCACCGGAACTGTGCCGAGATGCGCGCTGCCGCCGGCAAACCGAAAGGACAGCGCGGCGGCCGTATCGACTTTGAATGTAAGGTTCAGCAATTGGTCGTTGAGGCGGTTGACCTCGGCGGTGATTTGGGGGTTTTTACGGGTCAAGGCGACGGCTTCGCAGCGGTAATAGCCCCGCGCGTTCTCGTTGAAAATCCGGCGGATTTCCGGCTCGCCTGCCGGCCGGAAGGTATCGGCGGCCGCGGCGGCGTTATCCGCGAGCGTAATGGTAATCGTATAGGTATCCCGGGCTCTTTTGAGCAGCGGGGTTTCTCCCCCGCATTCCGGGCAGGGGTCGGGCCGGATTTCCGCGTCGATTTGCGCCTCACAGACCGGGCACTCATAGTAGACATAGGCGCAAGCGGCGGACAAAATGTCACCCGGCGCGGCGCGCAGCGCCGCGACTTTGCCCGCGAGCGCCTCCCCGAAACCGGCGGAGGGGGTCACCGCCGCGCCCTCGATACGCGCCTGAACATCCCCGCGGATGTACCGCGCGGCCGCCAACAGTTCGGCGCTTTCCCCCGCGGCAATCGAGGCTTCGTCAATATCGCAGCCGGCGGAGGATGTGAGTTTCGGCTTTTCGGCAATGGCTTTGGCGATGGCCGCGTTGAGGTAGTCGGCGACAGCTTCGGCGTCCGACGGGTAAGGGCTCGCGCTTTCGGCGGGGACATAGGGTTCCGCCGTGCCTTCCATGCCCAAAACACTGTCGGCGCCCCACACCACGCCCCCGACAAGGAAAAGGCAAAGCAGGGTTACGACCCCTCTGGAAAGCGCCTTTTTCCAGTCAAACCTTTTCAACCTTTCGATCCTCCTTTGCGGCGAACCGCTCTTGTTCTTTGAGAATTTCCTCGTCAATCGCTCTGGTTTCGGCTGTTTCCACAATCGGCTGCGGAAGGTCGTCGAGCGAAATCTCGCCGCGTTTCACCCTGCGGGCGATTTCGACCCGTTCAAGGGCCCCCTCTTCAAACTCGACGGGCAGGCCGGAACGCGCGATCGGAAAATTCACGAGAAATAAACCGGCAAACGCGGCTATCGAGACAAACAGCCCGAATGACAGCCCGCCGCCGAGCAGGGGGCTGTTCGAAGAACGCGCGGCGGCGAAAACCGACGCGGCGAGAACAGCGGCCGCCAGGGACGCGCCCGCGCCCAGGCAGGCGGTGGCGCAAAGCAGCGCCGCCATCTTTTTGACGCTCAGAAAACACAGCAGGGTGAAGATCAGCGCGAGCAGCGCCGTTACCGCCACCGCGGCGTGGGCGAACAGCAAATTTTTAAGGTTCACAAAGGCGCGGCCATCCGCGGAAGAAGTCGTCATAGCCGACGCGAAGCCGAAGGTGCCGTCGGTAAAAACACGGTAGATGCCAAGGATGTTCATCGCGATGTTTTTTGACACAAACGGCAGCGTCAGCACGGCGCGGTAGGCCGGCAGCAGCAGCGTCAGCAGCGGCAGAAAGGCCAGGGCGAACCGCGCTTTCGGCAGGGCGCCGCCGACAAAGGCGGTTTTGAACACCCGGAGTTTCACATGGATTTTCGCGACCGAAAGTTCCGCCGCTTTCGCGTCCCGGTAGAATTGTTCCTCAAAGCCGTAAAAGCGCATATTGACGCCGCAGGCGGGGCAGTTCTGCCTCACATCAAAAATGCGCAGTTTTTTGTTGCATTTGGGGCATACGCTCATTCTATCAAACCTCCGGCGGACGGTGTCCGTTTTTTTTCTTCGGTTTAACCAGGTCATAACTGTTCGCGATCTGCCGCCGGAGTTCCTCCTCCGGAACATCCGAACCGGTTGTCACCGTGTTCCAGTGCTCCTTGTTCATGTGCCAGCCCGGCTTGACGCCTTCATACACCCGGCGCAAAAAGTCCGCTTCGCGCGGGTCGCATTTGAGGTTGACGCACAACTTTCCGTCCCGTTCCATGATCAGCGCGAAAGACTTCCGGTTCGCTTTATGCCGCATGACCGCCGTTTCTTCCTCCCCGGGAGCCCCGGCGAACGGATAATCCTCGTAGGCGGACGGGAACGACAGGCAGAGGTCGATGAGTTCCCGACGGGTCATAGAATACGCCCCGGTTTCCCGCGGTGACAGCGGCTTGTGGGGGAGGTGTTTGGTCATGATTGCCTCCGCAGACATAGTCGATACCATTCTAAAAAATTATACCATAATTCAATCGATTGTCCATATCCACGGGCAATGACAGGAGATTTAAAAGCCGGCGTTACAGCAGTTTCCATCCGGCCATGCTGCCCGCCCTTGCCCACAACCTATCCGCTTCCTCTTTCCACGCGTCGAAGCCGTCCGGCGACGCGGGGAATTTCGCGTAATGCGCGGCGATTTTGCCGCCGGCAAGCGCGGCTTTCACGATGGCGCCGACCTCGGCGGGGCGCGTTTTTCCGGCAGCGACGCCAGCCAGGGCAAAAACGAGCGTTTTCAGGTAGTCGCGCGCTGTCAGCCGCATGCCGTCCGGAGCGCCCGAGAAAAGTTTCCGGCTGAAAACGATGTCATGCCGGAAGAAATACTCGTTGGCTTTCGCGCTGTGGCGGATAACGCCGGCCAGCAGCGCGAGCAGGCTCGCGAACCGCGCGCCTTGCGCGTCGATGTAGCGTTTGTTGACGCCCCACAGCGCCTGCCGCGAAGGGTACGCCCCGCCGCGCATCGCCCCGGCGGCTTCTTCCGCCGCGATTTCCGAAAGCACCATCGCCGCGGCGCAGCCTTCGCCGTTGTTCGGTTTTGTCAGGCAGGCCGCGTCGCCCAGCGCGAGGAAGCCGTCGCCGACGAACGAATACGGCGGCCGCCGGTAAGGCGTGCGGCCCCGCTCGATTTTCTTCACCTCGTAGGGCGGCAATTTTACGTTGCGGGAGAATAAGCCGAGCATCTTTTCGGCATACTCATAGCCAAAGTTCGCGCCGATGCCGAGGATCGCGCCGTTTTCTTCCCCGCTCGGCGCGAGCCACACTTTGTAGAACACCCAGGAGTCGGAACACAGCAGGGGCGGCAGGGTTTCGGTGAACCGGATGTACCGCAGCGTTACAAAAAACACGTCTTCCGCCGTCAGCGCGAACGTCTCGACGCCGTAATTCGCGGGGAGTTTTGTGCGCGCGGCGGCAGGGATGCCCGTGCAGTCCGCCGCGAGCCGGCAGCGGACCTCGGCGCGTTCGCCCCCGGCGTTATAAGCCACGCCGCAGATTTTCCCGCCGCTGTCATAGACAAAATCCTCGAACGCCGCTTCGTATAAAATCTCCGCGCCCGCTTCGGCCGCCCAGTCGTTGAGGCGTTGTATGTAGGCGCGTTTGTGCAGCCCGATAACGTCGGGCCTCGACGGCTTCGGGTGGCGGCCGAAGGCGGAAAAGACCCGGCTTTGCCGAAATTCAAAAGCCCATACTCCGTCGCCCTCGCGCGGCGCGGGCAGACCGAAGCGTTCAATGTCCGCCCGGTCCAGGTGAAAGATGTCGTAGTCCGGCGATATCGTTTCCCGCTTGTCTTTTTCGAGCACCAGGACGCGAAAACCCTTCTCCGCGATTTTCCTCGCGAAATAACTGCCGGCGAACGAGCCGCCCGCCACAACGACGTCATAGTCTTTCACCGCAAACACTCCTTTGCCTCTTTCATTCTTAAATTGATTATATCACGAACGCCGGGAATGTCCACCTCTCTACCTCTCCGCGCGGATTTCGGTTGCTATGTCCCCGGGTTGCCCGATTTAATCGAGATGGGCGTCGATGTGCTCAATCCTTTGCAGCCCGAATGCATGGACATCTTCCGTATCAAAGAGACGTACGGAGATAAACTGGCGTTCTGGGGCGGTATCAGCACGCAGCGGACGCTGCCTTACGGCAGCCCGGCCGAAGTGAGGGCGGAAACGCGCGAGGTCATAACCCAGCTGGGCAGCGGCGGCGGCTATATCGCGGCCCCCGCGCAAGCCATTCAGAACGATGTGCCGACAAAAAACATCTTGGCGCTGATGGATGAGTTGAATACCCGCTAACCCGCTTCGCCGCGCAGCGCCGCCCTCAGCACTTCCAACTGATTTTCGCCGGGTTCGGCTCGTTGTCAACCGAAATGGCGCGCAGCGCCTCGAGCATGCGGCCGCACTCTTCCGCGGCGCGTTTCTCTGTCTGTTCCCACGGCGCCGTCGTGCCGAGGCTGTCGAACGCGATTGCCAACGCGCCGTACAACGCGAGGCCGATACAGTGGCCGGCTGCGTGAATCGTCGACGCGCTTTGGCCGATGGCCCTCGCGGCGGCTTGCGCGGCGGGGTTCGTTTCCGCTTCGCGGGCGGCCGCGTGGCATTCCAAAATCGCCGCTTTGGCCTCGGGCAGTTTGATTTCCCCCGTCAGCCACTTGTTCGCGGCGGCTAGGGCGTTCCGTGGCCGCGAATCGTCCGGATAATGCTTGCTCCACAGCGGCAGCAAAACCCGTTCGGCGTAATCGGCCGCCCAGCGCGCGAGCGTCTGCTTGCTCTGCGTTTCGATTTGCTTTACAAGCAGCTGAAGATACGGCGCGTTCCAATTATTGAGCATCTTTCTTGATCTTTTCATATATTTTACTGCGCGAACAGCCGATCGCAACCCTCCGTCCTCTTATAAAAATCATTGTAAACAGTATATGTGAATTCTACCGTGTATTCAATAAGCGCACCAAATATTCAAAGAAGCCGGTTGCTTGCAATCGACTTCTTTTGTTATGTATGGTAAAATGTCAGAAGTATGCCATCGAGATCGATATAACCGTCAAAGGAGTTTCATTGTGATCAGAAAAAGAATGACCCGCCCCCCGCTCCTGCTTGAAAACTTTGAATCGGCGCGGACTGCCGAGGAATGCGCCGGCCGGCGCTGGGGCTCCATGGGCGAAAAAACCTACGCCTCCGTCGAGATAGTCAGCCGGGAGACCCACCCGGAGATTATCCGCAGCGGAAACCACGCGCTGAAATTCGACTACGATTTCCGGTTTGAGACGACCGAGGGCGGCAGCCGCCGCGCCTACTTCAACACCTACGCGGGCGAAAACCGGCATCCCCGGGCCGGCACGGGCATCAAAGACGACCCGAATATGCTGGTAATCCCCGACGGCGAATACCCCACCCATTTGGGGCTGTGGGTCTACGGCGACGCCAACGACGCCTGGTTCAACGGTATGCTCGTGGACGCCGACGGAAACGAAGTTGAAGTGACCTGCGGCGATTTGGAATGGGTCGGCTGGAAGTTCGTCATCATGGATATTCCGCCGAACTTTAAACTGCCGTTTTATGTGGCCTACCCCGCCCGTCTCCTCACCGGGGACAAGACCATCCACGGCACCTTGTATATCGACGAGATTATGGCGGTCTACGGCGGCATCGATTTCGACGCTTTGCCGCCCGAAGCCGCGCAGATAACCTGCCGGGAAGAGCCTTCAGGGCAGCCCGGTTTTCCCGTGATCGGCGCGCTCCTCGCCGACCCGGACGATACCGAGAACGGCTGTGCCGCGTCGGGCGTCGACCCCGGCCGGACCGAAATCGCCATCGACGGCGTCCGCCACAAAAACAATCTTCGTTTTGAATCTTACGGGGAAGATGTCCGGCTCGAATGCCTCCCGGATTTTGCCCTGTGCGGCGGCCGCCATAAACTCGAGATCACCGCGTTTGACCGGGCGGGCAACCGCACCCGGGCGCGGCAATTCTTTGAAGTCCGCTCGCGGGCGCCGAGGGTATGTTGGTCCATCGGCCCTTCGGTTGAATTCGGCGGCCGGCTGCTTTGCCGGCTCACGGCGGAAGGCGCCCAAAAAGAGTGGAAAGCGTCCCTTGCTTTTGAATACGACGGCAAACTGCTCACCCCCGCCGGGACCTTCCTTACCCCCGCGCCGGGCGTCACCGCGGCTGTCCGTGACGACGAAGGAAGGGTCGTCCTCGAACTGAACTCCGGCAACAACACCGGGGATTTCGAATTGGCAACCCTTGAATTCACGGCGGCTTCCGCGCTCGACGGCGTTCGAAACACGACGATTGTCTGTGAGGAAGCGCGGCTTGAATCGGAAGGAAGCGCCGAACGCTTCTGCCTTGCCGACGCCGAAGTCGCCATAACGCCGGGGCTTTGCCTTTCGGTTGAGCGGCTTTGCAAAGGGTATGACACCGTGTTTACCGTAACCGGCGCGGACGGGCTGCCGATACAAGGCGCTGCAATTTGCGAGCGCCAAAGCCATATCGAGTATCCGGGGGTAACCGGCGCGGACGGGTGCTTGACCGTTTCCGGAATTTCGGACCGCGATACGGGCACGAAACTCGATTTATTCGCCCGCAAAGATAACCGGTTCAGCGTGACTTCGCGCTATTCGGTCAGCAACGACCTAAGATTTACACAGCCGGCCAATGTCAGCGCCGGCTGCGGGAAAGACTGCTCGGAAATTTCGGTAACCTGGCAGACCGGCGTCGGCGTAACCGAAGGGTTTATCCGATACGCGCTCAAAACGCCCGGCAAGGCGGAGTTGACGCCGGAAGACAGCCTGAAAAAAGCCGAACGCCGGAACAATTTTACGGCGTACAGGGATGAATCCTGCGAAATGAACGGCTTTTCGGTTTGCTTTCCTGTGGAACCCGGCGCGGAATATCTGTATCAAGTCGGCTCCGGCGACTGTTGGAGCGAAACAACAGTCCTCAAAACCATCCCCGCCAAAGGTGAGTATTCGTTCGCGGTTTTGGCCGATACGCATGACCGCTGCGGCAAAGCCATGCGCGCCGCGCTTAAAGCCGAACCGGGCCTTTCATTTTTCGCTCACGCGGGGGATTTTGTCTCGGCCGGCGGCGAATACGATTATTGGCTGGACTATTTCAACGATGCCGGCGGCCTGTTCGCGGCCTACCCCACCGTCCCGGTCAGCGGCAACCACGATTTAAGCGACGGCACCGGCGCGAATTACCGGCTGATTTACCACAACCCGGCCAACGGCGTGGCCGGCGCTCCGAGGGGTCTGTATTATTACGCGGAACTCAACAACACGCTGTTTATTTCTCTGGGCGGCGGCTTCGGCGACGACCGGGCCATTATGGACTGGATTACCGAAACCATTCGAAACACAAAGATGAAATGGAAAATCGTGTTGACCCACGAGGGCCCGTATACCTGCTATATCAACTCGGCCTCGGAAGAACTCAAGTGGGGCACATACTTCAATACGGCGGGCATCGACCTGCTGATTTCCGGCCACGACCACACCTATCAGCGCGCCACCATCAAAGACCACAATACGCTCGATGTCGGCAGCGTGATTTCCTCCGCCGACGGCGTTACCTATTTGCAGAGCGGCACGTCGGGCGGCGCGTCTAACCACGACTGGGCGCAGCACCGCCCGATTTGGAACGCCGTTTACGACAGCAAGACGCCATCCGTATCGATTCTTAAGGTATCGGACGAGAGGATTCAGGTCAAAGCGATTTGCGTCGCCGACAACGCCGAGGGCTTTGAGGAATTCGATCGGTTTGAGGTCACCAAATAGGAGTATGACTTCGCTGACAAATCCTGTTTAAATACGGCAAGCGGCGGGAGTACCCCGCCGCTTGCTTTTCGTATACCCTGTGGAAACAACCGCTTACTTGCTGAGCTTTTTCAGTTGGTAGCTGAATTTATAAAAGATAACCCGAACGGTATCGGTAAAAACATTGCCGTTGTTATCGGTCAGCTTCACGGTAATGTTCGCCGCCCGGTAACCCATGCCCAGGTTGGTTATCAGGCCGTCTTTGTCTATGACGACTTTTTTGTTGTCCGATGACCATTCCACCTTGGCGTAAGCGTCATCGAAGGTGTCAAAAGCAAAACCAAGCTGCAGCTTTACTTTTTTATACGGCCTGAAGAACCCGACTTTGTAACCGAATATAGAGTCGAGAACTTTGTTGTTGTTTGTAATCTGAACAAAGAATGGTTGTATGTTGCTCACGGTAATCGAGCCGGTGGTACTGACATTGCCCGCCGCGTCGGTGCCTCTGGCTGTGACAGTGCCGTTGGCGGTCAGCACCACAGGCGCTGTGTACGCTGTCCACGCGCCGGAACCGATCTTGTATTCTTTCACCGCCGCGTCCGCGGGGTAGGTGATCGTCACGGTGACATTGCCGTTGGTAGGCGTAGTCGGGTTCGCCGAAAGGGTCGGCGCGGCCGGGGCGGCTTTGTCAATGTTGTTCACGGTAATCGAACCGGTGGCGCTGACATTGCCCGCCGCGTCGGTGCCTCGCGCCGTGACGGTATCGTTGGCGGTTAACACCACGGGCGCCGTGTACGCTGTCCACGCGCCGGAGCCGATTCTATATTCCTTCACCGCCGCGTCCGCGGGGTAGGTAATCGTCACGGTGACATTACCGTTCGTGGGCGTTGTCGGGTTCGCCGCAAATGTCGGCGCAGCCGGGGCCGTTTTGTCGATGTTGCTCACGGTAATCGAGCCGGTGGCGCTGACATTGCCCGCCGCGTCGGTGCCTCGCGCCGTGACGGTGCCGTTGGCGGTCAGCACCACAGGGGCTGTGTACGCTGTCCACGCGCCGGAACCGATCTTGTATTCCTTCACCGCCGCGTCCGCGGGGTAGGTGATCGTCACGGTGACATTGCCGTTGGTGGGCGTTGTCGGATTCGCCGCAAGTGTCGGCGCGGCCGGGGCTGTTTTGTCGATGTTGCTCACGGTAATCGAACCGGTGGCGCTGACATTGCCCGCCGCGTCGGTGCCTCTCGCCGTGACGGTGCCGTTGGCGGTTAACACCACGGGCGCCGTGTACGCCGTCCACGCGCCGGAACCGATCTTGTATTCTTTCACCGTCGCGTCCGCGGGGTAGGTGATCGTCACGGTGACATTGCCGTTGGTCGGCGTTATCGGGTTCGCCGCAAGTGTCGGCACGGCCGGGGCCAATTTAGTGTAAACCGCGTTGATAACGATATCTTCCATGCCGATCGTATATGGTGACCACGCGCCCGAATATCCTTCTTTTACGGGCACCTCCGGTTCATCGATATACTCGGAATAAACTGTGAACGGTACTTCGGCGACGGTTACTCCGTCAGCGACGAATTTTGCTGTTAACTGAGGAACCGAAATGGCGCTTTCCCATTCGCATATAAACGGTAATGCCAAGTTGGAAGCATCATTCCAAGTGCCAGCTGGTTGGGATGAATAGTATTGTCCATAATATTCAATATTGCTGGAATTACTTGGTTCGCCGGAAGCCCAGTTTGTATAACCGACAGGTTCGCCCGTAACCCAATGCCAGACCCGGTTTTTGTCCTTATCATACAGACCGAAATTGACGGTGTAACTCCCGGCCGAAGTCGCGAGTGAATATAAAAAAGTGTTTTCCGCGCCGGAGGTAATGGTCGCTAAGTGGCCGCCCAACTCTTCGCAGTATTCTTTGGCTTGCAGCCAGGTATACGAAGATGTGTTATACAGTTTGTAATAATGGCCGTTAAACTCCAATGCGTCAGCCGGAATATATGGTGAGAATACACAGTAAACAGCGTTTATCGTAATGTCCTTATCGCCAAGCGCATAACTTTCCCATACTCCTGCATATCCGGTTTTCAGGGGAACATCGGGTTCAACAATGGATACCGTTCCCGGCACAAAGAGAACCTCGGCGACCTTCACGCCGTCCGCCATAAAAGTTGCTTTTAGCGGCGAAACAACCGTCACCGAATAGGTCGTCGTTTGACCGCAGTATGAAACGGTTACCGTTGACGCGCCAAGCGAGTTGAAATTGTATTCGGTCGTATAACCGGTGGTAACGATCACTTCGGTTCCGTCATCATATGTTGCCAAGAGTTTTAAACCGTTTGTGTCTATCGTTTCATTTTGGTAAAATACCGTTCTCGCGGGTAAGATATCGATTTCAATACCGGCAACCGTGCCAACCATTATGTTATTGATTAACTGTGGATACGGGTATGTTGAATTGTTCAGGATAACCCACGTGTTCTCAAAATCAAAGCCCTGGTAAACACCCTGAACTTTGAGCATGGCGTCCGACTTGGATATACAGGGGTCCGTACCGTAGCCGACACCCGCAGTCATCGTGTTTTTATAATAGCAGTTGGCGATTGTTGTGTTTGTTCCCTCTCTGTTACCAACAATTGAACCTATATATTTTTGATGCCAAGGGCCTGTGTATGTCAAATCCTTAAGATTGTAAGCATTCGTCAGAGAAGAGTTCCCGGTGAACAGCCCTACGATACCGCCGCCGTAAGCATAAACCCAACCCGTCTCATATGTGCCTGAGGTACGAACACAGCTAACTTCTCCGTAATTATAGACATTTTTAATAATGCTGTTGCCGGATGTTCTTCCCGTTATACCCCCATAGTAAGAATCAACACTAACATTGCCGTAGGTATAATACGAACTTATATTTGATACTAAATTCCCACTGTTAAATGACTTCTCAATAGCACCCGTATTGCAACCCGCTATTCCGGCAAAATAGTTATATACATAGCTGCTTACATAAGATGATCTGGATTTTGCCAACGAATACGCAGTGAGTTCTCCGGAATTGAATGTTTCTCTGATTTCTCCGGTGTTATACCCTGCGATTCCACCTATATATGCGTTGGTCGTACAAGTCGTATCTTGAGAGTTTGCAGTTGCGGTTAGAGAAGCGCTGTTTGAGCAGTTTTCAATCGTACCGCTGTTGTATCCGGTTACTGAACCGAAATAGAAATTGAATGCGGTTAGCGAGATGTTAATTATACCCTCTATAATTTTCAGGTTTTTTATCGTCCCGCTGTTCTTAGCGAACAGGCCGGAATAATAGTCCACCGGCGCGCCTGTCGGCAGCGAGGTGACTTTGATGTTCATGCCGATGATCTTATAGCCGTTGCCGTCAAACACACCGGTGAACTCCGGCCCGATAGGCGTCCAGCCGCGGCCGTCGTCCCAGTCACCGCCCGGCGCTGTGTCAACACTCATGTCGATATCGTTCATTAAAATGTAATTGCCCGCCAAATTGTTCCGGATTAAGTACAAATCCTCCGCGTCGTAGACGGGTGTGTAGCCTTCGGGAATGCCATCCCCGATATTGCCGACAACAATGGAGCCGGTGCCGCCATAGTTGCCCTGGGCGTCCGCGCCCCTTGCGTATACTTTGCCGTTGGTTGTTAAAACAACAGCCGCGGTATAAGAAGTCCACGAACCGGCGCCTATCTTGTATTCTTTGACCGCCGCGTCCGCCGGGTAGGTTATTTTTACGGTCACATTTCCGTTGGTCGGCGTCGTCGGGTTTGCCGCGAGCGTCGGCGCGGCCGGACCGGACGGGCAAGTTGTGTTTTCTGTCAGCCGGGGGTAGGGGTAAGGCGCGTTTTCGTTTAGAGCCCACGTGTTCTCAAAATCAAAGCCCTGGTAAACACCCTGAACTTTGAGCATGGCGTCCGACTTAGGTAAACATGGGTCGGTGCCGGAACCCACGCCCTTGGTCATCGTGTTTTTATAATAGCAGTTGGCGATTGTTGTGTTTGTTCCCTCTCTGTTACCAACAATTGAACCTATATATTTTTGATGCCAAGGGCCTGTGTATGTCAAATCCTTAAGATTGTAAGCGTTCGTCAAAGAAGAGTTCCCGGTGAACAGCCCTACGATACCGCCGCCGTAAGCATAAACCCAACCCGTCTCATATGTGCCTGAGGTACGAACACAGCTAACTTCTCCGTAATTATAGACATTTTTAATAATGCTGTTGCCGGATGTTCTTCCCGTTATACCCCCATAGTAAGAATCAACACTAACATTGCCGTAGGTATAATACGAACTTATATTTGATACTAAATTCCCACTGTTAAATGACTTCTCAATAGCACCCGTATTGCAACCCGCTATTCCGGCAAAATAGTTATATACATAGCTGCTTACATAAGATGATCTGGATTTTGCCAACGAATACGCAGTGAGTTCTCCGGAATTGAATGTTTCTCTGATTTCTCCGGTGTTATACCCTGCGATTCCACCTATATATGCGTTGGTCGTACAAGTCGTATCTTGAGAGTTTGCAGTTGCGGTTAGAGAAGCGCTGTTTGAGCAGTTTTCAATCGTACCGCTGTTGTATCCGGTTACTGAACCGAAATAGAAATTGAATGCGGTTAGCGAGATGTTAATTATACCCTCTATAATTTTCAGGTTTTTTATCGTCCCGCTGTTCTTAGCGAACAGGCCGGAATAATAGTCCACCGGCGCGCCTGTCGGCAGCGAGGTGACTTTGATGTTCATGCCGATGATCTTATAGCCGTTGCCGTCAAACACACCGGTGAACTCCGGCCCGATAGGCGTCCAGCCGCGGCCGTCGTCCCAATCCCCGCCCGGCGCCGTGTCAACACTCATGTCAATATCGTTCATCAATATGTAATTTTCCGCCAGACCGTTGCGGATTAAATATAGATCCTCAATATCGTAGATGGGGGTATAATCTATAGGTCTGGTTTTGTCAATGTTGCTGACGGTTATGGAGTTGGTGTTGCTTATGTTCCCAGCGGCGTCCGAACACCTTGCGTAGACGTTGCCGTTCGCCGTTACACTCACAGGAGTTGTGTATGCAGTCCAGACGCCGGAACCGAATTTGAATTCTTTCACCGCCGCGTCTTCGGGGTAGGTGATTGTCACGGTGACGTTGCCGTTAGTCGGCGTCAAGGGATTCGCCTCAAAGGACGGCGCCGCGGGCGCAACCTTGTCGATATAATCCACATTCAGCGAAACGGGTTCGCTCACGAGGCCTTCATCATCCGTATACCTGGAGTAAATGATGTTATTCTCCGTAATAATGAATGCGCCCGTGTATTCCATCCACAGCCCGTCACCGATTTTGAACTCTTTAACGACGGCTGCGGCCGGATAAGTTATTGTTATAGTCACATCTTCGTTTGTGGCGGTTGAGGGTTCTGCATGAATTCTAAGAAAAAAGTCCCACAAAACCGGATACGGATATGTAGGCTCCGCACTCATCACCCAAATGTTTTCAAAATCAAACCCGGCATAGGTGGTTTGAAGTTGCATTTGAGCGTCGGTGAGCCCGCCGCTTCTTTTACCATCGGCAAGATAGTAACATGAAACAATGCTGTTATAAGCATTCTCAGCGCCAACAATACCATTTGCATGATATGACGAATATTGTAAAGAACCCACATTATAACAGTTGCTGATGGTTCCGGAATTACCTCCGACGATACCGCCCGAACATCGCTCTGAATTGATCACGCCAGAATTGAAACAATTGCGGACATTGCTGTATCTTTGAGCGTAACCAACGAGTCCCCCTGTATCATATGCGCCGGTTACGGATGTATTGTAATTAAAACAGTTTTCTACGGTTCCTCTCAGGCCGCCGCACAAAGCTGCGCACGGTATACTTGATTGGTTGCTGTAAAAACTGCTGTTGATGATACCCAAGTTTTTTACAACGCCGGTTGTACCTATCCAGGCAAACAAGCCAACATAAATACTCGCGCTGTTATTGCAGTAAAGATTATCGATTACTTTTCCGTTCCCGTCAAAAATGCCGTTGAACTCGGCCGTTTCCGAGCCAATCGGAAGCCAGCCGCTGCCGGAATTATAGAAAGTACCTCCCACTTCAAAATCGGCATCAACAAAGACGATATCATTCATCAAGATATAATTACCGGTCAAATTGTTTCTGACATCATTCAGGTCACCGGCATCGTAGACGGGGGTATACCCTTCCGGTATGTCCGTTTGCGTTCCGGCGTACACCGCGCCCACGGGAAACGCCAGTGTAAGCAGCATGCAAGCCGCCATTATTACGCTGACAAACTGTTTCATCTTCATCAAAATACCTCCCTCATTGCCTTTTTCTTCAACTTATTTCTATATGCGCTTACTTGCATCGACGCCGCCATCCGGTTTATCACGCTGCCGGCGAGCCGGGGCATCCTGATGACAAGACTCTCTGCATGTGAGTTCCGCACAGGAGTCTTTGTTCCGGCTATTCTTTGCTATGAGACCAGCCCCGTCGTCTGGTCAATCGTCACCAGCCAGTTCTCATGCAGCGAGATAATATCCGCGTCGACGGAATCGACACGCCCGTCACCGTTGACGTCAGCGGCTTTAATAAGCGCCGCGTCTTCCGTTTCATCCCACTCAATCATCCAGTTTTGAACTAAGGTGCAGATGTCCGCATCGATAGCGTTGATTAAACCATCGCCGTTTACATCACCGAAAATGACGACGGTAAAGGTCTTATAAGAACCATCCGGATAGGCCAGCTTCACCAAAGAACCTGTTCCGAAAGACAAGCCGGTAGCCGGCGTAAGCTGAACATTCCCGTCGATGCCGTAAATGAAGCCGTTGGCCTCGTCGACTACGGTGGAGGAACCCTCCTGAATAACCATGACCGGTATCAGCGGGTTGGCAATCAACTGCGGGTAGGGGTAATACGGGTCGCTGCTTTTGAACCAGGTGTTTTGAAAGTCAAAGCCCTGGTAAATTACCGGGAATTTAAGCATGGCGTCCGATTTGGGCATGCACGGGTCGGTGCCGGAACCGACACCCGCGGCCATCGTGTTTTTATAATAGCAGTTGGTGATTGTTGTGTTTGTTCCCTCTCTGTACCCGATAATCGAACCGATATACTTCGTTCCGCTGGCTGTGTATGTCAAATCCTTAAGATTGTACGCGTTCGTCAGCGAGGAGTTCCCGGTGAACAGCCCGACGATGCCGCCGCCGTTGATGCCAACCCCACCTGCATTCCCATCCGCGGCGTCACGCACACATTGAATTTCGCCGCAGTTGTACACATTGTTGATTTGGCTGCTCCCCCCCGTGTAACCCGCTATGCCGCCGTAATAGGAGTTGGAGGAGGAGTAGTAGTGGTCGTCGGAGTAGGAGGAGTATACTCCGGATGCCAAGTTACCCATGTTAAACGAAGACTCGATAACACCGGTGCTGTAACCCGTGATTCCGCCGAAATACGCCTTTGAAGAGCTACCACGATTTGCCGCTTTTGCGGTTACGGTGAGGTCTCCCTTGTTATTAGATTCTATCACGGTTCCGGCGTTATAACCTGTTATTCCTCCGGTATATCCACTAAAGTTGCTGCCGCTGCCAATTACGCAGGAGAAGTCCGATTCGTTAGAACAATTCTCGATCGTTCCGCCGTTTCTGCCGGCTATGGTTCCGTAATATACATTTTTATCGGTTAGGCCGATGGACGCCGAGCCGCCAACCATCGCCAGGTTCTTTATCGTCCCGCTGTTTTTGGCGAACAGACCGGTATAGTAGTCCGTCGGCGCGCCGGCCGGCAGCGAGGTGACATTGATGTTCATGCCGATGATCTTATAGCCGTTGCCGTCAAATACACCCGTGAACTCCGGCCCGATGGGTGTCCAGCCGCGGCCGTCGTCCCAATCCCCGCCCGGCGCCGTTTCGCTGATGTCGATATCGTTCATTAAAATGTAATTTGCCGCCGGGTAGTTGCGGATTGCGTACAAGTCCTCAATAGCGTAGACGGGGGTGTAGCCTTCCGGTATGCTTGTTTGCTCACCGGTGCTCACCGCGCCCGCGGGAAACGCCAGTGTGAGCAGCATGCAAGCCGCCATTACCATGCTGATCATTTTTTTAATTTTCATGTAAACACTCCTCTTCTATTTCTTATAGTTGAGACCGTGCAATGTGCCTGAATGAAATTATATCAGTTCTATGCCGGGATTGCAATAAGAAATTATTAATAAAGATGCCACAACAAAAATGTCGAATAAAATCGAATAACAACAAAAAGCCGAAAGCTTTATGCGTTACCGATACGCCGAGGGCTTTGAGGAATTCGATCGGTTTGAAGTTTCGAAGTAACGAGAGGTATCTGCAAAATGCAAAGAAGCCGATTAATTGCAATCGACTTCTTTCCTTTTATATGGTAAAATAATAGATCTTGAGATCACCTCTCAAACACGATGACAAATAGCTATTAACACGTTTTCAAGAGTTTTACAAACTGTTTTTTACAACATTTCATGATTTTATGCGGCGGACCGGAAAACGAAAAAGACATTATTAGAGGAGGCTCTTTTATGGATATCAAAATCGTGTACGCGACAAAGACCAAACATTCGCGCAAACTTGCCGAGGCGATGGGGGAACGGCTGAAAGTAACGCCGCAGAATATCAAGGAAAACACCGAACCCGCAGCCGCCGGCCTGCTGATTATCGCAGGGGGAATCTACGGTGGCCAAAGCCTGCCGGAACTGCTGGCGTATGTCAAGAAACTGGACGGCGCCAAGGTCAAGAGCGCGGCGCTGGTCACCAGCTGCGCCTCCGGCAAGCAGGGTCAGGCCTCTGTGCGCAAAATACTCGAGGAAAAAGGCGTTAAGGTTGTCGATGAGTTCATCTGCAGGGGCAGCTTTTTGTTTGTTTCCGTGAAGCATCCCGACAGCAAGGATTTAAAAGCCGCGGCGGACTTCGCGGAAAAAGTTGCGTTATGAACGCCGGTGAAAATTGGCCGGGTGCCCGGGGAGAAACCGTATCGCTATGAAAAAACTCTCGAAATACTTGAAACCGTACATCCTGTTCGCGATCATCTCCCCGCTGATGATGATGGGCGAGGTCATCGCCGATTTGTTTCAGCCGAAGCTGATGGCTGTCATTATCGACTGCGGCATCCTCGGCGGTGGGGATGTCTCAAACTCGGCAATCGGGAGTTTTCTGCTCGGTGTTTTTCACGGCTCCGATTCGGGCTATACGACCATGCAAGTGATCGTCACAATCGGCGGCGTCATGCTCGCGATTGTGGCGGTCGGAGGGTTTTTCGGCATCTTCTGCGCGTACACGGCGGCGCGCGCCGCGCAGGGCTTCGGGCATGATCTGCGCTGTGACGCTTTCCGCCGCGTCGTGTCGCTGTCCATCGAGCAGGCCGATACATTCACAACCGGTTCGCTCGTCACGCGGATGACAAACGATGTTTCCGCCGTCACCGATTTTGTCGAGATGATTCTGCGCATGTTTGTCCGCGCCCCTGTCTTTTTCGCGGGCGGTTCCGTCATGCTGTTCACGCTGAACCTCCGTTTCGGCGCGGTGATTTTCTGCGCGCTCCCGGTGCTGGCCGTTCTGTTGTACCTGATACTCCGGCGCGCCACGCCGCTTTTCTCACAGGTCCAGTTAAAACTTGACAAGGTCAACTCGGTGGTGCAGGAGAATGTCAGCGGCGCGCGCGCGGTGAAGGCGTACGCGCAGGAAGGCTACGAAAACAACCGGTTTGACAAGGCGAACACCGAACTGCGCGACACGAATTGGCGCGTGCTGATGCTGCTTGCCGTGCTCTCACCGGTGCTCAATATCGTGATGAATGCCGGCGTCGCGGGCGTTTTGCTCGTCGGCGGGCTGAACGCCGGTCACAGCGGTATAACCGTCGGTTCGATTATGGCGGCGGTCACCTATGTTACGCAGGTGCTCATGTCGATTATGATGGTGACAATGATGTTCCAGTCGGTCTCCCGCGCGGTCGCCTCGGGCCGGCGCGTGATCGAAGTGCTCGACACCCGGCCGGTCATTCAAAGCGGCTCCGCTGACGGCGGACCCGGGGAAACGGCCGTCTCTTTCCGCAATGTCGAATTCCGGTATCCGGGAACGGCGGGAAGCCCGGTGCTGCGCGATATCAATCTGGAGATCAAGAAGGGGGAAACGCTGGCGGTCATCGGCTCGACGGGTTCGGGCAAATCGTCGCTCGTCAGCCTTATCCCGCGGTTCTACGACGCGACCGACGGCGCGGTGTCGGTTGACGGAGTCAATGTAAAAGACTATGACCTTAAAAAACTGCGCGGCAAAATCGGATTTGTCCTGCAAAAAAGCGAACTTTTTTCGGGCACAATCGCGGGCAACATCCGCTGGGGAAAGCCGAACGCGAACGACGCGGAGGTGCGGGAGGCCGCGGGCGCCGCGCAGGCCTCCGGGTTTATCGGCGGATTCTCAAACGGCTATGAGACATTCATCGCGGAAAAAGGCGCGTCGCTTTCGGGCGGGCAAAAGCAGCGGTTGTCCATCGCCCGCGCGCTTGTGCGAAAACCCGAAATATTGATTCTGGACGACGCCACCTCGGCGCTTGACCTCGCGACCGAATCGAAACTGCGCAAAGCCATGCGCGCCAGGCTGAAAGACACGACGGTCATCCTCATCGCGCAGCGAATCGCCAGCGTCATGGAGGCCGACCGGATTGCCGTCATCGAGGACGGAACGATTCGCCACTGCGCCCCGCATAGCGAACTGATGCGGATAAGCGCGGCTTACCGCGATATTTATTCGTCACAGATACGGTCGGGAGCCTTTATCGGAAAGGAGGCTGCCGCCGATGAATAACCAACATACCGGCCCGCGAAACACACCGAACGCGGAAAGGCCGATCGTTCTCGGCCCCGGCGGCAGGCCGGGCTTCGGCCCGGGTTCCGGCGGCCCGATGGCCGGCAGAATGAATGTCCAAAAACCGAAGAACATGAAAAAAACACTCGGGAGGCTGCTTCGGTATGTCGGTAAAAACCGGGCTTTGCTGATTTTGTTGTTAGCGATTATGCTTTTTGTGACGCTGCTCGACCTGCTGGGCCCGTTGTTGCAAAGCGGAGCGATCGATACCTTCGGCTATTCCGCGAACAGCGGGCTGACGGTGCGTTTCGGCAGTTATACGAAAACGGTCGTCAATTCCGCGGGGGCCGTCACCGGCGAAAAGACCGTTCACGGTCTGGCGTTCTACCTTGCCGTTATGGCCGCTGTATTTATCGCGAACGGCGCGCTGACATATTTTCAGGGAATTATTGCCGCCAAACTGTCGCAGATGACGGTCTATTCTTTGCGCCGCGACTTGTTCGCGAAAATCACAAAACTTCCGATCAAGTATACCGACACGCACAAGCACGGCGACATCATGTCAAGGATGACCAACGATGTCGACAATGTGTCGAACGCGGTGTCGCAGTCCATCGCGTCGCTTTTCTCAAGCGCGCTGACGCTCGCGGGCGCCTTTTCGATGATGCTGTACTACAACCGGCTGCTGACGCTCGTTGCCTGCGTGACCATTCCGCTGACCATCCTGTTTTCAACCATGATCGCGAAGTTTATGCGCCGGTATTTTGTCCGCAGGCAGCAGCTTCTCGGCCAGCTCAACGGCCAGGTTGAAGAAGTGGTAACCGGCTATAAAACCGTCGTCGCTTACGGCAAGGAACCCGAGGCGGCCGAACAATTCGAGAAAACGAGTTTTGAATTCCGCGACAGCAGCGTCAAAGCCAGAGTCTGGGGCAGCATTATGGGGCCTCTGATGAACCTGCTCGGAAACCTGCAGTATCTGCTCATCGTCGTGTTCGGCGGCTATTTGCTCATTCATCCGGTTGCCGGCATGCGAAAACTGACTGTCGGGAACATTCAGGCGATACTCCAGTATTCCAGAAGGTTCACGCGGCCGTTAAACGAAATTGCTAACCAATACGCGTCCATTCTGACGGCGCTCGCCGGCGCCGAGCGGATATTCGAACTGCTGGACAGCCCCGGCGAAGACGACGCGGGAACCGACGCGATTCCTCTTTCACAGATCAAAGGCCATATTGAATTTGACAATGTCCGATTCTCTTATATCCCCGGCGAGCCTGTCCTCAGAGACCTGAGCCTCTCGGTAGAAGCCGGCCGGAAAGTGGCGATCGTCGGCGCGACAGGCTCCGGCAAGACGACGATGGTCAACCTGCTCACCCGGTTTTATGAGATTGACGGCGGGTCAATCCGGATAGACGGGATCGATATCCGAAATCTGCCGAAGGACACCCTGCGCCGCTCGGCCGCGATTGTGCTTCAGGATACTGTGCTTTTCTGTGACACCGTCAGGGCGAACATAAAATACGGCAGACCAGGCGCGTCGGATGAGGAGATGGCGGAAGCCGCGAAGGCGGCCAGGGCCGACACCTTCATTGACCGGATGCCCGAGAGTTACGATACCGTTCTCGCGCAGGAGGGCGGCAACCTCAGCCAGGGGCAGAGGCAGTTGCTTTCCATCGCCCGGGCGGTGCTCGCGGACCCGAAAATTCTGATTCTCGACGAAGCGACCTCAAGCGTGGATACGCGCACGGAGATGCATATCCAGGAAGCGCTGGTGGCGCTGATGAAGGACCGCACCTCGCTGATTATCGCCCACCGGCTCTCGACCATACGCGACGCCGACGCCATTGTGGTGATCAAGGACGGCGCCGTCGCCGAGTCGGGCTGCCATGAGGAGTTGCTCGCCCGCCGCGGAGAATACTACTCCCTTTACAGCAGCCAGTTTGCGGGAATAGAGACATAAAAACCGGTAAGCCCAACGGCGTGCGGTATGAGAATGTCACGGTGCGGAGAAACGCCGTCCGCTGCAAAGGCGAGCCGGTGATGATCGAGGACTGCGCGGACATCACTCTGTGACGGCGGGCAGAGCGAAGTTGAATTTTCGGCTCGGTTTTTGGAATACCGGGATATCGCCCTGAAAGTAGATTTTTTGAATGTGCGTCGCGCGCGGGCTGTCGGCCAGGCTCGGCGTTTGAGACGCGTGGTAAGTCATATAGACATCCTCGCCGACAGTCACAAAATTGCAGTGGCCGGTATTATAAATGTTTTCAACCGGGTTTTTGGCGAAGACGGGAACGGGTGATTTGCACCAGTTCCCTTTTTTCATCGGGTCGCCGCCCTTGAAGCTCAGCAGCCCGAGGCAGTAATTACCCGAAGTGAAGCCGCTCGCGGAGTAAACAATATAGGCGCCGCCCCCGCGTTGCAAAACGGCGGGGCCTTCGTTGACATACCAGCCTTCTTTCTCCCATTTGTATTCCGGCTCCGACAGTTTTTCAACGACGGCGTTTTCTTTAACGGTATACGGATTTTCCATCTCAACAATATAGATGCATTGATAGGCCGAATCGACGTACCCGGAGAAGACGAAATACAGCTTACCGTTCAGCTGCATAAATGTGCCGTCAATGTTGCTCAAGCCCCCCGGCGCGAGCCGGCCCTTGAACTCGTAGTCACCGAAAAGATTATCTGAAACGCTCTCCAGAACGAAACCGTACCGGTATGAGTCGTTGCCAACATCATTCCCGCCGGCTTCCGGCATGGCGCCCTTTTCCACCTTGGTTTTATCAAACAGCGCGGAGGCGATGATAAACCATTTGCCGCCTATTTGATGAATTTCCGGCGCCCAGATATCGCCAATAATAGCGTCCTTTCCGGCCGTATACACCGTTTTGCTTTCACTCACCGCGGTATCATAGAACGAAGCGATATGGCGAATCGTGATGTTGCCGCCGGTGGTGTAGGTGTAATAATACTGCCCGCCGTCGTTGGCGATAAACGGGTCGCCGCCGTTGTTTTTGTCGATGGGGTTATCCTGCCCGCCCGACGGAAACACCTGCGGGATGAGCATGAGGATGCTTGATAAAAATAAAAAGATCGTTTTAAAAACCGTTTTCATTTTTTGCCGCCTTTCTTCGGGTAACCGTATCCTTTTTTATTATAAATTTTTTATCGTGTTTTGCAACAGGCGCCATTGGTCCGGATATACAAAAACGGATAAAGTTTATTCGTTTTTCCGCCCGCCCGCGGGTTAAAATTTATAAGAGAGGTTTAATGAAAAACTCTTTAACTTTGTTGTTCATAAACATTTTATAAAGCCGCGAAAGGCGGCGGAACGGAGTCTTCCATGAAAAAAACAATATCCAAATTGCTGTTGACAGCCGCTTTGCTGTTCTCGCTGTCCGTCACGGCGTTTTCCGCGACCTATACGGTTCAACCCGGCGACTCCATGTGGAAAATCGCGGTAAAATATCAGGTCGGTTTAAGCGAAATCATCGCCGCGAACCCGCAAATTAAAAACCCGAGCCTCATTTACCCGAATCAGGTTCTTACCATTCCGCAGGTTTCCCAAACCGTCACGAGTTATGAGCAGCGCGTCATCGACCTGACCAACCAGCGGCGGGCGCAAAACGGCCTGCCCGCGTTAAAAGCCAACTGGCAGTTGTCGCGCGTCGCGCGGTACAAGTCGCAGGATATGCACGACAAACGCTATTTCTCCCACACGAGCCCGACCTACGGCTCGCCGTTTACGATGATACGAAACTTCGGCATCAACTTTTCCGCTGCCGGCGAAAACATCGCCATAGGCCAGGCGACTCCCGAAGCGGTCGTCAACGCGTGGATGAACTCGTCGGGGCACCGGGCGAACATCCTCAACCGCAACTATACGCAAATCGGCGTCGGCTATGTCGCCGACGGCAAGTATTGGACGCAGATGTTCATCCGGCCGTAGCGGCACTTGATTATGAAAACGCGCCCCGGCGACATGGGGCGCGAATTTTATTCGTTGTTTTCTTTTTTCAGGCGTTAAACAGTTATATTTATATATATTATGTTCGGATCGGTTAAAAAAACAACGGGGCGTTATGCTAATCCGGCAACCGGTAACCGGAGAGTTCGTTGTGCCTGTCGGAAGAAAAAGCGGCTTTCACAGGTTCGCGTCGATTTCCTCGCCGTACCGCTCAACGCCCGCGGTGCCCAACTCCCGTAAGTACGGCCCGAAATACAGGCCCGGAGCCCGTCCGGAAGGAAAGAGGTCCAACAGCGGAGCCATAACGAACGGCCGTTGCAGGATGGCCGGATGCGGCAAAGTCATCTCAAAACTTTCGCTCTTGACGCCTTCATATATCAGCAGGTCAAGGTCGATAAGGCGGGGCCCGTTTTTGACGGTTCTCACGCGCCCGAACGCCGCCTCAATGCCCAGGCAAGCCCCCAGCAGCGCCATAGGCGATATGTCGGTTTCCAACAGTATGTTGGCGTTGAGAAACTTCGGCTGCTGCGCGTACCCTGCCGGCTCGGTTTCATACACATGGGAAACCGCATTCACCGCGGTGCCCGGCAACAGCGACAGCGCCCGAACGGCCGCGCGCAAACTCTCGAGCCGGTCGCCGAGGTTCGCGCCGATTCCAATGACTGCATGGGTGCCCATTTATCAATCGTTCCTTTCCCTTGTGATTTCAACGGCGGCGTACTCAAAGTCAGCCATGATGGGGGCGTCCGGTTTTTTCAGCGTGATTCTCACCGATTCGAGCGCGGGGAATTCCGCGAGAAGGGTGTCGGCCACCCGTTGCGCCGCGCGCTCAATGAGCGCGTTTTTTTCCTCGAGCATCACCGCCGAGGCGCGCTTCATGATTGTCGCGTAACTGACCGTGTCCCCGATGTCGTCGGACCGGCAGGCCCGGCTCAAATCCGCCCGAGCCTCAATATCGAGAATAAACACCTGGCCGTCTTCTTGCTCGGAAGGGTTCACGCCGTGAAAGGCGAAAACCTTCAGGCCTTTTATGATAATTTTATCCAATGGCAAGCCCTCCGTTACCGTTTTCGAAACAGCGCGTCCGCCACAGCGGCGCCCTGCGCCGCCTCGGCGACATCGTGCGCACGGATGATATCCGCCCCGCCGGCGATGGCCGCGGTGTGCGCCGCCACGGTGCCCGCCGCGCGTTTTTCCGGGCGTTCCTCACCCGCAGCGATACCGACCACCCGCTTGCGCGACGCCCCGGCCAAAAGGCAGACGCCGCTGATTTTTATTTCGCTGACAGACCGAAGCAGCAGAAGGTTGTCCGCGTGCGTTTTGCCGAACCCGATACCCGGGTCGAGGCAGACGCGGTCCGGGCTGACGCCGAACGCCTCGGCCGCCGCGAGCGATTCCTTAAAAAATTCGCGCACCGCCCGGATTACCCCGTGCGGGTACTCCGCAACCTCCGAGGAGCCGCACGGATTGTGCATAATGATCCAGCCCGCGCCGCTTGCTTTCACGGCCTCGGCCATAGCCGCTTCGGGCTTTCCGCTGACGTCGTTGATGACCGACGCTCCGTTTTCCAGCGCGAAACGGGCAACAGCCGTGTGGCGGGTATCGACGGAAAGGGGCACGCTCAACTTGTTCCTGAGTTCCTCAAGCACGGGGGCAAGCCTGCGGATTTCCGCTGTTTCGCCGATAGCCGCCGCCCCCGGCCTTGTCGATTCGGCGCCTATGTCGATGATATCGGCGCCGAGTTCCTGCATTTCCAAAGCGCGCCGCGCGGCCGCCGCGGGGTCGCTGTACAACCCGCCGTCCGAAAACGAATCGGGCGTCGCGTTGAGGATGCCCATGATATAGGTTTTCTTGCCGAGCGGGAATGTAAACGCCCCCGCCTTGAAACAGCTCATGCCGTTCCTCTTTTCTTTTAACTATAAACAACATCACGCGGCGCTTTTTGTTATCTTTTGTCGCCGCCTCCGCTTATTGGCTTTTCAGCAGCGCCATGACCTCGGCCCTCGTCTTCGCGTCGCTGCGCATGGTGCCGCGCAGCGCGGAGGTTTGCGTTACCGAACCGGACGCCCTCGCGCCGCGCATGGTCATGCAAAGATGCTCCGCCTCGATGACGACCGCGGCGCCGCGCGGCTTGAGCCTCTCAAAAATAAAATCGGCGATTTGGGCGGTGAGCCTCTCCTGCAACTGCGGGCGTTTCGCGAAACTATCCACAATCCGCGCGAGTTTCGAAAGGCCGATAATGCGCCCCTCGCCGGGGATATAGGCGATGTGCGCCTTGCCGATGAACGGAATGAGGTGGTGCTCGCACATCGAGTAAAGCGGAATGTCGCGGACGATAATCAGTTCCTCGTTGCCGTCCTCTTTAAAAACCTTCATGTGGCGGCCGGCGTCCTCCCCGAGGCCCGAAAAAACTTCTTTGTACATCTTCGCCACGCGCATGGGGGTTTCGGCCAGGCCTTCCCTGTCCGGATCCTCACCGATGGCAATGAGGATTTCCCTGACCGCCGCCTCGATTCTTTTGACATCCATTTTATTCTCCTTAAGCCGTTTCAAAAATAATCTCAAGAATTTGGAAGGTTTCGTTCTGAATATAGGAGACGGAATGCCGGACGATGTTTTTGCGCGACGCCTTGTCGGCCGCCGTCAATACCTCATATATCTTCTCGTCCTTAAACAGTTTTTTATAGGCGGTTCCGTAGGTTTTGGCCGAGCCGAATTTCACCTCAAGGTGCTTCCGTCCCTTTTCCGCGGCAGCCGCGATACCCCGCGCGATGCTTTTTTCCGTGTTTTCGTTGTAACCCTCAAAATACAGGCCGTTCTTAACAAAATAGTTTTCCCTCGTCGCGGCGCAGGCGTTTGCCGATTGGTAGCCGCTGTGCGTCTTCGAGATTTCCTCGTCGGTGAGGTTAAAATACGCGTACCGCGGTTCCCCCGCGCCGGTCTGGTTGATCGGGTCGTCCCAGGTGACATCGAGGTGGTAATAGTCGCCCCCAATGTTCACGATGTTCCACATATGGTTTTCGGGCTGTTCGGCGAACGCTTTGGAAACGCCGCTGACGACATAGCATTCGACACCGGTCAAATCAAACAGCAGTTTCGCCGCCTTGGCGTACCCCTCGCAGGCCGCCTTCTTTTCGACAATCGCGCCGAACGCATCGCTTTCGCTGCCGGTTTCCCCGGTTTCGTAAGAGACATTGTCAACCAGCCAGTCGTGAACGGCCAGTTCTTTTTCCGCGTCCGTGCCGGCGACCGCGCCGGCGACGGCGGCTGCCTCTTTGTCAAGCATCGCTTTTTTTTGCGCGTATTCCTCTTTGTCCATGACATATTCCGGCACAAAAAAACTTTTGAGGCCTTTTATGGATATGTTGCAGCTCCTCCCGAGGAAAAACAACTCCGGGTTGTCATAGAGCAGCGCTTTGAAAAAGGTCGTGAGTTCCTCCTCGTCCAAATACGGGATTTCAACCTCGCCGGGCATTTCCCCGATTGTTTCAAGAACATTGTTATACGCTTGTTTTTCCTTATTGCCAAGTTGGCTGAAATAATACTTGAAGGGGCTGCCCGTTGTCAGGGGTTCAACGGTTATGTTATCCCAATCCGGCTCTTTTCGCAGCAAGGCCGCGAGGTTGAAGTCGCAGCCGGCCAACGCGATAACCAGAAGCAAAGCCAGGCAGGCTGCCGCCGCTTTTTTCATGGGGCTTCTCCTCCTTTCAAGGGGACTGTTTGAATCCGTCAAGATAGCGGCTGACAGTCGTCTGAAAACGATTCGCGGGTTTTGCCGCTGTTTCTATTATATACGAACAGCCTTTAAAGTCCATGATGGAAATATTGGTGTCTTTCATCTCGTTGTGCAAAGCGCTGAATAATTTATCGCCCTTCGCGGCGTTGTATTCGTTGATAAATTGGTCGAGCATAAGGCCGACCGTTTCCGACTGCCTGTCGAGCCCGGCGTCGCCGGACTCGCCGTTGAAACGCATATACTTCAGAAGCGATTCCCCTTTCAGCGTCTGCCGGCCCGGCGTGAGCATCAGGCTGAACTCGCCGCCGCGGTAATCGATTTTCTCCTTCAGGTCAATCACGAGCCCGTCGAGCTTGTTGATGGCGGTCCGAAAGCCGGCATCGTCCGAGCCGATGTATTTGTCGATTTTTATGCCGCCGAGGGCCTCGACCGCTTCGGCCAGCCTCACCGGGCCGCCCTCCTCGAGGTGGAAGGCCAGCGTCCCGGCCGCGCCCCGCGCCGTCGCCCTGGTTTTCGGCGACAGGGAGCAGACGCTGAACACCCGGTTGTCCAAATCGGCGTTTACCACACAGAGGAATCGTATTTCCGGCGAGTCCTCCGCCACGCAATACAGCAGAAAGTTGGCCTTGCCCGTCAGCCGCGGCGTTTCCGGTCCGGTTGTGGATTCGTTGGTTTCCTCGACCGGCTCGCTGAGGAGTCTTGACAGGTCGAAGTCATAGGCCTTGAGTAAAATGAGCATGGAAAAAGCCCCAAACACAAGGATAAACGAAAAGAAAGAGATAAAAAACCGCCTTCTCATCTGCGCCTTTTCGCTTTTTTGAGTTTTAAAACGAAGTTTGCCCACTTTTTTCAAGCCTTTTCCTCACCCCCGTTTCCCGTCCGCATTGCTTATAGTCTTCCCTGCCGCCCCCGGGCGGCCGGTGTTCGTTTCAAGCCCTCTTTTCCAAAGAGGGTGTCAGGCGCAGCCTGACGGGTGATTTAATCATGTCCCGTTTCCGGCGCGGCTCCCTTTTTCAAAATTACCGCGCTTCGCGCCGGCACCCGGAGCGTTCCCTTGCCGCCCGGCGCGTCACCGAGCAGGGCCTGCGCGTTTTCCCAACCCGGCGGCAGGGCGATTTGCGTTTCGCTTTCGCCGCGGTTAGCCAGCGTCATGACCGCGTCAACGCTGCTTTCCCGGATAAACGCGACGCTGTCTTTCCCGGCTTGAACCGGCACAAAGCGCCCGTTCGCGAGCGCCGGGCAGTTTTTGCGCATTTTCCCGAGAGTTCTGTAGTGTGCCAAAAGGCTTTCGTCCTCAAGGCCCCAAGGGTAACAGCCCCTGTTGAACGGGTCGTGCCCGCCTTCCATTCCCGCCTCGTCCCCGTAATAGACGCTCGGCACCCCGGGAAGCGTAAACTGTACGGCGGCCGCCATTTTCAGCAATGTAAGGCCCGCTTCCCTTTGCGCCGCGCTCAAATAGCCCTTGTCCCTTTTAAACCGGTCCTGCGGTCCGCCGGCTTCCCCCGCGAGGCGTGTCAGCGCGCGGGCGGTGTCGTGCGTGCCGATGTGGTTCATCAGGGTATGAACCGCGGGCGGCGGGTAGTTTTCTAGGATGCCGAAAACGGTTTCAAAAAAGTCTTCCCCGTTTCCGCCCGCAACGAAATCCATCAAGGCGCCGGCGAACGGGTAATTCATTACGGAATCGAGTTGGCCGCCCAACAGGTAGCGACGGCGGTTGCCGTAACTGATTTTATTCGTCGCGTCCTCCCACACCTCGCCGAGGATAAACGCGTCGGCCTTTTCACTTTTGACGGCCGCGCGCAGCGCGTCGAGAAAACCGTCGGGCAGTTCGTCGGCGACATCGAGCCGCCAGCCGCCCGCGCCGAGCCTGAGCCAGCGCCTCGCAACCCCGTTTTCCCCGGTGATAAACTCCGCAAAGCCGGGGTCTTCCTCGCGGATTTCCGGCAGGATATCCACCCCCCACCAGCAGGCGTAGTCGCCGGGCCAGCGGCGAAATGTATACCAGTGAAAATACGGGGATTCCTGCGAATTGTACGCGCCGCAATCCGGGTAGCGGTTGTTCTTATTAAAATAGCGGCTGTCCGCGCCGGTATGGCTAAAGACTCCGTCGAGAACGACCCGAATGCCGCGCTTCGCGGCTTCTTCGCACAGCCGGCGAAAGTCCTCTTCCGTTCCCAAAAGCGGGTCGATTCGTAAATAGTCGGCCGTGTCGTAGCGATGGCTCGAATGTGCCTCGAACACCGGGTTGAGGTACAGGCAGGTCACCGACAATTCTTCGAGCCGCCAAAGTTTTTCGGTGATGCCTTGGAGGTCGCCGCCGAAATAGTCGTACACGGTCACGCTGCCGTCGTCGTCAGGCTCCCAAACAGGGTCGCCGCCCCAGTCGCTGCGCAGAAGCCTGTCGCCGGGCACACCGCTTTTTTTCGTTCCCGCGTTGTAAAAGCGATCCGGAAAAATCTGATAAATGACCCCGCCCTTCAACCAGGCGGGCGTTTCAAAATGAGGGTCGTAAACGGTCAACTGCCATTGCGTACCCTCCGCGCCGATTTTTCCCAGGGAATGCCCGTCATGGAATATCGCAAACGAGCCGCCGGGCGTACCGAATTCAAACCGGTACCAATACAAGCCGGGCTCTGCGGGCGTGAAAACAACCCGCCACCATTCCTCACCCGCCCCCTCCATGCGTTCCCACCGCATTTCAACGCGTTCGGCGCGGTCCGCGCCGTCGGCCCGAACGACAAGCCGAGCGCTTTCGGCCCGGTATTCCCGCGGCAGGACGATTCTCATTTCGACTTCCGTGCCGGCGGCAACCGCGCCGAACGGCTTTTTATGGTACTCCCGGCGGGAATTGTAGGGGATATAGTGCATCCGTTCCTCCGCGCGCAATTCGAAAAATCATTTCAGAATATAGTCCCCGCCCGGCGCGTCGTCGGGGCTCAATACAACGGCGACAACCCGCTTTTCCTTCGGGAAGGACACATTCCGGCTTGTCTGCGTTATGTCAACGGCGAATATATCCGCGCCGCAGTTCCAAAGGTCACCGTCATACAACCGGCTGTTGCCGCTGACAGCCGCCTCCGCGTCCATCGCGCAGATGACCGTCGCCTTGCCCGCCGCGGTTTTTGCCTTGGCGACAAACGCGTTAAGCGCCGCGTTTTTCGCCGGTGCCCCCGGCGCTTCCTCTCCCGGGAACATCGCCAGGCTGAGGCTCGCGGCCGGGTATTGCACGGAATCGAGCAGAATAAAGTCGACGCCGAGCGAAGCGGTCTGCGCGATGACGCCAAGCAGGTAGTCTGCCGCTTTTTCCGAATACGGGTTGAGCCAAGGCTGCCCGTTCCGGCTCTTATCGAGCCATATTTTTGCGCCGTCCGTCTTCAGGCGCACGGCGGCGTCGCGCATCACCCGGGCTGCAGCCGGGTCGCGGAAGCAGTGCACCCTCGCGATAACCTGCAGGCCCGCTTTTTGAAAGGCGGCTACACTTTCTTTTGCCTTCGCCGCGGCAACCGCGTCTTTTGACGCGCCGGGTACCGTATCGGCGGCGGGAATAACCGCGAGGGTTCCGCCGCTGTCTTTAAAGTCGACGGCGACCGCGTTGACGCCTATGCTTTTCGCCGTCGCGATAAAACTCTCGAGTTTGGTTCCGCCGTTTAACAGATTGCGCTGCGCGCTGACGGCTTGAATACGCTTTTGTTCCGGTGCCGGCTTGGCGGTTGTTTTTTCCGTCACGGACTGTGTCGGCGCGGCGGACCGCGTCTCTTTGTCTGCTGGCTTGTCGGAGAGCTTCAGCAGCGAGTTCATTACGACATAACTCAAAACAACCAACGCCAAAACGCCAAGGCTGCCGAGAATCCATTTTAGGATTTGCCGGCGCCGTAGTTTTTCGCTGTAACTAAGCCTGCCGCCCCCTCCGAGGCTGCCCGGGTAGGAGCGGGAAAAACCGGTGTACGCCTTACTCTCACTGCGGCCGATTGTTTTGCCTTTGTATCCCCGCCTTGCCATAAAAGACTCCTTTCAAACAAACAGCGAGCTTCCCGAAAAGCCCGTAAAAGCGAGAGACAACAGCGCGATATACAGAAACACCGCGGGCGTTCCCTGAAAAGCCGACGGAATATTCTTGTTGGCCGACAGCGTCTGCATCCCTCTCCCGATGAGGGCAACGGCTACGATGAACGCGAATCCCGCGCCCAGGCCCGTGCCGACGCTCTGGGCCGCGCTGTTGGCCGCCCGCCGGTTGATGAGAGGGATCGCCAAAACGAGCGTGTTCAACGCGGCTATTCCCAGCGCGTTTAGAAATTTTGTCTCCGCCTTTAATACTATATGCATAAAAACGGACGTCAATAAATAAACCAAAACCAAAATCCCGCCGGAAACCGCCAGATGCGCCGCGTTGCCCGCGGCCGAGATTGCCGGAATGTTGTCCGCCAGGCGGCAAAGCAGTGAAACCGAAACGGAAAAATACACGATAAAACCGGCATACAGAAAAAAGCGCCGCGGTTTGGCGGCGGTCCGCACCGCCTCGCTTGAGCCGTACCCCCCGCTGAACACCAGGTTTTGTATAAACACGGTGTACAAGGCGGTTGTCAGAATATCAAAAAACAGTTTCATGTTTCCGCCTCCCCGCCTTCGTCCTCCCGGTCGTCAAACTCCTCAATCGCTTTGAGCAATTCTTTCAGGCGCCTTTCAATATCACCGGTGTCGAAATCTCCTTCAAAATCCGCCGTCACGGCCGGTTCCCGCGCGGCTTCCTCTTCCTCTTGCCGGGAGGGCGGCGTGTCCGGCGTTTCCCGCGCCGCCTCGGCAAAATCGGCCCGGTCCGGCTGCTCTTTCGGCGTTTCGGCGTTTTCGGGCAGCCCGTTTTGTTCGGGCATTTCCTGCGCGGACTCGGCCGTATCGGCGTGCTCCGGCTGCTCTTTCGGAGCTTCGGCGTTTTCGGGCAGCCCGTTTTGTTCGGGCGTTTCCTGCGCCGCCTCGGCCGTATCGGCCTGCTCCGGCTGCTCTTTCGGCGCTTCGGCGTTTTCGGGCGGCCCGTTTTGTTCGGGCGCTTCCCGCGCCGCTTCGGCGAAATCAGCCGGGTCCGGCCTCTCCCCGGGCGCGGCCGGCGGCGCATTGTCGTTGTTTTGCGATAACTCGCTGTGCGCGCCGGGCAACGGCGGCAGTTCGGGCACATAAACCTTTGTTTTCCTGTCCTGCGCTTTTGTGGCGAGTTGTTTGGCGAGCCTCCGGCTGTAGCGCATAATAACCGGGGTATAGTTGATTTCAAAATTCATTTCCCGGGAAAACCGCGGTATGCGGCGATTGACAAACCCTCTGAGGGCGGCGGCCATAAAACCCAAAACCAAAAACCCGCCGAATGGCATCAGAAAACCCGGAACGGCCGGCGTGTGGACGGGTTTCCCCGCTATTTGCCCGCTGCCCAACAGTTCCCGGAGCAAGCCCGTCAGCAGCAGGACGGCCGCATACCCGATGCCCGCCGACACCGCGTCGAGGACGCTGACGCGAACGCTGTTTTTGACCGCGATTTTTTCGCAGCGAAAGGCCGTCAGCGAGTTGACCGCGAGCAGAGGCAGATAGATGCCGACGACCTCCACCGCGTCGAGCCCGGTTCTCTCGGTAAACAGAATGACCGGACAAACCAGACCGAGGCCGATGAGCAGGTACAGCGCCATTCTTGCCCGGCGCGGCACCCGTTTTAAGAACGCGGAGGCGATAAACTGCGTAACAAGCAGAAGGAGAACGCTGACACCCGCGAGAAGGGCTCCGGCCTTCAGCGACACGGCCGCCGCCGCGGCCGGGCAGATTCCCGCGACCTGTATCAGCGCCGGATTGTGGATAAACGCTCCCTTAAACAGCATTTGCCCGAAGGTTATGCGTTTATTCCTCTGTTTACCGGGCATGGCCTGTCCCTCCCTTCGGGGCGGGTGTTTTCACCGGCGTTTTGCCCGCGGGGTTCTTGAAGAAACCGCGCGCGGTCTCCAGAGCGTCTTCAACAAACGGCCAGACGGCGCCGGCGAGCATCAGGGCAAAGCAGACGCCTTCCTCATACGCGCCGAAATACCGCGTCAGCATGCAAAGCACGCCCGCCGTCAACCCGAAAAGAAACCGGTGAACCGCCTTTTTGGGGGATACGGAAAGATCCGTGACGAGAAAAACCGCCGCGAAAACAAGGCTGCCCGAGCACAATTCCATCGTCAGGGAAGCCGCCCGGCCGGTGAGAACCCTCGGAAACAGCAGCGCCATCGCCGCGCAGCCGCCGATGAACCCCAGCGTATTTAACAGCGACAAGGGCCTGCGAAACAAAAAGTAAACGGCGGCGGAAGCCAGAATCAAAATGCTGCCCGTGCCCATAGGGCCCGGTATATTGCCGATTAACAAATCAAACCGGTTTAAGTCGTTGAGCCTCAAAGAAATGTTTTCCCTGAGCATCGCGGCCACCGATACGCCCGCGGGTGTGGCGTCCAAAACCGTTCCCGCCTGCGGCAACGCCGGGTAGGAGAACACCGCTTGAGGCCAGCAGACGCACAAAAAAGCGAAACCCGCCGCGGCAGGGATGAACGGCGAATTTCTCGTCGAGCCGAACGGCAGTTTCGCCACGGCGACGGCAAACGCGCCGCCTGCCGCCGCGAGGACCGCCGGCGCGTTCGCGGGCAGCATCATCGCGATAACCGCCCCCGTGAACACCGCGTTCAAATCCGCGAGCGAGGGCTTGCCGGTTTTTTTTATCAAACCGCCGGCGGCCTCGCAAACGACGGCCCCCAAAACGCCCGCGGCCATCAAACGAAAGACACCCGCGCCGTAAAAATACCAGGCCATGACCGCGGGTGCCGCGAGCATGAACAGCGCGTCGGCATAAAACCGCTGCGTTTGCTTTATCGAACCTTTTCGGGTTGTTTTTTTCTCATCCGTCAATACAATTCACCCAAAATACACAATTCCATATTTTATCCTATTGCACACAGCCTGTCCGCATAATATCATGGTAATGAAGCATCCGTAACAGGCAGGGAGGAATCATTTTGAAAATTGAGGCGCCTTCGGAAAATAAAATTATCGTGGATTTAACCGGCGAGGATATGTGCGCGCTGGATATCACCTACGAAGAAATGGATTACTCCAATATCGAAACAAGGCGGGTTATCTGGACCCTTCTTGACCAAGCCAGGCAGACGCTCGGCCGCGACATTGACCCGACCGTCCGCATGCTCATCGAGGCGATGCCCAAAAAATCCGGGGGCTGTGTGCTGAGTTTTACGGTTATGGCCGAAGAAGAGAGGCCGGGGCCCAAAATTTGTAAACCTGTTTTCAAAAAAGACGACAATGTCTTTACATACGAATTCGACGACATCGACGACCTGTATTCGGCCGCGAACGGCTGCCTGGTCCGAATGCACGGCATCGACAGCGAATTGTACGGCCTGGAAGGCCGGTACCGTCTGCTTTTGAGCGTCCACGGGGATATCGGCGCGGTGAAATCGTTTATGACCGAGTACGCCGACCTGCGCGGCACCGGCGCGCTTCAGGCCGCGCACACCAGGGAACACTGGAAACTTCTCGCGGCGGACAGAGCCATCGAAAAACTCAACTGCAAGCGCGTCCTCTGACAAATCAAATGGCTTCTTCGGCAAGTTTGCGAAACGACGCGATCACTTGTTCCGGCGTGGCCGAACTGAAAATCGCCTGGCCGGCTACAAACACGTTGGCGCCGGCCTTGGCGCACGCCGTGATGGTTTCCGGAGCGATTCCGCCGTCGACTTCGATATCCGGTTCCAATCCCCGGCGTACGCATTCTTCGCGGAGAATCCGGACTTTTTCCACCGTGTGAGGAATCAGCGTCTGGCCGCCGAAGCCGGGCTCCACCGTCATGACAAGCACCATGGAAAGCCTGTCGAGATAAGGGAAAATCTGTTCGACCGGCGTCGCCGGTTTCACGCTGAGCGAAGCGGCTTTTCCCAGCGCGCGGATTTGTTCGATCGTTTCGCCGACCGGCGAGTCCGATTCAAAATGGAACGTGATGATGTCCGCGCCGGCCTCGGCGAACGCCGGAATGTATTTCATCGGGTCGGCTATCATCAAGTGCACATCAAAGGGCAAACTGACGCGTTCCCTCAGGCATTTGATTACGGGGGCGCCGAAGGTTATGTTAGGCACGAAACGGCCGTCCATGACGTCGAGGTGCAATAAATCGGCGCCCGCCTTTTCCGCCCTCACGGCTTCGTCGCCCAACCGCGAGAAGTCGCTCGCCAGCACCGAAGGGGATATTTTAATCATGTCAAGCCTCCGATTTCCGCCCGTTTTTACAGAGTATTGGTCTTTTGGCAATACGGTACACACAACCGTAAAAAAGCGCTGTTTTGTTAACAAATTGTTTACAAATCAAGCATAATATTTTAACAATTTAAAGCGATAATAAATATGCGGTTCATTTTCCATTTGTTTATTTTTCTTGTAATATCGTCCTCTGTGAAGGAGCCGGATGCGTGCCATCCGGTTCCTTCATTTTCAGACATTGTAACTGTTGAGATATCGCGCCTGCTCTTCGGTTAGCGCGTCGATCTTCAGCCCCCAGTGTTCCAGTTTTCTGCCGGCCACGAGCAGGTCGATCTTCTCCGGAACGCCGAGTACACGGCCGCCCTTGAGGCTGTCCCGGTTCTTTACCAAATGCGCGGCGCTCAGGGCTTGAATGGCAAAACTCATATCCATTATTTCCGCGGGGTGCCCGTCACCCGCGGCGAGGTTGACCAGCCGGCCTTCGGCGATGAGGTTGAGCCAATTGCCGTTTTTCATCCGGTAGCCGTCGATGTTTTGCCTCTGCCGCTTCTTTTCGACCGCGGCCTTTTCGAGGCCTTCGACGTCGACTTCGACATTGAAGTGGCCGGCGTTGCACAGCAGCGCGCCGTTCTTCATCAAATCAAAATGCTTCGCGGTAATCACGTCTTTGCAGCCCGTCACCGTGATGAACAAATCGCCGACGGCCGCCGCGCGGTCCATGGTCATCACCTTGAACCCGTCCATGACCGCCTCCATGGCTTTGACCGGGTCGATCTCCGTCACGATCACATGCGCGCCGAGGCCTTTTGCCCGCAGCGCGACGCCCTTGCCGCACCAGCCGTAGCCGGCGACGACCACATTTTTGCCCGCGGCGATAAGGTTTGTCGTCCGGTTGATGCCGTCCCAGACCGACTGGCCTGTTCCGTAGCGGTTGTCAAACAGGTATTTGCATTTCGCGTCGTTGACCGCGATCATCGGGAATTTCAGTTCGCCCGCCTTCTCCATGGAGCGCAGGCGCAGTATGCCGGTCGTCGTTTCCTCACACCCGCCGATGACGCCCGGGAGAAGGCCCGCGTATTCGCCGTGGATGAGGTTGACCAGGTCGCCGCCGTCGTCGATGATGATGTTCGGCCCGGCCTCGATGACTCTGTTCAAATGCGCCCGGTATTCCTCCGGCGTCGAGCCGTACCGGGCGAAGACGTTGATGCCTTTTTCGGCAAGAGCCGCGGCGATGTCGTCCTGGGTGGAAAGCGGGTTGCTACCCGTAACAACCATTTCGGCGCCGCCCGCCGCGAGGACCAGGCACAGGTAGGCCGTTTTGGCTTCGAGGTGCACCGACAACGCGACTTTTAAGCCCTTGAAGGGTTTGGTTCTGGCAAATTCTTCTTCAAGGCCGCGCAGCAGCGGCATATTCTTTTTGACCCAGTCAATTTTAACGGCGCCTTCCGGCGCGAGCGCAATGTCCCGGATTTCGTGCATGGCCGTGTCTCCTTTTTGCTTGTGCCGGTTTCATCGGGTACAGGTATCCACATTATGCGTTATACTATAGCACAGCTTTCGCCATTATTCAAGAAATGTGACAAAATCCGACGGGTTTTTACGCTTGACATTACGGCACGATTTTGCTAAAATCGGTGAGCCGCGACTATGCGGTACAATCGAATTTGTCCCCGTAGCTCAGCAGGATAGAGCGTTCGCCTCCTAAGCGAAAGGCCGTGCGTTCGAATCGCGCCGGGGACGCCACAACTCCCGTCGGGAGCCGAAAAAAGCCGATAAACCAGCCGTTTGTCGGCTTTTTGGTTTCAACAGGTTGCCAAAACCGTTATTCGTTATCAAACCCGGATGGGCCGGAAACAACCCATGGCGAACGGTATCATCGTGGTATGCCGAAAGGGGATGCAGGGGAGTGGCGGACAGGATGATAAGCAAAGAAATCGTTATTCCGGCCAAAGGGCATTTTCTCCGTGAAGAATCGGAGGTCCTGCCGGAGTACCGGGCTTACGAGCGCGTTCAGAACAGCTCGCGCAGATACACCGTTGCCAAGCGTGACGCCGGTTCGCATGATATCCGCCTGTTTTGGCACCGGTATGAATGCGCCGGCTGCTTTAGGACCTTTTTTCCGCCTTTTCTGACCCTGGAAGGGATTCTGAACGAAACGGATCTTGACATATTGGCACAACTCGCGGGCGAGGCCGTTGACTTCGATTTGCCGCTCGAGGAATTTTTCAATTGGGCGCTGCAGATTCCTTGGCCGGGGCTCGATGCTCATCAAGGGGACTTCGTTTTTTTTGAGCTGCCCGACCGGGACGACTCCTTAATCTGCCCCCGCTGCGGGCACACCGCCCGCACCACGACGCGCGCATTCCTCTACCGGGTGGAGTCCAATGCGTTTCAGACCGTGATAACGCAGACATTGGCTTTCGGCGACGGGCGCGCCGCGGTTTTGCCGTACGGAAACCCGCTCGGCGAGCCGGCCTTACTTCCGGTGAAAGCGCAGGTGGCCTTTGACCACGAAAACCGGCAAACGGCTTTTTTGCTTTTCAATAACCGGGGGGAAATCATTGAGCGGAGCGTTCTGGACGAACAAGGCAATCCGCTCAACGGCACTGCCGTTTTGGCGCACATCAACGCCGGCCCGTTGAATACGGCGTTGGCGGAGGCGTTTGGCCGGTTTTACCGCGGCCGCCTGCCTTTTGACGCGCGCGAACTGACGCTGAACACCTTTATCGAGCTCAACCGGTTTCAAGGGTACCCGAAGGATTTTTACAACGCCATCCCTTTCGCGGACGATACCCGGAAAATAGACGACAGTTTTCAAACAGCGGCCGCTTCTTTGAGGGCGGCGCAATACAAGGACATTGACGCGGTCTACCGGCAATACGGGTTGCCCGATAAGAAAGCCATCCGCAACGCGGTATTTATGACGCCCTCGCTCCTTTTTTACGCGGAGGAACTCGCGGCGCTGCCGTTTCGAAACGCGGACATCTTTTTGCAGATACTCAAGTCCGATGACATATTCTATTTTCTTTCCGACCTTCATTCTATGCCGGGAATCCTTGTTTATCTGACAGCCGCGGTGAACGAAAAAGGCGAGTCAAAAACCTGGGCTTCCATAAAGAAGAACCTAAGCCGCCTCGCGGCAGCGGCTTCGATTTATCTGCTGTCTTCACAGAAAAACAGGCAATCCATCCTGCAAAAAGCCGTAAAAGATCTGGCCGCGGGTCCTCATCAAGAATCGATGCCATACAATATCCCGGTGATAAAGAAGATTCCCTGCGTTCCGGTCAGCCGCGTCGACGAATACGATTTCCATGCGTTGCAAAACACCCTCGAGTATCGCGAAACGGCTGTCAAGTTAAAAAACTGCCTTGCGAATTACCATTACGGCAACGGCCGGGTTTACATTCTAAGACTTCATGGCAATCCGCTGGCGGCCGTGGAGGTTCGCGGCGATGTAATCGTACAAGCGCTTCTGGCGGAAAACCGGCCGATTCAAAGCGACGAGAGCCTTTATGCCGTCCTTGTCCGATGGGCTGAAACAAACCGGCTGAAGGTAAGTTTACATGATGACGCGGACGAATACGACGGGTGAATTAGAAGAAACATCCTGCCCGCGCCGGTGAATTAACGCTTGCTATTAAGCGGACAATATATTATAATAGCATAGATAAACAGAGCGAGGCTTTGTTTCGGTCATGTGGCGTGTGGGTCCTGTGCGACGGGGCGCCGTGAACCATGTCAGGCGGGGAACCGAGCAGCATTAAGCGGGCAGCGCTGTGCGCCACAGTCCGCCTGCCCGCCATATGACCGAGCCGAAGGGCGCTCTGTGTTTTTATAACCGTACGGGGTGCTGGGAATTGGAAGAAAAAAAACCGGAATACAAGGTGCTTTACCGAAAATACAGGCCCAAAACCTTTGACGAGGTGGTGGGCCAAAAGGCTGTTACCGTTACGTTGGCCAACGAGGTAAAAACCGGAAAAACGACGCACGCCTACCTGTTCACCGGCTCACGCGGCACGGGCAAGACGACCTGCGCCAAAATCCTCGCCAAGGCCGTCAACTGCCTGGCCCCCGTCGACGGCAACCCGTGCAACCAATGCGAAAACTGCAAGGGCATCGAAAAAGAATCCGAGCCGGATGTCATTGAAATGGACGCGGCCAGCCACAACGGCGTCGACGATGTCCGCAATATAATCGACGAAACGAATTACACGCCGGTAAGGGTAAAAAACAGGGTCTATATCATCGACGAAGTGCATATGTTTACGCCTTCCGCGTTTAACGCTTTTCTTAAAACCCTCGAGGAGCCTCCGGAGCATGTCGTGTTCATCCTCGCGACGACGGATGTTCACAAACTGCCCCCGACCGTCCGTTCGCGCTGCCAGCGCTTCGACTTTATCCGGGTGCGGCCCGAAGACATCGTCGAACGGCTCTTGTTTGTCGCCTCGCGCGAAGGCTTCGCCCTTGACAACGACGCGGCGATTCTCATCGCGCGGATTTCCGACGGCTCGCTGCGCGACGCGCTTTCCCTTCTCGATGTCTGCTCGGTCAAAGGAAAGACCGTGACCGAACAACTGGTCCGCGACGCCGCCGGCCTCGCTGATAAAAGTTATCTTTTTGATATAACCGGCCACATCCGGAACAACGACACGGCCGAAGCCCTCCGCGCCATCAACGACCTGCACGGAAAATCGTGCGACTTGGGCCAGTTTCTGTCGGAACTTGCCAACCACTTTCGCGATTTGATGGTCGCGAAAACGGTCAAGTCGCCAAAGACCCTGCTGGTCCTTACGCCCGGCGACACCGACCGCCTGGCCCGGCAAGCCCGGCTCTTTGATCTTGAAGACTTGATGTACTGCCTCTCCGAACTCGAAAAGGCGTTTTTAACCGCGAGAGGCGTTGAAAACCCGCGAATCGTCGCGGAAATGACGGTCGTACGGCTGTGTTCCCCCTCGATGAACGAATCCAACGAGTCGCTTCTTAAACGGATTGCCGCCCTCGAGGCCGCCGCCGCGGGCAAGGCGGCAACGATAGTCGCGCCGCCTTCCGCCGAGCCCGAGCCGGCGGACGAGCCGAACCCGCCGATTGAACACGAACCGGTTCCTCTGACTGAGCCCGATCAGGTAACTCTTACAGAGCCTGAGCCGGCGCCTTTGATAGAACCCGGGCCGTTGCCCGAGCCCGAAGCAGATATACCGGCAGCCCGGGAGGAGCCGGAGCGTTTCGAGCCGAAAGCCCCCGCGATGGACGGCAGGCTCGAAGCCTGGCCGGAGGTGCTCGAGGATTTGAAAAATACAAACAGGGCCTTGGCCAACGCCCTGGCCGGTTGTCCGGCAAGGGAAAAAGGGGCTCAGTTGCATATCGGTTGCGCCGGCACGCCGGCCGCCCTGTTCTTGAGCAACCCTCTCTTTCTGGACCATCTGTCCGCCTCGATTCTGCGTGTGACAGGCAAAAAACTGACTCCCGTGGCAACCGAATACGCGGATAACGCCGGCGAAGAAGCCGACGATTTTCGTCTTGAAGATTTCATGAACAAACTATCGGATTTAGATGAATAACTTACAGTTCTTATGAAAGGTGTGGCTCTATGAAAGCAAGAATTCCCGGTGCCGCGGGCGGCAACATGATGCAAAAACTCCAAAAAATGCAGGAGGATATCGCCAAAGTCCAGGAGGAAATCGAGCAATCCGAGTTTACCTCCTCCGCCGGCGGCGGCGCGGTCGAAGTCACCGTCAACGGAAAACACGAGGCGGTTTCCGTCAAACTCAAACCGGAAGTCGTTGACCCGGAAGACATTGAAATGCTCGAGGACCTGATCATCGCCGCTTTCAACGAGAGCGTCCGAAAAGCCGCCGAAGCGATGGAAAAGGGAATGGAAGCCGCCAAGGGCAACCTTTCCGTCCCCGGCCTGTTTTAGCCATGGCACATGAATCCGCGCCGTTGGCGAAACTCATCGAGCAGTTTGAGCGGATGCCGGGCATCGGGCATAAAAGCGCGCAGCGGCTCGCCTTTTATATCCTGAACCTTAAAAAAGAGGAAGCGCTGGCGTTTGCCGATAACATCGTCAACGCCTGTGAGAAAATCCGACGCTGCCGCGTCTGCTGCGATTTAACGGACACGGAAACCTGCAAGGTTTGCGCCGCTCCTTCACGGGACGGCAGCCTCCTCTGTGTCGTCGAGGACTCCAGGGATGTTTCCGCTTTTGAAAGAACGCGCGAATACAAAGGCCTCTATCATGTTCTTCACGGCGTCATATCCCCCATGAATAACATCGGCCCCGAGGACCTGACGGTCAAGGAACTCATCGCGCGCCTGGGCGGCGGTGAAATTCGCGAGGTCATTATGGCCACGAACCCCACCGTCGAGGGCGAGGCTACCGCCATGTATTTATCGCGGCTTTTAAAACCGCTCGGCGTCAGCGTCACCCGCCTGGCCTACGGCATTCCGGTGGGCGCCGACTTGGAATACGCCGATGAAGTCACCCTTTCGCGTGCTCTCGAAGGCCGGACGGAAATCTGACCGGGTTTTCCTCATAGTTTTTCTTTTCCACAGCCGCTTTTGAACAGTTTTCACCTCGTCCGTTTTTCGTGTGTGGACAGAAAGCAAATTCTTCTTTTAATTTCCACATCGTCCGGCGGCACAAAACGGCGAAATACGCCGGGTTCAGAGGTTTTCCTTGTTTTGAACATCCCCTACTACTACTACTATAAATATTAACACTTATTTTATATTAACGGAGGATGAAAGGGTATGAAATTTGTCTGTGACACCGCCGTGTTGTCAACTGCCTGTCAAAATGTGCAAAGGGCGGTTTCGGCCAAAACAACCATTCCCGCGGTCGAGGGAATCCTGATAAAGGCCGCTGACGGCAAACTGATGCTGACAGGTTACGATTTGGAGTTCGGCATCAACACCGCCATTGAGGCAAGAATCGAGGAGGCGGGTGGTATTGTTCTTAACGCGAAATTGCTTTGCGACATCCTTCGAAAACTGCCCGGCGACACCGTACGGATTGAATGCGACGAGAGGCTTTTGGCCAGAATAACAAGCGGAGATGCCGACTATTCCCTTGTTGGCATATCAAAGGACGATTATCCCGAACTTCCTTCCGTTATGGGGGGGCAGCCGATTGAAATCAATATGGGAATTTTAAAAGAGATGGTCCGACAGACCATTTTCTCCGTCGCGACAAACGAATCGAAGGCCGTTCATACCGGTATCAAATTCGAAATTGAGGGCAAAGAGTTGAAACTCATTGCCGTCGATGGCTTCCGCCTGGCCATCCGCCGCGAAATCATAGAATACGACGGCGAGGATGTCTCCTTTATCGTGCCGGCAAAAGCCCTTTCGGAGGCCGTCAAACTCATCAGCGACGAAGAAGCGGCGATGAAAATAGGCCTGGGCAAAAAACATATGGTGTTTGAAGTGGACGACTATGTTGTGGTGACAAGGCTGCTGGAAGGGGATTTCCTGAATTACAAAGCGGCCATTCCGTCTTCAAGCGCCACCACGGTGAGAATCAACACAAAGGATTTCATCAGCAGCATTGAAAGAGCGTCGCTCATTATTACGGACAAACTCAAAAGCCCGGTGCGCTGCAAGTTTGACAACAACACCGTGAGCGTTTCAAGCACCACGGTGGTCGGCACCGCCTCGGACAGGGTCGCCGCCGCCATCGCCGGCGATTCCGTCGAAATCGGCTTCAACAACCGGTACCTTATCGAAGCCCTCAACGCCAGCGACACCGACGAGGTCATCGTCAAACTCAACGGCGCGGTTTCCCCGATATTGATTCTCCCCGTCGAAGGCGAGAGTTTTTTGTTCCTGGTGCTTCCGGTCAGGCTGAAGGCCGAGTAGGAACAACGTTTGGATGGTTTTCATGAGACGAAGAATCCCCTGCCATATTCGAGTCAAACCGAGAACGACGGTTCCCATCGACACGCCGTTTATACGCCTTGACGCGTTTTTGAAACTGTGCGGCGCCGCGGAAAGCGGCGGGCACGCCAAAACCGCCATTCAGCGCGGTGAGGTCAAAGTCAACGGAGAAGTCTGTCTTCAACGGGGGAAAAAACTGCGCGAGGGCGACGAAACGGAATTTCTGAACACGGTGTATGTGACGGGAAAACATGAGAATTGAACGGTATCGCTCCGACAATTACAGGAATCTGAAGCCGATCGAATTTCAGCCCGCCGATTCGGTCAATGTCCTTTTCGGTGAAAACGCCCAGGGCAAGACGAATATCATCGAGAGCATTTGGCTTTTCACCGGCTGCCAGAGTTTTCGCACGCGAAAATGCCGCGAACTTGTCGGCCCGGACGGCCAAACAGCGAAACTGGAACTTGATTTTTTCGCGGACGGCCGGGAACAGACGGTCGTTATGACAATCGGGGATAAACGAGAGGTTTTACTCAACGGCATCAAACTCGAAACGCCGAGAAAACTGCTCGGCTCGTTTCCGGCCTTTGTGTTTTCGCCTTCCTCCTTATCCATCGTTCGTGACGGCCCGTCCGAGAAGCGGAAATTTCTCGATATCGCCATCAGCGTCATTAAGCCGGGCTACGCCGCTGCCCTGTCAAGGTACATCAAAACGATGGCGCATCGAAACGCCATGCTGCGCGCGCTTTGTGAAAGGGGAGGCGACGAGAGGGTTCTCGACGCCCTTGACGAACAACTCAGCGCGCTTGGCGCCGGCATCATCGCGAACAGAATGGCCTGCGCCGGCCGGATTTTCGAAAAGGCCCGCGCGATATACGAAGGGATTTCATCGGGGCGTGAAGTCCTCGATTGCAAATACATCCCGGGTTTTAAGACAGACGCCGCCGGCCGGCCCGAACTCACCGCCGAAATGCTGCGCAAACTCACGGAAAGCCGCGACACGGATATCCGGCGGCAAATGACGGGCGCCGGCCCGCACAAAGACGACATTCAAATCGATATCAACGGCCTTTGTGCGAGGGCTTACGGTTCGCAAGGGCAGCAGCGTTCCTGCGCGCTCGCTCTGAAACTTGCCGAGGCCGCCGTCATCGAGGAACTCTGCGGCGAAAAGCCCGTCGCCCTGCTCGACGATGTAATGAGCGAACTTGACTGTTCCAGGCAAAGTTATCTTCTCGGGTTTTTCAGCGGATGGCAGGTTTTTATCACCTGCTGCGACCCGTCGGTTTTATCCCGCGTGGAAAGCGGAAAAACCTTTGAAATCAAAGCCGGCGATATCGTCGGCGAAACGAAAAGCCAATAGGCGCGGCAAACAGCCATGTTTCACAAAAAAACCTTCCGCCCGGTTAGGCGGAAGGCCATTGTTTTTCAAGTGCTTCTTTGGTTTACTCTTCCATCTGCTTGCCGAGGAACGACGCGGCCACCTGGGTCAGTTTCGTTTCCGTCTGGGTCGGCATGGAACCGTTTTCGTTGAGCAGCAGCACCACGACGCCCGAGACGTCCCCGCCGCCGATAATGGGATAAGCCACACCGGCCTCGCGTTCGAGGCCCTCGACCGGGCGCAGGCGCTCCCCGTCGACCGTAGCGACAAAACCGGTGCGTTTTTCCATGACGCTTTCAAGAGCGGGGCTGACGCGGCGGTCAATCGCCTCTTTTTTGGAGATGCCCGCGCAGGAAATCACGCGGTCGCGGTCGGTGATGATAACGGGAAGGTTCGTGCCTCTGTACAATACCTCGGCGTACTGCGTTGTGACCGATGACAACTCGCCGATGGGGGAATATTTTTTAAAGATGACCTCGCCGTCGGTATCGGTATAAATCTCAAGCGGGTCTCCCTCGCGTATGCGCATCGTCCGGCGGATTTCCTTCGGGATAACCACGCGGCCAAGGTCGTCGATTCGCCTGACTATTCCGGTCGCTTTCATATAATAAACTCCTCCGTTTTTATCTTAGTTTCGAGTTTATTATCTGTTAAGCACAGGGATTTATACTTAAAAAAGTTGGCAAAAAATGCAGAGAATGTTTTTCGCCGCGGCATGTTTTACAGCATATCGATTGTAATCCCCTTGAAAAAGTCTGCGCTCCAGATTTCAATCTCGGCGGGATTTTTGATAAACGGCAGAACATCCGCCTTGGCCTGCCCGTAATCAATGCTGTCGAAACGGCCGCAAAGCATTTTTTTAATGTCGGCCAAAGCCGGCTGCGCTCCTGCCGCGATGTTGCCGGTCTGCGCAAGGCGGGCGGTGAGATGCGGCAGATTCACCTGCGTGCGGTTCTTCCTGAAGAATACGAAATCGTAAAGGTCACGCCCTTTGACGCGGTTTTTCCATCCGCGGCAGATCACGGCGTGAATTTTTCCGGCAAAAAGCGAGGGCATATCATACAGCGTTATTTCATAAGGAATCGGCAGCAGCCGATACTTGCGCTCAAACCCGGCAAACTCCGGCGGATTGATATCAACCTCAAACTTAACCTTGACAACCTCGTTGCCGCCTATTGCTTTCGCCGTTTGCTCATCGGCATAGAAAATCAGCATGTGTTCGCGGGTGCTGCCTTTAAGAAATGCCGATTTCACATCCGAATCCGCGGTTTTCGCCTTTGGCTCCACGCGGAAGTTCAGCCCGTATGAACGGACCTCTTTTTCAAGAGTTGGCAGATACGCGCCAAAATCAAAATCAGGGTCGGGTGCTGCCAGTGAAAAATCAAGGTCCTCCGAAAAGCGCTCAATTCCGTAAAAAATACGCAGCGCCGTACCGCCGTAAAACGCGGCGCTTTTAAAAAATCCGGCTCGGCTAAGCCCGCAAAGAACGATTTCCTGCATGATTTCCTTAATGCTGTTCTTTTTGTCGGCGAGCGTCACCGTCTCATGCTGAGTGAGCATCTGTTCTATGATTTTATCCACCGATTTCCCTCCTGACACAGGCCTGCAGCAGCTTGTGATTCGATGTGTGATACCGCCCGGCAAGCTCGGATAAATCCGACATATTCAGCTTATGAAATTCGTCCTCGTCTATACGCAGGTCGTCAAACAAAAGTCCGCGAAGCTCGGATTTGTTGCTGCAGGGCGAAGCAACACAGAGGATGTCGCACAGCGCCTTTTCCGGTGTTGCGAGGGCGACGCTGTAACCGTTCTCCATACGCAAAACAACGCCGTAAGGGTATGCCCCGCTCGGCACGTCACGAAAGGTGAAGGTACCGAAAGCCGTGTCATATTGCTTCGACTTTTTCTTTTCAAAGGTTGCGCAGGTGAAGGCGTAAACCGCTTCCGGTATCAGCGAATGATGCGCAAGCGCAAATTCAAACGACAGATAGGACGGGCCGTAAATCGACGAGGCAAGGCAATGTCCGGGCGTGTTTTTATCGGTTTCATACAGACCGCGGACAACGGGAAACAACTCGCCCTTGTCGACAAGACGCCTGATTTTCGCGGCGGGATTGGCAAACGCTTTTAATTCGTCCATTAAAATTGCAGTCGTTTTTATCATATTTTCACCTTCATATGCAATTATACTGCATTTATCGGTGAATATCAAGCAATATGTGTCGAATCCTGTTTAAGCATACCGCGCAAAAAAAACCGGTTCCGCAGAAGAGCCGGCTTTTTGTTTTATTGAAGGCGGTCAGGTCTTTTGGTGAGCCCCAGCCACCGGCGACTCGTCGGGCAAAGCGTTCAGCGCGGCGCGCCGGGCGGCCAACTCCGATTCCACCCTTTCTTTCGTCTCTTTCGTGTAGCGGATTGTCAGCACGGGCAGCAGAAACAGGACTTCGCCGACGACGGGGCCGAGAATATAAATCGGCCACTGGTATTTATAAAACCGCGCCGGCTGGCCGAGCAGGCCGAAGGCTTCCTTGTAGCCGAGGCGGTCGAGCATCAGCCCGTTGATGAACAAAGTGATTCCGCTCGACATCTTGCTTAAAAAATTCTGCATGGAAAATGAGATGCCTTCCGTCCGCTTGCCGGTTTTCCACTCCACATAATCGATGGAGTCGCACCACAGCGAGGTCTTCGCGATGCTCGTCGCGCCGTCGGGAAAACTCGCCGCGGCGAGAAGAAGCGCGACCGCGCCGATTTGGCCGGGCGTGTTGAACCCGACGAAATAGGCGCACACCCGCGCGGCGGCGTTAGCGCTTTTGGCGAGCAGAAAGATATTTTTTGCGCCGCCGAGTTTGTTGGCAAGTTTCTTCGCGGCAAACAACGCGACGGCGGAGGGAAAGCCCGACGCGATTTGAAAGAAAAACATCAGCGTTTCGCCGTTGAGTTCCTTGCCGAAAAACTCCACCGTGCCGACGCCGTATTTGAAGAAATAAATCGCGGGAATGACCGGGCTCAAAGCCCCGAGGATTTGGGCGACGGCCATGGTCAGCAGAATCCGGTTGTGCCGGAGCATCAGGATACCTTCCCACAGCGATTCTTTTTCCTCCGGTTCCTTTTGCACCCGTTCCTTTGTTCCGGCCGCCGTCAGTGTCAGCAGTTCGCCGCCCAGGCCGCACACGATGCCGCAAATCATAAACAGCTGCCCTTCGGTCAGCCCCATCTGTTCCTTCGCCCCGAGAATCAGCGGAAAAAGCCCCACGAGCAGCGAGCCGGTGCTCGCGCCGATTCTGGCCGTCTGCGCCATGCGCAAATGCTCGCTCGAGTGCGGGGACGCGATGGCGACGATGCCCCAGATACCGACATCCTGGAACGAATACAGCGTGTCCCATATCAGGTAAATAATGATAAAATAAACGATCGCGGCGGTTTCGCCCCACCCGAAATTCATGAACAGCAGCGCGGAAAAAATGCCGAGGGGAACCGGAATATAACGAAGATAAGGGCGAAGCTTTTCACCGGGCTTGCTTTTCCGCTTATCCGCGTAACCGCCGACGATCGGGTCATTCACGGCATCCCAAACGCGGAAGATGCCCGTGATAATGCCGACCTTTTTTGAGCCGATTTTGAGGATGTTGGTGCAGAAATAAAACATCCAGCCGCCGATGAACGCATAGGTCAGGTTCTGGCCGGCCAGCGCGACCGCGTGCCCCGTCAGCTCACGGTTGGGGATGTTGCCCTCCTCCGCCTCGCGGGAAAAAAAGCGCTTCAAAGCGTTTTTCAAAGTTATAATCCTTTCGCTTTATGCAAGCCGTCAGACAGCCTCGCAGGGTTTTTGATAAATCTTGACATAATCCACGAGGAAGTCGGTCGAAAAGCCGGGCTGCTCGGAAAACTCCTTGGGAAGCTCGAGCGAGAGAATCGCGTACTCGAGGCCTTTCGAGACGCCGTCCTTAAAAGTCGATCTCACCGCTTCGACACCGTTGATGTAGAATATGTATTCGTTTTCGGTCCACTCCAGGCCGTAGGTGTTGAACTGCGTGTAGGGATTGGGCACCTTGTAGCTGCCGAGGTTCTCACTGCGCAGGCCGTCGCCGTAACCGCCGACATGCACGTTGAGCGAGACGGAGTTGTAATTCATTTTGTTTTTGTAATTGAAGGCCTCGAAGATATCGATTTCCGCGCCGCCGATGCCGCCGTTGGAGGCTTCGGCGCCGGCCATGCCCGGGGAATTGAGCCAGAAGGCGCTCCAGAAACCGCCGCCTTCCGAAGCGATGCAGCGGCACTCAAAGTAGCCGCCGTTCGAGTAGTCCTCGACGGTGCGTATCATGCCCGAGTACCAGCCGGCGCCGTATTCGCCGCCTTCGCGGTATTCGGCGGTTATCACCAGATTGCCGTCTTTGACGGAAACCTGGTTCGGTGACATGAAGCCTCCGCTTCGCGCGCCGCTGGCGCGGTATTCCCATTTGCTCATGTCAAGCGAATTGCCGTCGAATTCATCCTCAAAGACAAGGTCATAGCCGGACAGGTTCAGTTTTTGCCCCCTCGGCGTTTGCGCGAAATCGAAAAGGGCGACGCCCAACAGTTCGAGGGCGGCCAGAAGCGCGGCGAACATCGCCTTGAGCGCTTTGATTTGCCTGGGCGCGAAAATTTCCTGCAGCAATGTCATAGCAAACTCCCCTTTGTTTAGTATTAAGCCCGCGGGTTTTTCGCCCGCGGAATTATTACCGAATCAGGCTGACACCGCTCATGTCCGCCGGTTTGGCGAGCCCCATAATTTGAAGAATCGTCGGGGCGATGTCGCACAGTTTGCCGCCCTCGCGAAGCGCGCAGGGATACCCGTCGATGAGAAACGGAACGGGGAAAGTGGTATGGGCGGTGAACGGCGAGCCGTCCGGCTCGACCATCTTGTCGGCGTTGCCGTGGTCGGCGGTGATAAGCGTGACCCCGCCCTGCTTTCTGACGGCTTCGGTGACTTTGCCGACGCATTCGTCGACGGCCTCGACGGCTTTGACAGCCGCGTCAAAAACGCCGGTGTGCCCGACCATGTCACAGTTGGCGAAATTCAGCACGATCGCGTCGTAAAGGCCCGCTTCGATTTTGCCCACAACGGTATCGGTGACTTCGTAAGCGCTCATTTCGGGCTTTAAATCGTAGGTCGGCACATCGGGCGAGTCGATCATGATCCTGTCTTCGCCTTCGTAGACTTTTTCGACGCCGCCGTTGAGGAAAAAGGTGACATGGGCGTATTTCGTGTATTCGGCGATTCGCAACTGCCGCAGGCCTGCTTCGCTGAAAACCGCCCCGAGCGGCCTCTCGACATTCTGCGGTTTGTAGGCGACTTCGACATTCGGCATCGCCGCGTCGTACTGCGTCATGCACACATAATACAACGGCAGCCTTTCCCCCCGCGCGAACCCGTCGAAAGCGTCGTCAACAAAAGCCCTTGTGATTTCCCTGGCCCTGTCGGGGCGGAAATTGAAGAAGATGAACGAATCGTTCGCGCGCACGGGCTCGGCGTCTTCGGCCGCGCAGGGTACGATGAACTCATCGGTAACATCTCGCGCGTAAGAAGCCTCCGCCATATCCACGGCGTTTTGAAAGCGGGGGGCATCGAGGGCGGTCATGGCGCGGTAGGCTTTTTCCACGCGCTCGAAGCGTTTTTCCCTGTCCATCGCGTAGTAGCGCCCCGCGACGGTCGCAATTTTGCCGACGCCGATTTCCCCGAGTTTTTCCGTTAACTGCGCGAGATAATCCTTGCCGGAGGTCGGCGGGACATCGCGGCCGTCCATGAGGCAGTGGACGAACACCTTGTCAAGCCCTTTGGCTTTGGCGAGCTCAAGCAGGGCGTACAGGTGCGTGTTGTGGCTGTGGACGCCGCCGTCGGAGAGGAGGCCGCACAGGTGCAGGGCGGAGCCGTGTTTTTTGCAGTTTTCGACAGCACCGAGGAAGGCCGGGTTTTGAAAAAAATCGCCGTCCTTGATCGATTTTGATATCCTTGTCAGTTCCTGGTAGACGACTCTTCCCGCGCCGATGTTCGTGTGGCCGACCTCGCTGTTGCCCATCTGCCCGTCGGGCAGGCCGACATCCATGCCCGACGCGCCGATTTGCGTCATCGGGCAGTTGTTCATCAGGCGGTCAAGGTTCGGTGTTTTCGCGGCGACAATCGCGTTGCCTTTGGTTTCGGGGTTCATGCCGAACCCGTCCATAATCAATAACAAAATCGGTTTTTTCATAACGATCTCCGTTTACTGTTTTGTGGCGGTGACAATCGCCGCGAATTTTTCGGCGGCAAGGGAAGCGCCGCCTATGAGGCCGCCGTCGATATCCGGCATGGCCAGCAGTTCCCCGGCGTTTTTCTCGTTCATGGAGCCGCCGTATTGAATGACGGTTTTGTCCGCGGCCGCTTTACCGTAAAGTTCGGCGATCAACTGCCTGATGAGCAAATTGACCTCGTTGGCCTGTTCGGGCGTTGCGGTCAGGCCCGTGCCGATGGCCCATACCGGTTCGTAAGCGATGACGATGTTTTCGAGTTCTTTTTCGGTGACCCCCTCGAGGGCCAGTTTCGTCTGCATGCGGACGACTTCCGCGGTGATATTCCGCAGCCGCTGCTCCTTCAATTCGCCGACGCAGAGGATGACCTTCAGGCCGGCGTCGAGCGCCGCGCGGGTTCTGTCGCGGACGGTCAGGTCCGTTTCCCCGAAATACTGGCGGCGTTCGCTGTGGCCGATAATCACATAGGGAACGCCGAGTTCCTTGAGCATAGCCGCAGGAATTTCACCGGTGAACGCGCCGCTTGCCGCCCAATGGCAGTTCTGGGCGCCGATTTGAATATTGGTGCCCTCGGCAGCCTTCAGCGCGGCGTGAAGGTCGATGTAAGGCACGCAGGCGACCACTTCACACGAGGCGTCTTTGACGAGGGGTTTGAGCTGTTCGATGAGAGCGGCGGCTTGAGCGGGGTTATTGTTCATTTTCCAGTTGCCGGCGATAACCGGTTTGCGCAGACTTTTATTCATGGTTTCGATCCTTTCCTCTTACAGGCAAACGGGCGGCATAAAATGCCGCCCCCTGGCTTTTTTTCCCGGTTGACGGATTATTTATTCTTTTTCGTTTAGCGCGGCGATACCCGGCAGCTCGATACCCTCAAGAAACTCGAGCGAAGCGCCGCCGCCCGTCGAGATATGGGACATTTTCTGCGCGAAGCCGAGTTTTTCGACCGCCGCCGCGGAGTCCCCGCCGCCGATAATCGAAATGGCGCCCGATTCGGCAACCGCGGTCGCGATGGCCAGCGTGCCCTTCGCGAAGTTGTCAAACTCGGCGACGCCCATGGGCCCGTTCCAAATTACGGTGCCGCTGCCTTTGACGGCGTCGGCGAACAGCGCCCTGGTTTTTTCGCCGATGTCCATCCCCATCCAACCTTCGGGAATTTCATTGGCGTTGACGGTTTTGTATTCGGCTTCCGCGCTGAACTCTTTGGTGATGACGTTGTCGACCGGAAGAAGGAACCGGATGCCCTTGGCCTGCGCCTTTTCCATCATTTCGGCCGCCAGTCCGATTTTATCCTCTTCGAGGAGGGAGGTGCCGACACCCCAGCCCTTCGCGGCGTAAAAGGTATAAGCCATGCCGCCGCCGACAATCAGCGTGTCGACTTTTTCAATCAGGTTGTTGATGACGCCGATTTTGTCGGACACCTTGGCTCCGCCCAAAATCGCGACGAGCGGGCGCTTCGGGTTTTCGAGAGCGCCGCCCATGAACTGAATTTCTTTTTGAATCAGGTAACCGCAAACCGCCGGGAGATAATCGGCGACGCCCACGGTCGAGCAATGGGCCCTGTGGGCCGAGCCGAACGCGTCGTTGACGAAAATTTCGGCGAGGGAAGCCATCTCTTTGGCAAGGGCGGGGTCGTTTTTCGTTTCGCGCTTGTCAAAACGAACATTTTCCAGCAGCATCACTTCGCCGTCTTTCAGGGACGCGGCGAGCGATTTGGCACTTTCGCCGATGACGTCGGCGGCCATTTTAACTTCTTTGCCGAGAAGTTCGGCCAGGCGGGCCGCGACGGGAGCCAATGAAAATTCGGCCTCATAGCCGGTCCCCGCGGGGCGGCCGAGGTGGGAGCAGAGAATGACTCTCGCGTTGTTTTTGAGCAGATCCTCAATGGTGGGCAGGGAGGCGACGATTCGTTTATCGCTTTTGATTTTACCTTCCTTAATGGGGACATTGAAATCGCAGCGGACAAGCACACGCTTGCCGGCTGCGTTTATATCCTCGATGGTCTTTTTGTTCAGCACGTTCATACAAGACATCCTTTCGTTTTCTGCTTGATAAATTAAACTGCCAAAACATTGTATAACACGAGTCGGAATATTGCAAGAGCAAGTTATTCGCCGACGGATTGAAAAAGCCCGGAATCCATGCTATACTCTGACGGGGTAAAATACGGTTCCCCGCCGGCGAACGGTTTTTGCCGGGCTGTCGGCCGCCAAGGCGAAGGAGGGTAAAAAAGCAGTGTTACGAAAAGTAGTATGCCCGCTTCTGACGGTTTGCCTGTTTTGCCTGGCGCTCTCCTCCTGCTCTTCAAAAAACGCGTACGCGCTGACTGTCGAAGGCGCCGAAGTGCCGCCGGAGGTCTACGCGTATTATCTGGATAAGGTTCATTCCAAACCGGCCGCCTACGGCCTCGTGTTGTCGCCCGCCGAAGGCAAGCTTCATGAAAAAGCCGCGCAGCTTTGCGCCGAATATGTGGCTGTCAATTCGCTGTTTTCTCAGCTGGGAATGAACCTTGGTTTTGAGGACAAAATCTCTGTCTCGCAGGCTGTCAACAGCCGTTGGCGCCTGTTTTCGCACCACTACGAGACCATCGGCGTCTCAAAGCAGACACTCGCAAAAATCGAGGGCTGCGCCGCTGCTGAAAAGGCCCTTTTCCTCAAATTCTACGACACGGGCGGCCTGAAAGCGGTCGGCGAGGAAGAGGCGAGGGCTTACTACGAACAAAACTATATCGCCTTCCGGGCGATCAACGGTTATCTGACCAAAACCGACGAGGACGGCAAAACGGTACCGCTGACAGACACGGAAAAAAACGCCCTCAAGTCCAGGTTTGACGCGATGGCCGTCGATGTGGCCGACGGGAAAAGTTTCGAATCCGTCGGGCTGGAATTCGCCGCGGAACAGAGTTACTCTCAAGGCAGAAGCGGCACGACGGTGATCAAAAAAGGCGACAACTCTTACCCGGAGGGGTTTTACGATGCCGTTGCAGCGTTGAAAACAGGTTTTCCCACGGTGCTCGAGTTCGACGGCTACCTCTTCCTTGTCGTCAGGGAAGAGCCGTTCGGCAATGAAGAGGCGACCTACAACGAGTACCGCGCGGAATGTTTGAAGGCGCTGAAAGGCGACGAATTTGACGAGGATATCGCGAAACACGCCTCGGCGTACCCGGTCACCGAAAACGACAGGGTAATCCGGCAGGTGAGCAAAAAGGTGCTCGGTCCGGAGACGTCGCGGTGAAGACAGAAAAAGAGGCGGGCGCTCGGCGCCCGCCTCTTTACATTTCCGCGCTAAGCGGCCGTATCAAGCATATATTCCCGCAGTGTCATGTTAAACCGCTTCGGCCCGATATCCATGACGTAAAACACCGGCCCGCCGGGCGAAGGCAAAACGGTCAAACTTTCCGCCTCGTTTTCGGGGTTGACATTGCGGCGGAACGCCACGGCCGCCTCGCCCGTTTCCGGGTTGAGGGAATACACCGTTTTGGTGCCGAAATCGTCGGAAAGATAAAGAATGCCGTCATACATCACGGCGCCTTGAATGCGGTCGAGCGTCATGGAAAGCGGAACGGTTTTGACAAAGCGCATATCCACGAGGGAAAACACGTTGAGCGCCTTAGCGTTCGACCACTCGGCCGTGTACAGGTATCCCCGTTCGGCGTCGACGGCGCACCAGGGCACGCCCTCGATATGCAGTTCCCGGGGCAGTTCGTAACACACGCCGGTGTAGCGTAAAGTTTCGGCGTCGAACAGCGCGATATACGGGTGCAAATAATCGGGCCCGTCCTCGATGGGGGCATAAATCGTCCCGTCATAATACGCGATGCCGCCGATGTGATTGCCGCCCTTCAGCAGCAGCGCGGGCGGAATGGCCAAGGGATTTTCGGCGACGGTTTTGTTCGTTTCGATGTCGGTTTTGTTGAGGAAATAGTTGCCGCTGAAATAGAAGAACTGCCCGTCCGTCGCGACACCCTGCCCGCGCGTGAGCGCTTCGAACAATAAATAGGAGCGGCTGCCGGTCAGGCGGGCGCCTTCGGGTTTTCCCTGGGGGTTATCCGCCGCGGCGGCAACCAGCAAAAGCACGGCGGTGAGCAGACTCCACCATTTTTTCAAAGCAAACGGCATGGCCGGCGCCCTCTTTCGTTTCAAAATCGCAGTTGTGTTTGTATGCTATCACAACGCCCGCATTCCGTCAACGGCGCTGCAGGCGATAAGGCAACGGCGGGGGCGGTTAAACAGGAATAAATTGAGGCTTTGCCTTGAAAAAGCGCGGGCGCTGTGTTACGCTTAACTCGAACGCGAATACCGGCGGCGCGGGGTTTTACCCGCTTTTCCGTAAAAACGCCAAAGAGGGGTTTTAACGATGGAATATACCTGCGAATGCGGCTGTTACCCGACCATTATCATCCCGGGTATCGGTGACTGCAAGGCTTTTGAGGTCGACGAAAAGGGGGACCGGCTTCGGAAGGCCTGGCCGCCGGACATTGACGCCGCGGCAACAAAGAAACTCAAGAACGCCCTGATCGGCCCCGCGCTGCGGATGATGCTGTTCCGGCGGGATATGGGTTTCTCGAAAAGGGCGGGCGAAGCGATCGCGGAGGCCCTCGATGTTCTTTCGAGTTACCCGGACGGCACCTTTAAGCATAAGATTGAGGTTGAAACCTACGACGGGCCCCTTTCGGAACTCAAAGAGGAAGACCGCAAATTTATATACCGGATGCTCCCCTTCAAACCCCTCGCGGACACCATCGGGGAAGACCATGTGTTTTATTTCGCGTTCACGCCCATCGGCAACACAAAGGACACCGTCGGCCGCCTTCGCGACTTCATCAAGATGGCGAAGAAAAAATCCGGCCATGACAAGGTCAACCTCGCGTCGGTCAGCCTGGGGGGAACCATCACCACGGCGTACCTTGACACCTACGGGGACGACGGCGACATCCACCGCGTGGTCGGCCTCGTGCCGGCGTTCGACGGCTCCGTCATTGTGTCAGATATTATGAAAGGCGAAGTTGCCTGGGAGGATTACGAAACCCTGTTCAAGGAGCTTCTCGGCGGAAAACAAGCGGAAAAAGTCAACAAGATCGCGGCGTATATCCCCAAAAAGGTTATCGGAAAGTTTGTCCTTTCCATTATCGACGCGTTCGTGAAAACCGCCATTATCAACTCCTCGACGATGTGGGGGCTCGTCCCGGCGGCCGAATACCCGATGCTGAGCGAAAAATACCTCTCAGACCCTGCCCACAAAAAACTGAAGGAAGAAACGGACCGCTATTGGCGCGTGCGCGCGGATTTCCCCGCCCTGGTCGCCAAAGGCGGGGATCGCGGCGTCGAGTTCTTCAGCCTGTGCGGCTACAACAAGCAGCTTTTTAAAGCCGTCAATTCCTCAAAGGTCAGTTCGGACATGGTCGTCCATACCGCGTCGTGCTCGATGGGCGCCCATATCGCGCCTCTCGGCGAAACGCTCGGGGCCGGTTACAAGCAGCAAAACCTCCGCTGCGCCGACCCGGCGCACAACCATTTGTCGACGGACAACATGGTCGACGCCTCCTGCGGGGCGATGCCGGACACAACCTGGTATTTCCGCGATATGGAGCACGAGGAGGCCGCCGTCAACGCCACGCTTTTGGAAATCGCCTATACCCTGCTGAAAGACGACAGCCTCGGCGGTGTTTTCGACAACCCCGTTTATCCGCAGTTCAGCCGGTTTGTCAAAGAAGAAAAGCGCTCGGTGCCCTTGACCGCGGCGGAAGTCAGCCCGGCGAAGGCCTGACCGCCGGCAAGGGCCCGAAGACCCCGGCGGCAGTTGACATTGGCGGCCGTTTTGAATTACAATAGATATTGGCGACCGGCGCCGTTTACCCGCTTCAAAACCGGAATGTTTACCCGGTTTTTTATAATCAAAATTTAAGAAACGGGGCTTGCGCGATGAAAAAGAATTGTTTGAGGCTGACATCCGTTTTGCTCTCTCTCGCCATGGTATTTTCCGCCGTGGTGTTGAGCGCCGGCAGGCCGGCGTTGCCGGCGGCCGCGGGCGGCGTCGAGGCGAAAGCCGCGAAAAGCGGCGCGGTTTCGACCGTGTCAACTTTTGAAGAAGCAGCGGAATTGCTGACGGACGGAAAAACGGCACAAGCTCCGGCAGCCGCTAAGGCAAGCACGAAAAACAGTGATCCGGCCGGGTGCGGCGGGGACTGCGAGTATTGCCCGAGCATCGTCATCCCCGGCATCGGGCAATCCGATGTCTACCTGCTCGACGAAAACGGCAACCGCGCCAAGGACGAAGACGGGAACGACATCTCCGCCTGGCCGGTCATGATCGACACCGACTATTTGATCAAGGCTCTTGTTTTGCCATTGGCTAAAATGCTTATCACGCAGAGGGACGACGGCTTCACCGATTACGCCGCCGAAACGGTCGGGAAGGCGCTCGAAAAAAGCGCGATCGGTTTGGACGCGCAGCCCGTCAGCAACCTCGAGGTGGTCGACTTTCCGCAAAGCGTGGCGGCCTGCACGCCGGAGGAACGCGATTACATATACAGAACCATCCCGCTGCAGGACTATACCAAAGTCGCCGGGGAGGACCATCTCTATTTTCTCGCTTACAACTCCTTCGGCAACCATCTGGACATTGCCGAAGACCTGTATAACATGATTCAGCAGGTCAAGCGCGAAACCGGCCACAGCAAAGTCAACCTCGTGCCGATAAGCCTTGGCAGCACCGTCTTCAACACGCTGATCCAGGAATATCCCCAGGTCAAAAACGACCTCAGCGAAGTCGTCTTCATCGTACCGGCTTTGGACGGCTCGAGGCTCGTGGGGGATTTGTACAAAGGCGAACTGAGCACCGATGACGAGATGCTCTACCGCGACCTTCTTCCCTCTTTGATGGATTACGAATACTATTCCTATCTTATAAACATCGCGATTCGGATTATCCCGAAACAAATCCTGCTTGATCTTCTTGACAAAATCGTCGCCGAGCTGCGCGACGTCATGCTCGTCAACTGCACCATGCTGTGGGGGCTTGTGCCAAGCGGGGATTACGACGAACTGGCCGAAAAATACCTGTCGGACGACGCGCACGCCGAAGTGCGGCGGCAGACGGATATTTTCCACCGCGCCCAGGTCAACTCGCGGGCGAACATCCTCGCACTCACCGGCAGCGGCGTGAGGGTCTACGATGTGGTCGATTACAATTTCCCGCTGTATTCCTTTGTGCCTTCGAGCAAAACGCACAACGGCGATGGCCTGATCCACCTCGACTCGGAATCCCTCGGCGCGACGAGCGGGCGCATCAACGAACCGCTGCCGGCCGGTTACACGCAGAAGGACACCTATTGTTCGGCGCCCGGGCAGCATAACCACATCTCGCCCGACGGCATCGTCGACGCGTCGACCGGCGTTCTGCCCGAAACGACCTTCTATTTCTATAACCAGGACCATGAGGGAACGGGACGCAACGATGTGATTATGAAACTCGCCACCGAAATTCTGCTGTACGACAACCTCATGGATGTCCATTCGATGCCCGAACGCTTCCCGCAGTTCAATGTCGGCCGCGAAACGAAGGGGCTGCGCAACGACCTGCTGCCCGCGGCGAAATCGATCGACCAAAGCACATTGAGCGCCGAGGACGCGGCGGAACTCGCCGGTGCCATCGCGCAATGCGACGCGATGCTTGAAACCACGGTCGTCGTGTATGAGGAATTTACCTCGTCCGTCGAGCGGCTTGAGAATATTATGATCAAAATCGGGGCAAGACCGGCGCGGAAGGATGAAACGCCGGGAAAAATCGCCGCGGCCGTGTGCAAACTGCTCAGCGACGCGATGTACAAGTACTACGGCCCGCGCGGGTTTTCGGATTGGAACCTGAAATAGCGGTCAACGGATAGCGGACTCAAGAACAGCGGCAGCCGTCACCATTGTGACGGCTGCCTTTCATTGAGAAGTTGACTCATTTGTCGCGTAACTTTTCACTTGATACTTGCTTTATTCCTGCACAATAAAACCGGATTTCCTGTTTTCCGGTTGACGGTTTGAACAGGCAGGGGTTATAATTTATTGGGTTGACGGTCGGACAAACATCCGGCGAAGCGTCTTTATAAGCCATTGTTTTTTGAAAGGACGTCGTATTCCATGAAAAAGAACCTGCTGCGATCAGTCTCCTTGCTGCTGGCGCTTGCGCTTTTCACCTCGGCTGCGGTTTCGGGCACCGGTGTGCGGCTGCTCGGCGGCGCGCCGGCCGCGGCCGTCCTGGCAAGCGCCGGCAAGGGTGCCGCCACGCCGGCGGTGACGGTTGAGGAAGCGGAGAAAGCCCTGCTTGCGCCGGCTGAGGCAACCCCCGCGGGAGCGAAAAAGACGGCCGATGACGGCTGCCTGACCGACTGCGGCGGCCAATGCGGCCATTGCCCGGCGATTGTTATCCACGGCATCGGCCAGTCGGAAGTCTACGCTCTCGATGACAACGGCAACCGCATTTTGGATAAAGACGGCAAGGAGGTCACCGCCTGGCCGCCGTATGTCGATATGGACTATGTTACGCAAAGCCTTGCCGCCCCGCTGGTGAAATCCGTTCTTCTTCAGAGAGACGCCGGCCTTTCGGACAAAGCCGCGGAAGTGATCAACACCGTGTTCGCGCCGTTGTCCACCGGCCCGGACGGCAACGCGATAAACAACATCGAGCTTGTCCGTTACCCCTACAGCGTCGCGCGCTGCAGCGAAGCGGAAAAGAGATTCATTTACAGCTGTATGCGCCTGGACTTTTTCACGCAGGAAGCCGGCGAGGACCACTTGTATTACTTCGCTTACAACTCCTTTGGCAACAACCTCTCGACGGCCGAGGAATTGTATCAATACATTCAACAGGTGAAGCGGGAAACGGGCCACGACAAGGTCAACCTCGTGCCCGTCAGCCTCGGCGGAACCATCGCCAACTCCCTGCTTGAATACTACCCGCAGGTGTACGACGACCTCAACCGGGTCGTGTTCATCGTGCCGGCTCTCGACGGCAGCAACATCATCGGCGATGTGTACACGGGCAATTTAAGCCTTGACGACCAAAGCCTTTACCGCGATATGTTCCCGTCGTTTATCGACGGCTATTTGGGCTACCTGATCAACATCCTGTTAAGGCTTCTGCCCAAAAATGTCATTCACGCCATCCTTGACAAAGCGCTGCCCGCGCTGACGCAGAATGTGCTCGTCAATTGCACCGTTATGTGGAGCCTGGTACCCGACGCCTACTATTCTAAAGCCGTCGAAATGCACCTTTCGGGGCCCGAACATGCCGAAATCAAACGGCAGACCGACCTGTATCACCAGGCGCAGCTCGATTCCGATGAGAATATTCAAAAGCTTATCGACCGCGGCATCGGCGTTTTCGACATCGTCGACTACAACTATCCGCTGTATATGATCGCCGGCTCCTGGGACGAATGCAATTCCGACGGCGTCATTCATCTCGATTCCACCTCCATGGGCTCGACATCCGCCCTGCCCGATACGCCGCTGCCCGACGATTACACGCAGCAAAACACCCATTGCTCGAACCCCGCGCACAACCATATGTCGCCCGAGCGCATCGTCGACGCCTCGACCGGCTTGCTGCCCGACCACACCTGGTATTTCAAAAACCAGCACCACGAGGGCACGGGGCGCAACGACGTCATCATCATGCTCGCGACCGAACTGCTGCTGTCAAACGACATCACCTCCGTGTATTCCTGCCCGGACCGTTACCCGCAGTTTAACGTCGGCCGCGAGGCGAGGGGCTTCTGGGGGGATATCGCCCAGGCCAAGGGTGTCGACCAAAGCACCCTCGCGCCCGAGGACGCCGCCGAGTTGCAGGCCGCCATCGAGCAGGCGGAGGCGATGATGAACAACACCGTCGTGGACTATGACGCGTATGAGGCCGCGCGCGCAAGGCTCTTCGCCATCCTGATAAAAATCGGCGTGCGAAATCCCCCGGCGGATACCCGCAAGGAGGAAACTTACCTGGTGATATGCAAGTTCCTCAGTGACGCGCTTTATGAGTATTGGGGGCCGAGGGGTTTCTCTGACTGGGGCTTGCGCTGACTCATTAATAATTTTAAAAAACCGGTGCGGCTGTTTACTCGGCCGTACCGATTTTTTTACCGCACACAGATTATAAAATTTGTGTTTGAAAAGTTGGAGGGATGTTTGCCTGCTTTCTGTTATTTTTAAGCCATAACAAAAAATTCTATTGACATACGGGAATTTATATGGTATAATATGGAAGAAAGGTCAGAAGACGATTTTTTTAGGACGAATTTTGTCATGAAAAAGACAGGACAAAATATATATTTTCGAGGGGACAAATATGATGCTTTCGGATTGCGCCAATATTCGAACGGGGTTGGTGCTCGCGCGCAAAGAGGCAAAGAACGACCGGGTAACACAACCGTTTCAATATAAACAATTAACTTTGAGAAGCTTTAAGGCAGACGGTTTGATTGACACAACTCTTTTGGATAGTTACGAAACGAACGAAAGGCTGAGCCAAAGATATTTAACTCAACCCGATGATGTCGTAATAAGGCTTACTTATCCATATACCGCCGTGATTATAGAGGTCGAAACCAGGGGTCTCGTTATTCCATCACACTTTGCTGTTATCAGGCCGGACAAGCTTAAAATAAATCCGCATTATCTCCTCTGGCTGCTGAACCGGGACAGCATAAAAAAAGAGTTGGCAAAAAACAACACGGGTACGGTTATCGGCACCATAAAGTCCAGCTTCTTCGCCGGGCTTGAAATAGCGGAAATCCCTTTGGAGAAGCAGGCGCAAATGGCAACTTTGCACAGGCTGGCGCAGCGTGAAACGTTATTGCTCAAAAAACTGGCGGAGCAAAAAGAACTGTTTAATAATAATATGCTGGCACAATATTACAGATACGCGAAAAGGGGTAATCAACAATGACTACAAAAGCAGATATCGAAAGAACACTTTGGAAAGCCTGCGATACTTTCAGAGGCAAAATAGACAGCTCCCGCTACAAAGACTATATCTTATCCATGCTGTTTGTGAAATACTTAAGCGATGTTTACAAAGAGACACGGGATAACTACATGAAGCAATATGACGGGGATTTCAACCGGGTGGAAAGGGCCATGAGCCGGGAGCGTTTTGTAATTGACGAGAGTTCCTCATTCTATTATCTTTATGAAAAACGCAATGATGCCGAAATCGGGCAGAAAATCAACGTCGCCCTTTCCTACATTGAAGAACACAACAGCGGCAAACTCCGCAATGTGTTCCGCTCTATCGATTTCAATTCCACCGTTGATTTCGGCGAAGTCCGCCAGAAAAACGCGGTGCTGAAAAACCTGCTGGAAGACTTCAACGATTTGGATTTGCGGCCTTCGCAGTTGGACAGCGTCGATATTATCGGTGACAGTTATGAATATATGATAGCCAACTTTGCTTCGGATGCCGGAAAAAAAGGCGGCGAATTTTTCACGCCGAGCAGGGTTTCGGAACTTGTCGCCAATCTTGTCAAGCCGAAAGAGAACGACCGGATTTATGACCCCACCTGCGGCAGCGGCGGCCTTTTGTTGAAAGCGTTCCAGCAAATCCCAAACAAAAAAGCCCGTATTTACGGGCAGGAATACAACGCGCAAACCTGGGCGCTCTGCACTATGAATATGTTTCTTCACAATGTGGACGACGCGGTTATCTGGCAGGGCGATACGCTTTCGAACCCGCAGAATATCGAAAACGATAAGCTGATGAAATTTCAGGTCATCGTCGCCAATCCGCCTTTCTCATTGGACAAGTGGGACAGCGGTTTTCTTTCCAACGTCTCGGATGAAGCAAAGGGCAAAAAGCTCGAAAAGATGACTGCCGAAATGGACCCGTACAAACGGTTTGACTGGGGCGTTCCGCCCGCTTCCAAAGGGGATTATGCTTTTGTGTTGCATATGCTCCACAGCCTGGATGATGCAACCGGCAGAATGGCTGTTGTTCTCCCGCACGGCGTACTGTTCCGGGAGGCCAGCGAGGGCAGAATTCGACGGCAAATTATCGAAAACTTTAACCTGCTGGACGCGGTTATCGGTTTGCCGGCGAACCTTTTCTATGGTACATCCATTCCGGCCTGCATACTGATTTTCAAAAAGAACCGGACGAAGAGGGATGTTCTATTTATTGATGCAAGCGGCGAGGGCAACTATGAGAAAGGCAAGAACCAAAACATCTTAAGGCCGGGTGATATCAATCGGATTGTCGCAGCTTATGAGACTTACCAAACCGAAGAGAAATACAGTTATGTGGCAACTTTTGACGATATAAAGGAAAACGACTTTAACTTGAACATTCCACGGTATGTGGATACCTTTGAGGAAGAGGAACCGGTGGATATTGAGCAGGTGCAAACCAATATTAAAAGCATTGAAGCGGAGCTTGTGGAAGTTCAGGCGCAGATGAAAAAGTATTTGGAGGAATTGGGGCTATGAAACAATTTATTTATTTTGATACTGATGTTGTAAATTCACTTCTTGCTCAAATTGACAAAGGACTGGTACTATCTGAAACTCTGGAAACAAGCGATTCTACTAGTAAAAAGATCGTAAAGAGTGGAATGCTTGGCGCTGTCGCTGAAGCGGGTGGTATTTTACCATTGCTAGGTAAATTAAGTGGTAAAATTGAAGCCAAAGGTGAACTTTCAAAAGAAAATGAATCATCAGGGACACTAAAAGAATTACAATCCCGAACCCTGCATGATGCAGCTTTTGATATTGTCCAGGAATATCTTCATGAGAACTGTGCATTTGAAGCGGACAATCCGGATGTTGGATCTTTTGTGGAAATTGAAGGCTTATTAGATTTTATAGATTTCAATTATCTGAGTAATCTTTTTCGAAAAGATGGAATTATTGACTTTATAAAAACAACACAGGCTAACGAAATAAAATCTCATGAAGATGAATTAAAAACATTAGCAAGTAGCGAAGCAGAAAAATTAACTCGAGATCAGAGAAGAGCGCTAGAGAGACAAGCTGAAAAACAAATTCAAGATGCAATTAGGGAAAACAACAAACAATATGATGAAGTATCACCTATACTTAACATGATAAAAAGCATAATTCCATATGAAAGGATGCTTTTATCCCAGAAAGGTCACTTGATTCCATTAGAAAACAAATATTTTAGGAGTAATCCTGAGCAAATGGGATTTAAGTTCGGTGGTGAAATTAAGTGCTTTGGTTACATTACAAATGTAATAGGCACTGATTGTAATGCAAACGATGATAATATTTTTGGATCATTACAATTTGCTATCAATGACGCATTATTATCAATGTTACCTACAAAAGAAAAAAATCTTTGGATTGTTCATCCTATAGCAGTGTATCATGAAAATATATGGGGAAAAACGCTATGAATCAACAAGTTAATGAGCGAATTTCACTGATAAATGCAGGCAAAGTGCCTAACGGTTATGAAAATACAAAGCTTGGGATAATGCCTATAGAATGGCAAAATAAAAAAATGAATAAAGTTGCGACACCAATTAAGGACAAAGCCGGGAAACGGAAGTTCGAAACCTTAAGCATTTCTGCCGGTATTGGTTTTGTTAATCAAGCGCAAAAGTTTGGCAAGGAACTGTCCGGTGCGCAGTATGTTAACTATATCGTTATTAAAAATGGTGATTTTTCTTATAACAAAGGCAATTCAAAAAAATATCCTCAAGGCTGTATTTATATGTTGGAAGACCGAGAAATAGCTGCGGTACCTAATGTTTTTAATAGTTTCAGATTAAAGGAAGGTAACCCTCAATATTATAAACAACTTTTTGTTAGTGGGTTTTTAAACAAACAACTATATCGATTAATAAATTCTGGTGTTAGAAATGATGGTTTATTAAACTTATATGATAATGATTTTTATAATTGTTATCTACCGGTTCCACCTCTCCCCGAACAAGAAAAAATCGCTGAAGTCCTAACCACATGCGAAAAAATGATTGAACTAAAGGAAAAACTGATTACCGAAAAGCAACAGCAGAAAAAATGGTTAACGCAAAATCTTCTCACAGGTAAAAAAAGAATTAAGAACTTCAATGAGGCTTGGAAAACAGTTAAGTTAAACAAGATCTCCAAAATATCAATTGGACTTGTAACAACAATGACAACCAATTATGTTGATAGTGGAACTCTTTTAATACGAAATTCAGATATAATGCCTAATAAAGTAAAAGAGGTTGGTTTAATTAATTTAAGCAATAACTTTGCAGAGCAAAATAAAAGCAGAAGGCTTAAAATTAATGATATTGTTACAGTTCATACCGGTGATGTTGGCACTTCTGCTATCATAGATAAAAGGTTGGAAGGCAGTATAGGTTTCGCAACATTAAATACAAGTCCTAACACTAATTTAATATTGCCGCAATTTTTATGTCATTATTTTAATAGCGTTATATTTAAAACATTTGCTTTAAAAATGTCTACGGGTGATGGTAGAAATAATTTTAATTTGAGAGACTTTGAAAAAAGCAAAATACCCTTACCATCGCTCATAGAACAAAACGCCATTGCTAATATACTGTCAGTTGCAGATCAAGAAATTGAACTTTTACAAATAGGTCTTGAAGAATGGAAATATAAGAAAAAAGCATTGATGCAGTTGTTATTAACTGGAAAGGTGAGGGTTAATGCATGATTACATTTTACGAACAGAAGACAGGTAATCCTTTCTGCTACAGCAACAATGGTGTTGATTATTATGATTTTAATGGTAATCCATATGCATATGTAAAAGGACAGCATTGGTAATCTTATTCAAATGGGGATTGGTTAGGTTGGCAACAGGATAAATGGTTCTATTCTACTGACGGCGAACCACTTTATTTTACGACAGAGGAGGTGAAAACAAATGGCTAAAAACGCACCGACCGGTGATAACTCAAGAAAAGGTGCCGTAAAAGACAGAACACAGGTTCAAAACCCCAAAACGGGTTTATGGACAAAGCGCGATTCTGACACGGGAAAATTCATGGATGTGAAGACATCCAGAGACAAACCTTTTAAAGGTGTCACCAAAGAAAAGTAAATTCAGTGCAGATATGGCGAGACGGTAGCCGTCTCGCTCAATCTGCCTCATAAATTATAAACTTTTATGAGGAGTTGAAAATGGTTAAAAAACCAATTATCGCATTAATGTATGATTTTGATAAAACACTAAGTACAACCGACATGCAGAACTACAGCTTTATTCCGAGTTTGGGAATTGAAACTGAAGCCTTTTGGAAGGAGTCCAATGCGCTAGCTGAAAAAGAAGATATGGACGGCTTGCTTAGCTATATGTATCTAATGTTAAAGAAAGCCAAACATGAGGATATAGCTATTACCCGTGAGAATTTTGTTAAGTTAGGCAAAGGAATTGAATATTACCCCGGCGTAGAGCAGTGGTTTGACCGAATCAATCAGTATGGAAAAGAACATGGTGTTTTTATAGAACATTATGTAATTTCTTCCGGTTTACAAGAGATTATTGAAGGTTCCTCTATCTATAAACAATTTAAAAAGACATATGCCTGTGAGTTCTTATATGATGTAAATAAAGTTGCTGTGTGGCCCAAAAATGTTGTAAATTATACAACGAAAACACAGTTTTTGTTCCGCATAAATAAAGGAGTTCTTGATGTGTATGAAAACAACAAATTGAATACATACACACCAGAAAGCGAACGGCGAATACCGTTCAGAAACATGATCTATATTGGCGACGGGCTGACGGATGTGCCATGCATGAAGCTTGTTAAAGTGAATGGCGGTCAGTCAATTGCTGTTTTTAAAAAACGCAATAAAGCAACCGCAGCCAAACTGATGAATGAAAACCGCGTTGATTTCATCACCGAGGCAAATTATTCGGAAAACAGTGAACTGGATTCCATAGTAAAAACGATTATTGATAAAATGTCTGTGGTAGACAGATTAACTGAAATGCACCGCAAACACAAAAAGTCCATAGAGGTAAAACCATGATCCAACCTGACGTATACTTTGAGGTATCAAAATGAATAATCCCGACCTTTACCTTGAAGATAACATCAGCAAAATTCCCGCTCTGGAACTTTTAAAAAGCCTAAGCTGATGCTATTAACCGTAAAGTCAGATTTTAAAAGGAGAAGTGTTATGTCAATCATTGAAGAGACCATAGATGGACAAGTTAAATTAACACAGGATGATTATTGGTCTGCTAGAAGAAAAGCAATAAAATACAATCATGAAAAAAACTACAAAGAGGCGTTAAAGTATATTGATATAGCGTTGGAAATCAATCCAGATGCTTTAGATATGATTTCAGATAAAGGTACTATTTTATATAAGTTGGGGGACTATTCTAGCGCAAAAACATGGTTAAAAAAATATCTTGATTCTAATAGTAATAACATCTTTATTATTCACAAATATCTCAAATGCTTATTTAGGTTGGGTGAGGTGTTGAATGAAACAGATAAGCAGTTTTTACTCTGTTTAATTGATCAGGAAGATATTTATGAAAGTGAAATCAAACAACTTGAAAGTTTTACTGACGATGAAATTGTTAAAAAAGCAACAGCCAATATAAGGAGTAAAAAAGCACCGTCAATAGCCGAGGCAATAACAAATATGAGTTGCCTCGAAGCATTACAATATATCGAAACGCATGTTCAAGACAGCAAGAAAAAAAACAAAATTTATTGCGAGTTTCTTTATAATAAAGAGTTGTTCGAAGAACTCTATAGTTATTTAGAAAGAGAGATAGAGGATAGTCCAAACAACCCTAACAACTATTTATTAATGTCAAAATATAGGAAAATAATTGGAGAGTATTCACAAGCCATTGACATCCTTAAAAAATACAATGAAGTTAATATAAAGCAGGGATATGTATTCACAAATGAAGAGTTAGCCAGACTTTATATCATGAATGGCAACATAGACGAAGCGATGAAGATCATTAATTCTCTTGAATCGTATTTAAAAACGAAGGAAGAAAAGGGCGAAATATTTGGATATTACAAATTTAAATCTTTGTCCAGTTTCTATAGAATGTTAGGCGACGAAGAAAAGTGCGAATATTATGAACGGAAATATGAGAAGTATAAAGACATTTTTAAGCGGTAAGAAGGTGAGACCATGAACCAACCCGACCTTTACCTTGAAGACAACATAAGCAAGTACCCCGCTCTGGAACTGTTAAAAAGCCTTGGCTATACTTACCTATCCCCGGAGGACTGCGAGCTGCAGCGCGGCAACAGCTACGATGTGGTTTTAAAAGGTGTGCTCCGCAGCCAGTTGCGCAAACTTAATAGTTTTTATTATGGCGGTGTGCACAGCGAATTCAGTTTGGCGAACATCGAAAGGGCGATTGAGGAAATCGACGAGCCGCTGACCGAGGGGCTTATCAAAACGAGCGAACGGATTTACGATTATTTGTGCCTTGGTAAAAGTTATCCCGAAACTGTCGGCGGCGGCAAAACCCTGAGTTTCAACATGAAGTATATCGATTGGGATAACATTGAAAACAATGTGTTCCATGTCACCGAAGAATTTGCAGTTGACAGCCGGGACAAGCTGCATAACGCCCGCCCCGACATCGTGCTTTTTGTCAACGGCATACCCTTTGCGGTAATTGAGTGCAAGGCCCCTCAAATCACCGTCGAGCAGGGTGTTGCGCAGACTATCCGCAACCAAACGGCGGAGTATATTCCCCAGCTTTTTAAATATGTTCAGGTGGTTATGGCATCCAATAAAAACACGGTTCAATATGCGACGACCGGCACGCCGAAAAAGTTTTGGAGCACCTGGAAAGAGGAAGACACCGGCTTTTTAGAAAGCAAGTTGGCCGAATGCGTTTCGGGCAGAACGCCGACCGAGCAGGATAAAAACATTATTTCGCTTTTCACCCCTCAAAGGCTGATGATCCTCGCAAAGCACTTCGTTTTATACGATGCCAATGTCAAGAAGATAGCGCGGTACCAGCAGTTTTTTGCGGTGCTTGAAATTATTAAAACGATTAAGCAGAAGGATTCCGCCGGCAACCGCCAGAGCGGGGTAATCTGGCATACGCAGGGCTCCGGCAAATCGTTGACCATGGTTATGCTCTCAAAGTACATCCTCATGGAAATGAGTGAGATCAACCCGAAGGTTGTTATCGTGACAGACAGAAAAGAACTGGATAAACAAATAGCGAAAACCTTTTCGCACACCCGCCTATCGCCGGCCCGCGCCACAAGCGGCAGGCATTTGGTCAAGCTTATCAACAGCAATGCCGCCGATGTGATTACATCCATCATCAACAAATTCAACACCGCCGAAAACAGCGGGTCAAAGGTTTACAGCAAGGATGTTTTCATCCTCGTGGACGAAAGCCACCGAAGCAATTACGGCACCCTTTCCACAAAAATGAGAACGGTGTTTCCCAACGCCTGCTATATCGGTTTTACCGGCACGCCGCTGATGAAAAAAGAGAAAAGCACCATGGCGAAGTTCGGCAAGTTGATACATAAATACACCATCAAGGACGGCGTGGATGACCGGGCGATTGTGCCGCTTATTTATGAGGGCAAGTTTGTTGATCAAAATGTGGATGAAGAAAACATTGACCTATGGTTTGAGGAAACGACAAAGCGGTTAACCGAAAAACAGAAAACAGACCTGAAAAACAAATGGAGCAGCATGAAGCGGCTTGCCTCCACCGATGCCCGGATAAAACGCATCGCGCTGGATATCAACAAGCATTTTGTTGAAGGGTATTTAGAAACGGGCTTTAAGGCGATGCTGGCCACCAACTACAAAAAAGACGCTATCCGTTACCACAACTGTTTTGAGGCTATGGGCGATTTGACAACAGCCGTGGTTATCTCCGCCCCGGACTTGCGCGAAGGCATTGACGATATTGACGAGGGTACGGACAGCGAAGTCTTAAACTTTTGGAACAAGATGATGAACCGGTACGGCGATGAAGACGAATACGAGGATACGCTGAAAAACAAGTTTATCGCCGGCGAAATTGATATTTTAATTGTATGCAGCAAGCTGTTAACCGGGTTTGACGCGCCGCAAACACAAGTTATCTATCTCGATAAAGAGCTTAAAGAGCATGGCCTTTTACAGGCGATAGCCCGCACCAACCGGTTGGCCGAGGGCAAGGATTACGGCTTGATCGTGGATTACCGGGGCTTGGTTGAAAAGCTGGATACCGCCATGAATATGTACAGCGGCTCAGGGCTTGAGAACTTTGAAGGCGAGGATTTAGCCGGCGTGGTTGTGGATGTGCTTTCCGCCGTGGCAAAGGTCCGCGAAACCTACTCCCATTTATGCGACCTCTTCTCAGCCATAAAGAACCGCAAGGATACCGAAGAAATAGAAGTATTTTTGGCGGATGATGAAAAGCGCGAGGAATTCTACAACCTGCTTTGCGCCTTCGGCAAAGCGCTCACCATGATCTTAAACTCCGAAAAGGCATATTCCGCCGTCCCAAAAAACGAGATGAAAACGTATCAATCCGCGTTTATCTTCTACTCCAAAGTGCGCCGCAGCGTAAAGATACGGTATTTTGACGCGATCGACAACTCGGAATATGAGAAGCAAATGCAGAATCTGCTTGACACCCATCTTTCCGTTTCGGGGCTAAAGCAAATCACAAAACCGATAGACATCCTTAATAAGGAAGACTTTGAAAAAGAACTTGGCGAGCTGATTTCCGACCGGGCAAGGGCCGACGCCATCCAATCAAGGCTTGCGACGAGCATTAAGGAAAAGCATGACGAAAACCCGGCTTATTATGACAGCTTTTCAAAGCGTATAAAAGCAGCTTTGGAGGAATATAAAGACAAGGTCATTACAGAAGCGGAATATCTTGAAAAAATGCGTTCTATCATGGAAGATTATGTCAACCGGGTAACGGATATTAAGTACCCCGAAAAAATTAAAAACAGCGTCCACGCCCAGGCGTTCTACGGCGTTGTTTCCGCCATTATGGATGATGTGCTGAATCTGAATGCCAACGCGGAACTCGTTGCGGATATATCTTTAGAGATTACCGGCATTATTCAAAACCACAGCATGGTGGACTGGTCCAACAACACAACCATTCACGCGAAAATTGCGCAGGATATTGACGATATGTTTTACCGGCATGAAAAAGAAGGTTTATTAAAACTGGACTTTGACACGATTGATAAAATTATCGAGAATGTCAAAACCGTTGCTTTGCGGAGGTTTTAACAGTTGAATATGCAAGAGAGCGAAAGCAGAAAAATGGTTGCCGTCAAAGGGCAGATCATTGATTACTTGCTTATCCGCAAGAATGTTAAAAATATAAACCTTCGCATAAAACCGGACGGAACCGTTTGTGTTTCGGCGAATAACGATGTGGTCATTGAGGAAATTGAAAAGCTGATTACCGCCAAATCTGAAATGATATGCAAAGCCCTGCAAAAATTTGAAGAACAAATTAAATATGCTCCGAAACCCAAAGAATACATAAGCGGTGAAAGCTTTCGGATTTTAGGCAGGGATTTGCGGCTAAAGGTCATAAAGTCAAGGGAGGAATACATCGAAAGCGATGGCGTTTTTCTTCGCTTGTATGTTAACAACGACAGAAACAGCGAGCTGAAAAAAGCGATGATCGACCAATGGATTTTATCGCAATGCAACTCGGTGTTCAACGAGATATGCAGAAATGTGTACGGTATTTTTAGAAAATACGATGTTGCATACCCCAAAATACAAATTAAAGAAATGATATCCCGGTGGGGCAGCTGCCAGCATAAACGGGAAATCATAACACTGAACCGCCGGTTGATTGAAGTGCCGAGATATTGCATTGAATATGTGGTTTTGCATGAATTTGCCCACTTCATACACCCGAATCATTCGAAAAAGTTTTACGCTTTTGTTTCTATGCTCATGCCGGATTATAAAGAACGAAAGAACGTATTGGAAAGCAGAGAGTATTTTTTGCCGGATTACAGAGAATAAATTGAATATCGAGTCAGCCTCGCTGGGCGCCACGGCTGGTCCGCAGGACACGCCCCTGCCAAAAGGCTATGCGCAAAAGAACACGCATTGCGCCGACCCGTCGCACAACCATATCTCGCCGGACAGCATCGTCGACGCGTCGACGGGTTTCCTGCCCGAAACCACCTTCTATTTCCGCAATCAGAACCATGAGCTGACCGGGGAAAACGGCGATATCATCGCGTTGGTCAACGAGATTCTCCTGCATGACGGCATCAAAGATGTGCGTTCCCGAACCGGACCGTTTTCCGCAATTCGGCACGGGGAAATAAAAAACCATATGACGGCAAAAGGCCTTCTTTAACCGGAGGGTCTTTTTTTTATTGACATTTCTGTTTTGAGCCTCTATAATATGAAATTGGTTTTCATTTTCATATTCCGATTGTATGAAGCGCAGGGAAACGGACAATGCTTTCATTGATAAAGGAGACGTCCCCATGGGGTATAACACGCAGCAGCGGGAACTCATCTTAGGGCTGCTGAAAGAAAACGCCGGCCGGCACCTGACGGCGGAAGAAATCGAAACCATGACGCGCCGCGGCGGCAAGCCTGTCGGCAAATCGACGGTTTACCGCTACCTCGACAAACTCGTTTCCCAAGGCGCTGTCCGCAAATACATCGCCGAAGAGGGCAAAAGCGCCTGCTACCAATACACGGGCGCCGCGCCTTGCAAAAACCACTATCACCTGAAGTGCTCGGCCTGCGGCCGTCTGCTGCATGTGGAATGTGAGTTCCTCGATGAAGTCGGCGCGCATGTGCTCGAGCACCACGGGTTTGTTTTAAGTGAAGAAAAAACAATTCTTTACGGTTTGTGCCGCGAATGCGTTGAGGGCCGCGGACAGGGAGGAACCCATGATTAGAAAAAGATTGGCAGCCGCGGCGGCGCTGCTGCTCGGCGTTATGTTCGCGTTAAGCGGCTGCGCGGGCGATCAGCCGGAAGACGACTCGGGTAAACTCAAGGTCGTTTGCACCCTGTTTCCGCAATACGATTTCACGCGGGAAATCGCGGGGGATCTCGTCGACCTGACACTGCTTTTGCCCCCCGGGGTGGAGAGCCATTCCTTCGACCCGTCCGCGAAAGATATCAAGAAGGCCCGCAAATGCGGCCTGTTCATCTATACGGGTGAGCAGATGGAAGCGTGGGCATCGGCGATTATCGACATGGTCGACAAGTCAAAGACCACCGTTCTCGATGTTTCGAAGGGGATTGCCCTTGATCCGGTTCATGAGGACCACGGGGAAAACGGCGGGGAAGAAGGAGAGCATGAACAAGAGCATGAACAAGAGCATGAGCATCCCTTTGACCCGCACATTTGGACAAACCCGCTCAACGCGGTGAAAATGGCTCAGAGCATATCCGCCGAGCTTCGGCGGCTCGACCCGGCCAACGCCGCGGCATACGCGAAAAACGAGCAGGCATTTATCATCAAACTCAACGCCCTCGATGAGGATTTCCGCGCGGCGGCCGCCGGCGGCAAACGCAAAACCATCGTGTTCGCCGACAAGTTCGCGCTGCATTATTTTGTCAAGGAATACGGCTTGGGGTACCTCGCGGCCTTCGACTCCTGCTCGACGGAAACGGAGCCGAGCGCGGAGGTCATGGCGCGCATTATGAAGACCGTAAAGACGAAACAAATCCCGGTCGTCTTTTACGCGGAACTCACCGACCCGAAAACCGCCCGGGTTGTCTCGGCGGAAACGGGCGCGAAAATCCGTTTATTCCATTCCTGCCACAATGTCTCCGCCGACGAATTCAAACAGGGTGAGGGCTACCTGACACTGATGGAAAAAAACCTTGCCTGTCTGCGGGAGGCGCTGGGCTGATGGCAAAACTCCTGATATCCTGCAAAGAGCTCTCCATGAGCTATGAAAACCGCGCCGCGCTCGAGGATGTCAACTTCGATGTGTACGAGGGGGACTATGTCTGCATTGTCGGCGAAAACGGTTCGGGCAAAAGCACGCTGCTCAAAGGCATCCTCGGGCTGATGCCCGCGCGAGGCGGCGGCATTACCGTCAACGCCGGCTTGCGAAAAAACGGCATCGGCTATTTGCCGCAGCAGACGCAGGCCCAAAAGGATTTTCCCGCCTCGGTGTTTGAAGTGGTGCTTTCGGGGTGCCGGGCTAAAAGAGGGCTGCGCCCGTTTTACACAAAGGCGGAAAAGGAACTCGCGCGGCAGAATATGGACACGCTTCATGTCCGCGGTATCGGCCGCCGCTCGTTCCGGGAACTTTCCGGCGGGCAGCAACAGCGCGTGCTGCTGGCCAGGGCGCTGTGCGCGGGCGGCTCCCTGCTGCTGCTCGACGAACCGGGCGCGGGCCTCGACCCGCTCGTGTCAGCCGAACTGTACTCCGTCATCAGCCGCCTTCACGCCGACCGGGGCGTCACCGTCATCATGGTGACGCACGATGTACGAGGCGCCCTCAAACACGCGAATAAGATTTTGCATCTCGACGCCGGCGTCGAGTTTTTCGGCACAACCGCCGACTATTTGGCGAGCGCCGTTGGCAAGCGGTTCACCGGGGGTGATTGGCACGCTTAACCTGTTAAGAGACTTCTTTGAATTGGATTTTATCACGCGGGCTGTCGCCGTCGGCCTGCCGGTTTCCGTTTGCGCGGCGCTGCTGGGTGTGCCGCTGGTTCTTAAACGGTTTTCGATGATCGGGGACGGGCTTTCCCACGTCGGCTTCGGCTCGCTTTGCGTCGCGCTGGTGATGAACGCTTCACCGCTGCGCGTGTCGGTGCCGGTGGTGATGCTCGCCGCGTTTTTCCTGTTGCGCCTGAGCGAGTCGGGCAAAATCAAAGGGGACGCCGCTATTGCCGTCATATCGAGCAGTTCGCTGGCTATCGGCGTGCTGGTTGTGTCGCTGTCGGGCGGGATGAATATGGACGTCTATTCCTATTTGTTCGGCAGCGTTTTGGCCATGAGTCGAGGCGACGTGCGGTTGGGGCTCGCGCTTTCGGCCGCCGTGCTGTTTCTTTTCGCCTTCTTCTACCATAAAATTTTCGCCGTCACCTTTGACGAGAGTTTCGCGAAGGCTTCGGGCACCAAAGCCGGCGTTTATAACACACTGCTCGCGTTGCTGACCGCCGTGACCATCGTCGTCGGCATGCGGATTATGGGGGCCATGCTGATTTCGAGTTTGATCATCTTTCCGGCTCTGACCTCCATGCGCGTCTGCCGGAGTTTCCGAAGCGTCGTCATTACCTCGGCGATTGTCTCCGCGGTCTGCTTTTTTATCGGGCTTTTAATATCGTTTGAATTTTCGACGCCCGCCGGCGCGAGCGTCGTGGCGGTGAACCTGCTCGTGTTTTTGCTGTTCACCGCGGCGGGAAAAATCAAACGAAAGGCGCTATAGGCGGCAACGATAACACGGCCCCGGTATCCGCGCGATGCCGGGGCGTATTCTATAAAAAGCTTGTGTTTGAGGATAAAACGGCGTATACTGATACAAACTGATACCAAAAACTATCAATGGGTGATAAAATGGATACCGCGCTGTTTGCGAGCATGTTAAGCGACAAGGACGCTTACGACCTGAAAAAACTCGGCTATAAATACCCGAAGGCCGGTATAGCCGATTATGTCGCTTTGTTAAAAAAAGGTATTTATCGGGATATTCCGCTTCACGATTTCGACGGTAACGGGCTTGTCTATATGAGCACCGTAAAGCCGCCGGTCACCGCCGCAGTCAAACGGCTGATGAAAAACCGGGATGCCGGCGGAACCTTCGGGATAAACGCCATGGAAAAGGAGATCGCCGGCACCTTCACGATTGAGAGCATTGACTTTACAAGAGAAAGCGTCAGAAAAATTATGAGGGGCTACGCGCCGGCTGACGAAAGCGAAAACCGCATTTTCGGGATGAAAAAGGGATTGGAATTCATCGCGGACAAGCAAACGGCAATCACCGAAGACACGATTCACACACTTTACCGGACGGCTATCGGGGAGTATCTCGACGAGGACGACCGGTTGCAGCCCGGCCGGCTCTACCGGCACGGCGAAGTATTCGTCGTCGGCGAGGCGGTCGAACACAGCGGCCTGCCGTACGAGAAGCTCCCGGCTTATATGGCCGCGCTTGTTGACTATATCAACACCGAGGACGATACGGACGAACTCTTAAAGGGAGCGGTTATACACTTCTATCTTTCCTACCTGCACCCGTACTTTGACGGCAACGGCCGAATGGCCAGGCTCCTGCAGCTGTGGTACTTCGTCAGGCGGGGCTTCCCGGGTTCGATGTTCGTACCGTTTTCCGGTTTCGTCGAGCGTTCGCGCAAACAGTATTACAACGCGTTCACGCTCATTGAGCAGAATAAAAAAATAAGCGACGTTCTCGATGTAACGCCGTTTCTGGATTATTTCACGCGGTATGTCTACAACAAAATACCGGCCGAAGCGCCGGGCACGCCGGCGGCGGAAGATTATGAAAACGCGCTGAAAAACGGTTCGGTTACCCAAAAAGAAACCGAACTGTGGCGGTTTGTTCTGTCGTTTTACGGCACCGGCGAGTTTTCCACCAAGCAGTTGGAGAAGGAGTTTCAAAACGCGGCGTACGCGACAATCCGCGGCTTTGTCTTGAAATTTGAAAAACTCGGGCTGCTTCACGCGCAAAAATACGGCAGCCGGGTGAAGTATTCGGTGAAATAGCGGCGGGGTCTACGCCATTTCCCGAATCGCCCGCAGGACCCTCGCGATGGGAAAGCCCATGACGTTGAAATAGTCGCCGGTGATGCCGCGGACAAGCGCGCATCCGATGCCCTGAATACCGTAGGCGCCCGCTTTGTCCATCGGTTCGCCGGTTTCGACATACTCTTCGATTTCCGTCTCCGTCAGCGGGTAGAACTCCACGTTCGTGGCCTCGGAAAAACAACTCTCCGCTCCGTCTTTGATAATGCAGACGCCGGTATAAACCGTGTGCTCCCGGCCGGAAAGTTTTTTGAGCATCGCGACGGCGTCGGCTTTGTCCTTCGGCTTGCCGAGAATTTCGCCGTCGAGGACGACGATGGTGTCCGCCCCGACGACGCAGTCGTCCGGGTAGGTTTTCGCCACATCCCCGGCTTTGACGCGGGCGGCCTGCGCCGCCGCCTCACCGGGCGGCAGGGCCGGGTCGAGGCGCTCCTCGGCTTGGGACACCGCCGTTTTGAATTCCACCCCGGCCGTTGTTAAAATGTCCTTCCGCCTCGGGGAGGCGGACGCGAGAACGATCAAACCGATTCCCTCCCGATTTCGCCGTTCTGAAGCAAAAGGCACAGCTTCAGGACGGCCGTCTGCGTTTTGCCGTCGGGAATTTCATTGTTGAGGACCATCTCCATCGCCCGACCGAGCGGGATTTTTTCAACATTGAGAAACTCGTCCTCATCCAGGTTTTGCTGTGTGAAGCTCAAGCCCTCCGCGGCGTACAGGTGAATAACCTCGGCGCAGTAGCCCGGTGAGGGATAAAATATGCCGAGGCTGTGAAACGACGAAGCCGCCGCGCCGGTTTCCTCAAGCAGTTCGCGCCGGCCCGCCTCGAGGGGGTCCTCGCCCGGCTCGAGTTTGCCCGCCGGGAGCTCAAGCACCGTTTCTTTATACGGGTAGCGGAACTGCCGCACGAACAACAGCGAGCCGTCGGGCGTCAGGGGTGCTATCGCCACCGCGCCGGCGTGGCTGACGACCTCCCGGACGCAAACCTGCCCGCCGGGCAGCTCTGCCTTGTCCACGAGAAGTGTGACAACCCTTCCCTTGTACACAATCCGGCTTTCCAAAGTTTTTTCAAAAAGCTCCATAAAACCCTCCGTTTGGCCGGGCCCGCGGTGTATTAACGGCCAAACCCTCTGAATATGTTTATTACTATGACAACAACCGTTTTGGAGTGATCGCATGGAAACCATTTCCCGCCCTCAACTGTTGGACTATGAGGCCTGCCGCTCCGTTATTTACCGCATAAAGAGGAACTATCCGTTCGTCGGCTGCCAAGCCGTCGGCCGAAGCCTGACGGGCCGCGCGCTGTTCGGGCTCTCCCTTGGCCAAGCTGCCTGGCCGGTTTTGTTCGCGGCTGGCTTCCACGGCCAGGAATGGATGACCTCGCTTATCGCGTTGCGTTTTTTTGAACGGCTTTGCGCGAGCGTTGTGAAAAAAGCGGAAATCGGTTCCATCAACGCGGCCGGGGCTCTTGCCGGCCGGGAACTCATCGTCGTGCCCTGCGTCAACCCCGACGGGGCCCAAATCGCCATTCGCGGTTTAGCGGGCGCCGGCTGCTGCGGCAGCGTGGTGCAAAAAATCAGCGGCGGCGACCTTTCCGGCTGGAACGCGAACGCGAGAGGCGTTGACATCAACCACAACTTTGACGCCGGTTGGGATACTCTGCAGCGCTTGGAACGCGAGGCGGGCATCACGGGGCCCGCGCCCCGCCAATACGGCGGAACCTCGCCGGAAAGCGAGCCGGAGACAAAAGCCATTACCAGGCTTTGCCGCATACGCCGGCCGCGCCACGCTATCGCGTTTCACAGCCAGGGGGAGGAAATCTACTGGCAGTACGGCGAAAACAATCCGCCGGGTGCCGAGGAAATGGCAAAAGTCTTCGCGGCGACAAGCGGCTACACGCTCATCGAAAACGACGGCCTGGCCTCGCACGGAGGGTTTAAAGACTGGTTTATCGAGGAATTCAACCGCCCGGCGTTTACGTTTGAAATCGGCAAAGGAAAGAACCCTCTGCCGTTGGGCGACTTTGAAAACATCTATGCCGCGCTGGAAAAGACCCTCGTCTTGGCGGCGATATGGTGACCGTTCCTCCGGTGAAAGACACAGGCAGGCAAAAAGCCTGCCTGTGTTCGTTATTCCATGCTGAAAGGACGGGGCTCAATCGTCGTCTTCTTCACAGTCTTCGCAGTCGCAGTCAAAATCAAAATCGAGAGTTTCACCGCAGTTGGGGCAGTTGATGCTGCCTTCGTCAAGAATACCCGCGTCGACACAAATGATTTCGCCGCAGTTGGGGCATTTGACATCGCAATAGTCTTCATCGTCGTAAAAGTCCTCGTCGTCGAGTTCCTCATACACATAGCTTTCAAGGTCGTCAAGGTCCTCGTCAACGGCGTCAACCTGTTCGCTGACGACGGCGACGCTGTCCTCCAGGTCGGCAACCGACAAAGAGAGGTCGTCGAGCAAATCCATCATCGCGTTGAGTATTTTGGTCTCGGGCTTGGCGGGGTCGAGATTGAGGCCTTCGGCCAAACCTTTCAAGTACGCGGCTTTCTCGGTAACAGTCATCTTTTAATCCTCCGTTTTGTATTTTATGCCCGGCTGAGATAATCGCCCGTGCGGGTGTCGACGATAATCGTTTCACCCTCGTCAATAAACAGCGGCACTTTAATCGTCGCGCCCGTCTCAAGCGTCGCGGGCTTCGTCGCGTTGGTGGCCGTGTCGCCCTTGAAACCGGGGTCGGTCTTCGTTATTTGCAGCGTGACGGTCGTCGGCGGCTCAACGCCGAAAACATTGCCTTTGTAAGATAGCACCTTGCAGGCGGTGTTTTCTTTGACAAACTTAAAATTGTCCGGCAGCAGCCCCGCGTTAATGGGAACGAGTTCATAGCTTTCCGGGTCCATGAAATAATACAAATCGCCGTCGCTGTAGGAATATTCCATATCCCTTCGCTCGATATACGCGGCCGGGAATTTATCGTTCGGGTTGAACGTTCGCTCGACAACCGAGCCCGCGATGATGTTGCGGATTTTTGTGCGCACAAACGCCGCGCCCTTGCCCGGTTTGACATGCTGGAACTCGATGATTTGATAAACGTTGCCTTCCATCTCAAAGGTGACGCCGTTTCTGAAGTCGCCGGCCGATACCATAGTATTATTCCTCCGTCGTTTCGATCTTACACAGTCATTTTATACCATGACCGGTCATTTATCAAGTGTTATTTTAACCGCGAATTATCGGTTCATGTTTCGTATTTTTTATCCCGTTAGATCACCAGAAAATCTTTCGCGCTGCGCGTTAAATTTTCGCACCCGCCGGCGGTGATAAGCGCCATGTCCTCGATTCGAACACCGAACACGCCGGGAATATAGATGCCCGGCTCAACCGTCACGACGCTGCCCTGCGCGAGGGCGCCCTCTCCGCGAGGGGAAAGGGTTGGCTCCTCGTGAATTTCAAGGCCGACGCCGTGGCCCGTTCCATGGCCGAAAAAGGCGCCGTAGCCCGCCGCGGCGATGACATCCCTGGCGGCTTTGTCCGCGTCTTTGCAGGCAAGGCCCGGCGCGAGCGCGTTGAGGCAGGCTGTTTGCGCCTCCAGAACGGTTTGGTATACCTTGGCCTGCCTGCCGTCGGCGCAGCCCAGCGCCACGGTGCGGGTCATATCGCTGCGGCAGCCGCCGGTTTCGGCGCCGAAATCCATCGTGATGAAGTCCCCTCTCTCAAAGGCCCTGTCCGACGCGACCCAGTGCGGCACCGAGGAATTCGGGCCGCCGGCCACGATGGTTTGGAAAGATACCGCGTCCGCGCCGTTTTTCAGCATGAAAAAGTCAAGCTCCAACGCTGTTTCGCGCTCGGTCACGCCTTCTTTAATGAAGCCCAAAATGTGGTCGAACGCTTTTTCGGCGATACGCTGCGCGGCTTTGACAAGGGCGATTTCCTCCTCGCTTTTAACGGCGCGCAGGCCGTCGATGCTTTTGTCAAGGGAGCCGTCGTCGACGATTTCAACGCCGCCGAGGTATTTCGCGAAACGGCGCGCCTGCGCGCAGGAAAGCCGTTCGCTTTCCAAGGCCAGGCGCCGGCATCCGAATCGGCGGGCGATTTCGGGCAGCTGTTCCTCGAGGTTTTTCAGTTCCGTGACTTCACAGCAGTCCACACGGTCTCTTGCCGCCTCGATATAGCGGCTGTCGGTCAGGAAGACGCTGCCTTTCTTTGTGGCGACGAGCAGCCCCGCGCTTGAAGAAAAGCCGGTAAAATACCGCCTGTTGACCGCGGAATCAATCAGCGCCCCGTCGAGCCCGGCGGGAAAGGCCTCCGCAAGCAACTCCAAATTCATCCTATCACCGTTTTCCCATAAAAAAGAAAAAGCGGGCAAACGCCCGCCTTTGCTTATTTCTTAAACTTACGCTTGCGAGCCGCTTCGGACTTTTTCTTTCTTTTCACCGAGGGCTTCTCGTAGTGCTCCCTTTTGCGAACTTCCTGAATGACGCCGTCCCTTGAAGTCTGCTTCTTAAAACGCCTGAGAGCGCTGTCAAGGGATTCGTTATCCTTCACTTTTACCTGACTCAATGTTATTCCCTCCCTCCGCTTTGGCAGGGGCAGATTTGCGCGTGTTTGAATTATACAACAGCCGCTTCGGTTTTGTCAACCTGCAAAATATTTCAGGGGGACCGGCTCGTGTCAGGAGACGGGCGACGACACAGCCGTAAACGTGGCGGCGAAACACTCATAGGAAGTTCCGTCGAAATTTTTATTGAGCCCTTTGAAGTCGAAATCGTTCGATTTCGTGCCGCCGACGACAAAGATTGTTTTTCCGTCCCGCGAAGTGGCCGCTCTGGGCAGGTCGTCCGCGGAGCCCGCGATGGGCCGCATCACCATGAGTTCGCCTTGTTCGCTGATAAGCGCGAGGAAGCCGTCCTGTTCACCCTTGTTGCCGATCGCGGCGAAATCCCGGTTCTTCGACTCGGTCGCGCCGACCACCGCGTAGCCGCCGGTAATCGGCTCAATGCCGGAAATCCGGTCGTTGAGGAAGCCGGCGATCGACTTCACCCAGCCGATGGTGCCGTTCTTGTTATACTTCACCAAAAAACCGTCGTACCCGCCGGCGTTGTGGTAAGGGTCGAAGCTGCCGTCGGACTTCGCGTCGATGTTGAACCGGCCGCCGATGACACAACCGCCGTCCGGCGAGGGCGCGACGAAGGTCATTTCGTCGTCGCCGCTGCCGGAAAACGAGTTAACCCATTGAAAGGTTCCGTTTTTATCGTATTTGACGATGACGGTGTCCGCTTCGCCGCGGCCCGCGATCGAAGCGAAATCCCCGTCGTCCGAATTGGTCACATAGGCGGCGAAAATATCGCCGGCGGCGTTGACGGCCAGGCCTTCCACATCGTTGTGCTTGCTGCCGCCCATCGCCCGTTTCCAGCGCACATTGCCGTCGGCGTCGTATTTGATAAGGACGGCTTTAATCATGTTGTCTTTCAGGCCCTCGAAGTCGCCGTCGGAGGATTCCGCCTTGCCGCCGGCGATGAAGCCGCCGTCCGGTGTCGCGGTGACGGAGCTGAAATACTCATATTTGGTGCCGCCCACCACTTTGTGCCATTGCTTTTCGCCTTTGGCGTTGTATTTGACGAGCAGCATCTCGATTTTCCGCCCCTCCTTGACCCCGAGGTCGGAAGACTGCGTCTGCCCCGCGGCGATAAAACTGCCGTCGGCGAGCTGCGTGAACGAGGCGAAAGTGACGGAATTGTCGCCGCCGAGGAAGGATTTCCATTCGACCTCCCCTTTGGCGTTGTATTTGACGATCATGCTTTTGGTGCCTATCCAGCCCTCGTCGGCCTCCGCGCAGTCGCCGTTGGCGGCGGCGTAAAGCCCCACAGCGGCAAACCCGCCGTCGGCCGTCGCCTTCACGCGGGCAAACATATCGTTGCCCGTGCTGCCGAAGGTTTTTATAAATCCCGGGGTTATGCCGGACAGTTTTGTTTTCACGGGGACGGGCTTCTGCGTTTCGTAAACCTCGGTGACCGTGACGCCGGTGTTGCCGTCTTTGATTTTGACGCCGTCGTCGGTCACGTCGACGATGAACCCCTCGTCTTTAAACGCGTCTTTAATCTGCTGTTTCTGCTCATCGGTCAGTTTTTTAAAGTCGCCGTCCCATTTCACATCCTTACCCAACGCGTCGCGGATGATTTTATCCTGCTTGGCGGCGGTGGGCGGCGCTTTGGTCGTGCCCGCGGTCGGCAGCGGGTTTTTCCACACATCGTCGACGGGGGCCATGGTTTCGAGGGTCGTTCCCTCCTTGCCGCCGTTGCCGCCGCAGGCCGGCAGAGAAACCGCCGCCAGCGTCAATACCGTTATCCATATTAAAAACTTTCTCGGTTTGCTTTTCATACACAGCGCTCCTTACCTTTTGGTGATTTTATTATAGCATGGGTTGCCGTCAAGTACAATAAACGAAATTTCACCGGCTTTATAAAAACGGAGCTGCCCCCGTTTCGGGCAGCTCCGATTATTAATACCGGCCGGTTACCAGATAAAGCTGACCTCTGTGCCGTCCGCAGAGTAAGTGATTCCTTCGGCGGTCATCTTGTCAAGGGCTTGCGTGAACTCATCCCTCATCGAGACATCCGGAAAAACGATGGAAGCGTTCATTGTCAACTCCTCGGGCTGGCAATAATCCCGAAACACGAAGCCGGTGAGCCACCAACAGGTCGTAAACGGCCTCGAAAAAACCGGCTTATCGCCTTTGTGCACGCGGGATTAGACCGCGAAACCTGTCATAAATTAAATGACTGTTATATAAATAACAGTCAAATACAATTCTTATTCCTATTTGTTTTATTAATTTTTATTCAGGGCTTTTTTACTTGTAAAGTTGATGCCGGCTTTGCGCGCCTGCCGGTGCTGAAACCGCCTCTCGACGCGGTAAAGCCGGCCGTCCTTGCGAAATCGGGCGCCCGTTTGTTTAAAAGTGAACGCGACGCCCGCGCGGACGCATTGCGCGCGCAAATCGAGCACCCAGTCATAGTCGCATACGCGCGCGAACGGGCCGGACTCACCGCCCGCGACCACCTCTTCAATGGACTCATTTAAGAACGGCGACAGGTCGACCGGGCCGAGAAGCGGCTCGCAGATAATGATTTTGTGTTTTATGGGCGCTTCGAGGTATATCGGAAGGCGGTAATCCGCCCGGTCCTGGTTTTCCGTCGTGCAGCAGACGGCGACATGGTCCCAGCCGCCGCCCCAATCCTCCGGCACGCATTGCGCGAAGCGGTGGATGCGTTTGGTAATCATCAAAAAGCGCAGGTCGCGCCGAAGGCGGATCATATCCCAGGCTTCGCAGCGCCATTCGTCGGCGTCCTCGAGAAAAAAGTCCGAGGTGAAACAGGTGTAGACGACGCCTCCGTCCGGGCTGAGTTTGTATTCCCCGGCGCGGTTGCGCTTTAGCGGCAGGCCGAAGTCCCCGGTTTTATAAACGCGGGAACTGTCGCGCTCATAGCGCGCGTCGGACCGGTAGACATAGCAGTTCGCGCAGCCCTCGCTGAGTTTGCGGCAGCCGTGCCAGGGGTTCCATAGGGCCATGCTTATCCTTCCTTCAGCGCTTCGGCGATGACGGCGTATTCCTTAATCAGGGCGGCCATATCAAACCGGCCTTGGTTCGCGGGGCTCGTCGACGGCAGCGCGACGGGTTCGATTCGCGTCGACGGCAGGCAGTGTTTCCGGTAAAGCGCCGTCGCCTTGCCGCCGGTCGTAAACACCGACCGGACCCGGGAGCGTTTCAGAATGATGTTCAGGTCGTTGGCGACGGGCTGCCGGATGCTCCCGTCGCTTGCCCCTTTGATCTCACAGCTTCGCAGCACATCCCACATGGCGATTCGGTGCTTCAAGAGCAGGGCTTTCCTCTGCGCGTTGTCGAGAGGCAGGGGTTCCCCGAGGACGGTGGCCAATACCGGCCAGAAGCGGTTTTGCGGATGGGTGTAGAAAAAGCCGTTCTCCCTCGATTTCGGGGACGGCATCGTGCCGAGAATCAGGACTTTTGAGTCCGTGTCGAAGACGGGCTCGATGGGGTGGTTGATTATCATACGGACCCTCCCGGCAAGCCGTTATCGGCTTTTTTTGACGGTCTCCATGATATCCCCGAACACCTCGGCAATTTTCGCGGCCGTGCCCGGGCCCATGGAGTTCGTCTCCTCATAATGGTTGCGGCCGTGCCTGTCTTTCGCCCGGTTGAAATACGGCACGTCTTCGTCGAGAAGGAAGTCGTTCGGCGGCAGGACATAGCCGAGTTCGTCGTTGGCCAGGCCGATGATCATCAGTTTATCGTCGCCGGCGATTTGCGTCAGCGGCACGGGGTTGACCTCCGGCCCCAGGCCGGTGGCGGATTCCTCCGCGCTGAGGTAGCCGCCGTAGACGAGTTCCGGGAAAATCTCACACGGAAGCAGCAGCATTTTGAGCGTGTCAATTTCGAGGTATGTCATTTCGGTTTTCAGCGCGAAGCCGAACCTCGCCCAAGAAATGGCGTATTTTTTCGCTTTCAGGATGCCCGCCTTCGCGGCGATCATCAGCACGGAATTATCCGAATCGGCGTAAAACTCCTGCCGGACAGAATTGATGACCGGTGACAGTTTCGTTTCGCCGTCGACCGACAGGGCGTAACCGGCAAGGTTTTTGCCGATTTTTTTTGTGGACTCGATTTTGTATTTGTCGATGATCTCCATAGTGATCATGCCGCCGATGGCGCCGACGCAATAGAAGGTTTCCGCCCCCGTCTTCGCGCGGATTTCATCGCGCATGTAGCCGGGGAAATCGGCGCTGATAAACGAGTTTTCCCCGCCGAGTGATTCGGAGTGGGACGCGAAATTAATCCAATAAATCTCGCGGCTGCCGTCGCTCGGAACGAAGCGCAGGCGAGTGAGCGTTTTGGAAAACACCACGGGCGTGCGGATGTCCTTCTGCATATCGGGAACCTCGACGCTGCCGTGGAACAGGTCGCCGTCGCGTCGGTCCTCATACGCGCGGTTGACCGCGTCCTTTGTGGCGGCGAACACCGTTTTCATAAAGCCCGGGTCCTTGCCCGACAAGGGCAGCGGCCCCCAAAGGCCCATGGTGTCGATACCGGCGTGGTTGTGGGTGCAGAAGATATGGATGGCGCGGCAGCCGGACTGTTTCATAAAGCCGGACAGAGACGCCTTGATGGCGTTCGCGTCCGAATTGAGAAGCCCCACGGCGTCGAGCGACACAAACACCATGCCGCCGCGGCCCGAGTTGTCGTCAAGCCACAGGGCGTGGACATAGGTTTTGTCAAGAATCCCCTTGGCGGGGTTGTTGATGTTATAGCCCGCGATATAATATTTTTTCTTGGTGATGTCGCCGGGCATGATTTCGGCCCTGGCAAAGCCGGCGGTAAACCGGTCCGCTTTCGGCGCGCGTGTTTTATCGAAATCACCGCGCGGCAGGGGCGGCGCTTCCCCTCTTTTCAGTTTGTTATCCCCCGAAAAGGTCAGGTATTTTCTCAACGCTTTTGAAACGAACGTCAACGCTTCCATACGAACCCTCCGTTCTTCATGTATGGTTTCATTATATCACAAACGCTTCATTATACAAGAAGGGCAGAAAAAAACCGCCGCCCGAGAAAAAAGGCGGCGGTGAAGAGAGGCGCTAACGAATCGCCAGGATTTCCTCGGCGATTTCCCGCCCCTTTTCCCGCACCCGGTCGAAATCCATCGCGGCAATGTAGTACTTCTCGAGTTCATCGTGCGTCGCCTTGGCCTGTTTCAGCGCCGCCACCGCCTCATCCAAAAGCTCCTTTTGCGCCTTGCGGCTGAAACTGACGCGGTTGCGCAGGCAGCTCAGGCACTTCGTATCCATGAACCGGCCCGCGTGAATGACCTTCGCGCCTTCGATGCGGTAAGGGTGGTAGCAGTTGCCGGTGAATATGCCGAGTTTTTTCTCCGGCACAATCAAATGCTCCGTCCGGTCGGCGGGCCCCATCGGGCAGCGGCAGCTGATGACATTCAGCCCGTTGCCGATGGCGTAGGCACGCAGCTGCGACAGAAACAGGGACGAGGCGGCGCCGTATTCGTCCTGTATGACGAAAATCCTGTCGCAAAGGCTCACCGCGGTACCGGGGTTGGCGTCGACGCCTATCGGCGTCACCGCGCTTAAAAAACGCCGGCTCTCCCGGCCGATGCCGCCGTTGGGCGAACCGAATTCCCGCGACGCGAACCGGGCGGCGTAGCGCTCGACTTTTTCGGTGAGCACGCAGTTTTTGGTCAGCCGGCAGACATCCCCGCGCAGGGACGCCGCGGCGGCTAAAAAGCGGACGCACTTCCGGTGAGACATCGAGTTTTTCAGGGTAAGGCTGATGATTTCCGGCGCGTGTTCCCGCAAAAGCCCGTCGTTCCAGCACTCTCCGAGGTTGACGATCTTTTCGACGGCCCCCGGAAATTTCGGCTCCATGGTGTGCGGCGCCGTGCCGTCGGCCAGGCAGACCTTCAGCTCCGGGAAAATCACGGCGTCGAGCGAATACGGGTCCGAAGAGCACGGAACCTTTTCCGCCCCGATGCCCTTTTCTTTCAGCTGCCCCGCCACGGCCCTCATCAGGCTCGACTTCCCCGTGCCGGGGCCGCCCTTGATAATGTACGCCCTCCAGCCGTCGCGGGCGTCATACAGCTCGTCAAAAAGCGAATAAAACCCGCTTGGTGTGTTCGCTCCGAAATAGAAGCGGATATCCCTGTCTTCCATGCCGAACCCCCCCGATCCGAACTCCTATATCTAAGTGTATTCAAACATAGCCCGTCAGGTGTTATGCGGGACAGGGGATATTGAAAATATAAACAAAAAAACCGCCCCGGCGCGCGGCCGGAGCGGCTCGGACTTCCCGTATTGCGTTGCGCGGTCAAGCCCGGCCGAGCCGGTCCGCCGCGAGGATGGCGGCGCACACATTGTCCGCCGTGACCGGGAAGGGCATGTTGTGAATCGTTTCGCCCTCGGCGGCGGCCGCCGCGGCCGCTTTTTGAATCTTTTCCCGGGTAATCTGCGCCACCCCGATGCCGGCCAGGGTCGTCGGCAGGCCGACCGACTTGCAGAAGCCGACGACCTCTTCGAGCTCGGCCTTCGGCGCGTTTTCTAAAACGAGCTGGACGATGACGCCGAACGCCACCTTTTCGCCGTGGTAGAACCGGTGCGTTTCCTCAAGGGCCGTCAGGCCGTTGTGGACGGCGTGCGCCGCCGCGAGGCCGCTGCTTTCGAAGCCCAGGCCGCTCAGCAGGATGTTGGCCTCGACGATATTCTCGAGCGCGGGCGTCACCGCCTTGCACGAACAGGCGGCAATCGCTTTGAGCGAATCCTCAAACAGGGTCTCGCAGCACTGCCTCGCGACGGCCAGCGCGGCGTTGGTGCTGTTGCCGCCCGGAATGTTCTTCGCGAACGACCGCTGGCAGGCCCGCGCCTCGAACCAGGTCGCCAGCGCGTCGCCGATACCCGAAATCAAAAAGCGGACCGGCGCTTCGGCGATGACCTTCGTGTCGACCAGCACCAGATCGGGGTTTTTCTTGAAAAACAGGTATTCCTCGAACTGCCCTTCTTCCGTGTACAGCACCGACAGCGAGCTGCACGGCGCGTCGGTGGAGGCGATGGTCGGCAGGACAATGACCGGCTTGTTTTCGGAATTCGCGACGGCCTTCGCCGTATCGAGCGCCTTGCCTCCGCCTAAACCCGCGATGACATCGCAGCCCGTTTCACGGACAGCCGCGGCGAACCGCTCGATTTCTTTCCGCGTCGTCTCGCCGCCGAAATCGCCGTAGACGATGCCGATTGTTTTCTCCGCTTCCTTCAGATACGCTTCGCACCGCCCGCGGTCGTCTTTGTGGGCGATGAGGAAGACCTTTTGGCCATAGGCGGCGAAGTAATCGGCGAGCTTGAAAAACTCGCCTTCGCCCTGGACATATTTGGACGGGGATATCAGGATTTTTTTCATTGTCGGCGCTCCTTCGATTGAATTTCAAAACCGGCGGTTGTTGTTGGGGCCGGTTACCACGCCGGCCCGCGCCGGGAACGACGCCATCGCCGTTCCGCCTAAAGCCCTCTTTTCCAAAGGGGGTGGCGGCCACAGGCCGCCGGGGATTCTTTTTCACGCAGCTCTCGCGGTATGATTAACCGCTCGTGAATTGTAGGGGCCGGTTACCATGCCGGCCCGCGCCGGGAACGACGCCATCGCCGTTCCGCCATAAAGCCCTCTTTTCCAAAGGGGGTGGCGGCCACAGGCCGCCGGGGGATTCTTTTTCACGCAGCTCTCGCGGTATGATTTTACCGCTCGTGAATTGTAGGGGCCGGTTTCCACGCCGGCCCGCGCCGGGAACGACGCCATCGCCGTTCCGTCATAAAGCCCTCTTTTCCAAAGGGGGTGGCGGCCACAGGCCGCCGGGGGATTCTTTTTCACGCAGCTCTCGCGGCATGATTAACCGCTCGTAAATTGTAGGGGCCGGTTTCCACGCCGACCCGCGCCGGGAACGACACCATCGCCGTTCCGCCATAAAGCCCTCTTTTCCAAAGGGGGTGGCGGCCACAGGCCGCCGGGGGATTCTTTTTTAGGTGGCACTTTCGGTATGATCGGAAAAATAGGTTAATGCGATTTGGTCCAGTTGCGCGGCAATGTCGGCAAAGGCAATGTTCAAATCCAATGTCTTGACGCTGATTTTATTGCCGCTCATACGAAAGTCGCAGTCGGGTGTAATAGCTTCATCCGGTTTAGCGTACAGAAGCATACCCGCCACTTTTCCGGTGTTCCCGACATCTTTGTTCTTCACATAAGTGAAAATTTGATAAAGATTATTGGAATGAAGTGTCCGGCTGTCGTACTGCCCCTGAACCTGCATGGTGCGGGTGTAATATTTGGCGTCGATAATCAGGATTATTCCGCCGCTTGCCGCGCCGCCCAAAGTAATATCCGTCTGCATAACCGGCAGGAAATCATCGGTACCGTCGTCGAGGTTCCACGCCACTTGCGAAGCCGCCGGCCGAAGTTCCGGGTAGTGATACCGGTAGTATTCCAGAATAAATTTTTCATACAGCCGGGACATGTGCTGCTCGTCTAAAAACGAGGCCATTTTGTATTCGCCTTTTTCGGTGGTCAACAGCAGGCCTTCAAGGACAAAGAAGCAGATGTTCAGCAGCAACCGGTAACTCTGGTTGTTCTTTTCAAACCGCAGCCTGTTCCATTGGAAGCAGGTGGGTTCTTTCCGGTCGACATTCCCAAAAAATAGCATGGATTTTTTTAGCGCCGTTTTGTGGTTAACGCTCACCGTTGGCTGCTGAATAAGAATGGTGGATGTGGTTTTCAGAATTTGGTTGAAAATGTTATTTTCAGACAGTTCGTCGTATTCGCACGACAGCATTTGTCTGCGCTGCAACTTGTTGTTCATTGTCCCTTGGAACTCCAGTTTGCCCCGCATGACGGAAAGGTTGTCGCGCTCGGTGACATATTCCCGGTATAGACCCTGTTTCAACTGCCGCGCGATGCCCTTCGCCAAAATGGCGGCAAACAAGTCGTGGATGTTTTCAAACTCTTCGGACGCTATTTCGTCATAGTTCGACTGCTTGAGCACCTGAAAAGCATAGGTGAGCATATAATAGATGTTTTTGATCAGAATCGCTTTGTTGCTAATCATTGAAAACACCGCGCAATGCATTTTCCCAGTGCCGCAATTTATCCGGCTCATCAAACCAATACTCGCCGAGCATCGGCAGGATATCGTATTCTACGACCTCCATCATCCATTCGTCGCTGCATTCTACCCGATTGCAAAAGTAACTGTGGCCAATACAGAAACCCTTGCCCAGGGAACTGCCGGGAGCAGCAATTTCTTTATTGAGCTCTTTGATACGCTCTATCAGAGTATTGAAGGTATCGTTGTCTAATTTTGTTTGATAGGCTCTGAATCCATCGGAATTATAACCAGGTTCCATTTCAAAAAAGCTGAAACGGCGGCGCAAAGCATAGTCAATCATCGCGAGGCTGCGGTCGGCGGTGTTCATCAACCCGATGATATACAGATTTTCCGGCACGGCAAACGGAATGCCGCTGTAAGCGAGCGTAGCTTTCGCCCCGCGGTAATCCTTCTCGATGAGCATAAGCAGTTCACCGAAAATTTTACTGATATTGCCCCGGTTGATTTCGTCGATGATAAAGAAAAACGGTTTGTCCGGCGCGTTCGCCGCCCGCTGGCAGAAACGGTGGAAAATACCTGTCTGCAGTTCGAAACCTTCGCCGCTCGGCTTATACCCCATGATAAAATCCTCATAGGTGTAATTCTGGTGAAACTGGACGAACTCAATGCGGCTGTCGTTTTTCTCTTTCATAAACGCGTAGGCGAGGCGTTTCGCGGCGAATGTCTTGCCGACGCCCGGCGCGCCCTGCAGAATCAGGTTCTTTTTGTTTTTCAGCAGGGAAACGAGCGTGTCAAACCGCTCGCCGGTCATAAAGACATCTTTCAGAAAATCATCTTTGGTAAACGGCGGGGCAGATTCCTTAGAAGCAACGGGGTTTTCCTCACGGATCAGATCCACAATAAAATCATATTCACCCTTGGTGAGTTTGAAAAGGCTGCCTTGCGGATTGGTGAAGTATTCCATTCGCTCCAGTTCGGAATAGTTTTTCAACGTCGTATAATCGATAGGTGTGGCAAGTCCCTCAACTTTTTCAAAGTATATATTTTCACCGTCATTTTCCCGTGTTACTTTTGCAAGAGCCACAACCTGTTTCACAGGATTGGATTCATAACCAATAACAAGATCACCGGATTTAGCATCCAAGAAATTCTGAAAAATACGGCGTTTGTTGCCATTATCATTATACAGTGTATAGGACTGTACATCACCAACGGCGAGTTCTGCAAAGCTCCATATTTTTGGATTTGCATTCAACCACCAGTAACCGTGCGCTTCGTCGCCGGGTGTTTTATCTTTATGCAAAGGAACTTCGGGTGGGTCGGCCTCGACTTTCGGTTTGTCCGGCTTGATTTTTAAATAATAGTAGATAAAATACGCCACATCAATGGCCAGTGTTTTCAGCGCCGGGTCCGGATAGCAGGTTTCCGTCAGCGCCGAGCGGAACATTTGCGTCAGTTCCTCATCCCGCCCCAACTCCTCGCAGATTTCGTTATAAAGTTTGAACCCCCCGGCCAGGTTCGCTGCATTCGCGCCTTTTTTCGGTATAAAATCACTGTCCAGTTCTTTTGCGACGGCAAGGCATTCCGAATATTTGTAAATATAGTATTTATCAGGAAAGCGGAGCCAGAGGTAGGTGCTGATGGCGTTGGAAGTCTGATAGTGCAGTTTCCATGTTCCGTCATTGTATTTAACCCGCATAGCTTCCGCATCGGATTGGAACTTTTCGGCTCTCAGTGAAAAATCCTTGGTTTCATCAAAGAGACTGATAAACATGGCTCTCGTAGATTCCGCGTCCGCCGCAGCGAAATTACGAATCATACCTCTTGGGAAATTATTCTGGGATGCAAGCAGATTAAATGTTTTATCTGTTGCCCGCGTGAACATCGCCGCGAAGTCCGGCGCGTTGATGTCCCAATTGTCCTGAAAATGCTTGACCGCTTCCCATTTAAACTTCTCATCTTCCCAATAGGCAGGGAAGTGTTTTTTGTACGCGGCGATGATGGTTTTCAGCTTGTCTTTGTTGATCATTTCGGTACTCCTCATGTTATGATGTTATCCGAATGGTTACATCTTCAAAAACCCGTTTTCAATCGCGCCGGGGAATTGGAACTTCTTTTCCGCCTGGCCGAACGCGACAACAACATACCCGCGGCATGGTTCTGGCGTTGCCTCCGGTCGAATCCTGTCAATTTATTATTATATCATCAATATTTTCAATATTCTATATAACGGCACAAATTTTATTCTAAAATGGGGTTAAAGTCCCAAAAAGCGGACAGCAAAGGCATAGAATCCCTCCACCACTTCGTGGTCCCATAGAACGCTTCGCGTTCATTACCCTTTCACATAGCACATTTCATGTGCCTTTGGAGGTTAATGTGACAAGGTTACAGAAAAACCATCCTGCTCTGCTATAAGATGATTGCGGCGAAACCTTTCAACAACAATCAAAGGAGCGGAGAAGGATGCTGAAATATATTCTCGGCGCTGTGATAGGCGGCGCTCTCGGGTATTTTGTGATGTATAAGCTGATCGGCTGCTCGACGGGCAGCTGCCCGATTACCGCGAACCCCTATGTGTCGACGATATACGGGGTTGTGCTCGGGCTGCTTGTGACGGGTACGGTGGCGGCGTGATTAACCTCCCTTGTGAAAGGGAGGGGGACCGCGCCAGCGGTGGAGGGATTGCGCTACCCCTGTAACTTATTTTTTATTGTTATGTCAATTGTTTGGCAAACGCCCTCGAAGTTGCCGTCAACATCCGCATTGCTGAATCGAATGACCTCGATGCCATAAGCGTTGATTATGTCTGTCCGTTCTTTGTCGTAGGCCAGTCCTGCGTCGAAATAATGTTGGCTGCCGTCCAATTCGATGACAAGTTTTGCCTTCGCGCAATAGAAATCGGCAATGAAATTTCCGATGACTTTTTGTTTTAAAATACGAACCGGATAGCGCCTTAAAAATTGATACCATAATTGCTTTTCCTGCGGAGTCATATTCTTTCGCAATTCACGCGCGGCAGGGGTTAGATTTCTGTTGTGTTTATATTCTGTCTGCATGATATTTGACTCATCCCTCCGCCGCCGTTCGGCGGTCCCCAAAGCCTTTTCAATCCCTCCACCACTTCGTAGTCCCCTGAGTCTTTTTCAATCCCTCCACCGCCGTTCGGCGGTCCCCCTCCCTTTCACATAGCACATTTCATGTGCCTTTGGAGGTTAGAACAGGATAGCGCCTTGATACCATAATTGCTTCTACTACATATTTCGCTCCTAAATCCCCTTGTTAAAGGGGGAAACCGGCCCCTACAAGCGGCACGGGGCAAGCCGCGGTTTCCATGCCACCGTTTTAAATTTTTCCTTCTTTCACCAGCTTCATCGAAATATCCAGCGCCTTGACCGAATGCGTCAAAGCGCCGAGCGATATGATGTCGACGCCCGTTTCGGCGGCCTCACGCAGGGTGTCGAGCGTGATGCCGCCCGAGGCCTCGAGCAAGGCGCTTCCGCCGGCGAGCTCCACGGCTTCTTTCATCATGCCGCAGCTCATGTTGTCGAGCATAATAATTTCCGCGCCGGCTTCGAGCGCCTCGCGCACCTCGTCAAGGTTGCGCGTTTCGACCTCGATTTTGACCATGTGCCCGAGCTTGCCGCGCAGGATTTTCACGGCTTGAGTGATGCTGCCCGCGGCGTCGATGTGGTTGTCTTTGAGCATTGCCCCGTCGGACAGGTTGAAGCGGTGGTTTTTGCCGCCGCCGCAGGTGACGGCGTATTTTTGCAACGCGCGCAAGCCCGGCAGGGTTTTGCGCGTGTCGGTGATTTGCGCCCGGGTGCCCTCGACCGCCTTGACGGCGGCCGCGGTCTGCGTGGCGATGCCCGACAAATGCTGGAGCAGATTCAGAGCCGTGCGCTCACCCTTCAAAAGCCGGACGGTTTTTCCCGTCAATTCTGCGATGAGCTCGCCTTTTTTCAGTTCGTCCCCGTCTTTTTTATACCGGACGGCTGAAAACGAGCCGTCGAGCAGCTCAAACACGCGCAAGGCGATGTCAAGCCCGCAAAGAACGCCATCCGCTTTCGCGAGAAAACGGGCTTTGCCGACCTGCCCGGGGTCGAGAAGGTAATCGGCGGAAACATCGATATAGTTGATATCCTCCGAAACGGCCCGTTTAATAATATCGTCGATTAAAAAATCCGTCATTGCTCATCCACCTCTCTGAGTATTAAAGCCGCGATGGTCACCAGGCTTTTTGCCTCGCAAAACGCCGGAGTCATCGCAAAGCGCCCGTTTTGAAGCCGGCTTAAATAGTCTTCGACCCTTCGGCGCCCTTCGCGGATAGCCGCCGGGTCGGGCAGGACAAAATACGCCCTCTGCATGATATCCCGGATGGCAGCCGGAATGCCCGGCGGAACCGGCGCGCCCGTGTAATCCAAATCGGTTTCCTCCGCCTCGACACCCGCATACCCCGCCTCAAGGCAGCGGGTCACGTCGCGCGCCGCCCTTCTGCCGAAGACCAAGGCTTCGAGCAGAGAGTTGCTCGCGAGGCGGTTGCCGCCGTGGACGCCCGTGTGCGCGCACTCACCGGCGGCGTAAAGGCGGGGGACGGTCGTCCGGCCGTTGATGTCCACATCGATGCCGCCCATCAAATAGTGCTGGCAGGGGAAGATGGGAATCAAATCCGTCGCGATATCCACGCCGCGTTGACGGCAGGCGGCGGTGATACCGGGAAAACGGTCATACAGAAAATTCCGGTCCTTGTGGGTGATATCCAAATAGAAGCGGTTGCTGCCCGTCCTGCGCGATTCAAGGATGATGGATCGCGATACGACATCGCGGGGCGCGAGCTCCAGGCGCGCGTCGTATTTATCCATGAACCGCTCCCGCTCAAAATTCAGAAGATAAGCGCCCTCGCCGCGCACCGCCTCGCTGATTAAAAACTGCTCGTTGCTTTCCGGCGAGTTGAAGGCCGTCGGGTGGAACTGCACGAGGCTTAGATTTTTAATTTTCGCGCCCATTTCCCAGGCAAAGCGAATGCCGTCGCCCGTCGCCGTCACCGGGTTGGTCGTGTAACGGTAAACGCGGCCGATACCGCCCGTGGCGAGAATACAAAAGCTTGCGCGCGCGCTCGCGTACCCGGCCGGCGTCAAAATCCCTACGCGAAAGCCCGCGCCAATCCGGCTCATGGTCACGATAAGCGCGTCATCCACCAGCTCGATATTCGGCCGTTTGTCCACGGCAAGCAGGAGCTTGTCCACGATTTCTTTGCCCGTCTGGTCCTTGCGGTGGACGATGCGCCTTCTCGAATGGCCGCCCTCAAGCGTCTTCTGCAGAGCGTTGTGTTCGTCCCTGTCGAACTCAACGCCGAGTTCCATGATCTTTTTGACATCCTCCGGACCTTCGTGGATGAGCGCTTCCACGACGGGTACGGTGTTTTTGAAGCCGCCGGCTACCAGCGTATCCTGAATATGCATGTCAAAACTGTCGTTTTCGTGCTCAAGGACGGCGGCGACGCCGCCCTGGGCCAGGTAGCTGTTGGAGAGAGTACGCGACTGCTTTGAAAGCATGAGAACGCTGACGCTTTCATCAAATTGAAGCGCCGCGTAAAGCCCGGCCACGCCGCAGCCGGCTATTAAAACGTCGTACCGGTTTTTCATCATAATTATCCGCCGAGCCGAATCATATTGTCCACCGCTCTTTTCGCGGCCAGGCGCGTTTCTTCATCGATTTCTATGATTTCCCCGCCGGTGCCGGCCAGGCAGTCGCGGATATCCTGAAGAGTGGTCTTTTTCATATCGGGGCAGACGAGCTGCTCCGGGCTCATCTGATACAATTCTTTTTCGGGGTGTTTGAGTTTGAGATAATCGACGACTCCCCGTTCCGTGCCGACAATCACCGCGCCCGGTTCGTTCATGCAAAACTCAACGATGTCTTTCGTCGAGCCGATCATGTCGGCGTGTTCAAGCACCTCGGGCGGGCACTCCGGATGAACCGCGGTTTTCGCGCCGGGCCGGGCGGCTTTCGCCTCGAAAAAGGCGGCGGCGGTCACGCCGTTGTGAACGGGGCAGCAGCCTTCCCACAGAATCATGTTTTTCCCGGGCAGTTTGGATTGGACATAGGCGCCGAGGTTTTTATCGGGTATAAACAGAATGTCCTTTTCGGGCAGCGACGCGACGATTTTCACCGCCGTCGAGCTTGTGACGCAGACATCGCAGACGGCCTTGAGCCGCGCGGATGTGTTGACATAGGCCACGACGGGAACGCCCGGGTTTTCGCGCTTGAACCGGACGACGCGTTCGGGGTCGATCTGTTCGGCCATCGGGCAGCCCGCCGACGCCGCGGCGAGAATCACCTCTTTTTCAGGGGACAGAATCTTCACGGTTTCCGCCATAAAGCGGACGCCGCACAGGATGACTTTCGTGTTTGGCGTACCGGTCGCCGCGACGGACAGCGCGTAGGAATCGCCCGTGATGTCGGCAATATCGAGAACTTCGGGCGGCTGGTATGTGTGCGCGAGAATCAGCGCCCCGCACTTTTGTTTTTCGGCGCGTATCTGTTCGGCAAGGCCGGCAGTGTTCATGGCTTGTCCTCCAAAGGTTGTTTCGATTATTATAACACCGATTTATGGATTAATAAACAGAAAATACCGCAAAAAAACAGCCGCCCTATTGGGCGGCTGAATTTGTAGTGCCGGCACTGACCTATTTTCCCGGGCGGCTGCCCGCCGAGTATCTTCGGCACGGATGAGCTTAACTACCGTGTTCGGGATGGGAACGGGTGAACCTCATCGTAATAAGCACCGGCTAAACACCGTTTGGCGTTTAATGCTTGACAATTGTATCACCGGTTTTTAAAAAATGCAAGCGATTTTTTAAAATTAATCGGTTTTTCGATAAGTTTTTGTAATTTCACCGACATACATCCGGTGATAATCCTTTGACGGATAGTTTTCTTCAATGGTTTCGTCCAAAAATCCCGCGGGATTGATATCCTGAAACGCGATTTTCCGGCAGACAAGGACGAGATTTGCCTGCTCAAAAAACACCGCGCCGTCCTCAAACACGGGGACGAGGCCCGTCGCGGCGGCTTTGTCGATGTCCCGGCCGCTTTTCGCTCCGCAAAGAGCCAGTTCTTTTTTGAAACCGCCCGCGAAAAAGCTGACGGTGAACAGCTCTTGTTTCTCGATGAATTCCCTGGTATAGCGTTGAGGACGGATGAAAATAAACGCGGCGTCCCGCCTCCAGAGTTCGCCGAGCCCGCCCCAGCTGACGGTCATGGTGTTCCATTTTTCCCTGTCGCCGGCCGTGACAAGCGCCCAGTCGTCGTTGATCATTTTTACGGCATTCCCGGCGGCTTGCCGGATATTAATTTCCTCAAAACTCATAAAGCACCTCCGGATTTTATGGTTACTATCAGTATATGGTAAAAGTTGGACAAAAGATAGTGTAATTGATAAAAATTTACAAATCATACATTGAATAATTCCTGCCGCTCCAGTATAATAAACAACAGGAACATAAAAGAAAAGAGGCGGGATATGGCAGACCAGGATATGCCGGAAATTCCGGGTTGTTTAAGAAAATTCATGCTGAAAGTGCCGGAGCCGATTTATAAATGTTCGGGCATTAAAATACTCGGCCGAAGGATTAAGTCTGTTTTGTTTTCGACAGATGTCAGTATCATCCGCAACACGAACGCCGACGCGGTCATCGCCGTCTACCCGTTCACGCCGCAGCCGATTATCACACAGGCTGTTATGCTCGCCGCGGAGGTTCCCGTATTCGCGGGCGTCGGCGGAGGGCTGACGCAGGGCACGAGAGTCGTTAACCTCGCCCTTCACGCGGAGTTCCAGGGGGCGCTCGGCGTCGTCGTCAACGCGCCGACAAAAAACGAGGTCATCAAACGCCTGAAACAAACCGTCGATATCCCCGTTGTCGTGACGGTTATCTCCGAAAACGACGATATCGGCAAACGCCTTGAGGCCGGAGCCGCCATTCTAAACGTTTCCGCCGCGGCCGCCACGCCGAAGGTGGTCGCGAAAATCCGGGCCGAATACCCGGAAGTGCCGATTATCGCGACGGGCGGGCCCAACGATGACACCATTCTTGAAACCGTGCTCGCCGGCGCGAACGCGATTACCTGGACGCCGCCGTCAAACGGCGAAATTTTCAAGGATATTATGGAGGCGTACCGGCGCGACGAGCCGCACCCGCCGTTTTAACTAAAAATATTCAAAAAACCGGGGCGGACCGAACATCCGCCCCGGTTTCGTTATGATTGTATTTGCTCATTGTATTTACTGCGCGTAAGACGCCACCGTCAGCATGTATTCGCCGATTTGGGCGCCGAACTCCGGCGCGCCGTCCATAATCAGTCTTCCGGCCTTGGTCGCCTCCAGCATGTCGTCGATGGAAAGCAGGATGCCCAAAGCGCTGTCAAGGCTGTCGAAACGCAGGGTGAAAAACGGCATGGCGCGTTTGTATTCGCCGCGGCCCGCTCTCGACTTGCCCGCCTTGACGCGTATGTAAGCGGAAAGCTCGGGGTAACCGTTGACCGCCCAGGCGTAGACGCGATCGGGGCTTTTCAGCGCCCAGTTGTGAACATCCTCGTGCCCGTTTTTGTTCAACTGGCTGATGCCGCTCGAAAGCAGGTAGAAGAAGCACTTCACCAGCAGTTTCTTGGTTTCCTCGTCCTCGGGCGGTGTCTTGGCGCCGAGCAGCGCCGACATTTTTAACAGCACCTGCATAAACGAAACGAAGGTGCCGGTCTTGGAAAGGCCGCGCATTTTCGGCAGCGTCGCTGGCCCGATCTTGCCTTTGAAAAACGCGTTCATGGATTCAATGCTTTTGAACTCCAGTTCGATATGGCCCGGGTTTGTGTCAACCTTGTCGTTGTGCACGAGCCATTCGCCGTTGTTGACCACAAAATGCGTCGCGACCTTGCCGTCGGGGCTTTCCGGGTCGAGGGCGCTGATTTGGATTACGGCGTGGGCGCGCTCGAATTTTTTAGCGAGCTTCGGGATGTCGTTGGCGATAACCTTCACGAGCGGAAGCGCGGCGTTGAGAAATATCTTGTTGGTCAGTCTGTCTTCTGTTGATGCCATATCCGTCAGTCCTTTCCGGGTGTCACACCTCGTCGTCCCAGTCGTCGTCAAGCTCAAAATCCTTGCCCATGACCTCACGGACGGCCGCGATGATGCCGTTGGAGTCGATACCGATGATGGACATAATGTCCTCATGCAGGCCGATGGGAGCGAATTGGTCGGGAATGCCCAGGGACTTAAAGGCGCAGCCCTTGCCGGATTCGACGATGACCTCGGCGACCGCGCTGCCGAGGCCGCCGATCACGTTGTGGTCTTCGGCGGTGACGATGCGGCGCGTGTCCATGACGGCCTTGAGGATGGCCTCGCGGTCGATGGGCTTGATGGTGTGCATATTCAGCACGCGGATTTTCAGGCCGTCGGCGCTGTCAAGGAAATTGGCGGCCTGGAGCGCCTGAAACGCGCAGGAGCCACAGGCGATGATGGTTAAATCGGTGCCTTCGTGCAGTGTGACGGCTTTGCCGACCTCAAAGCTATAGTCGGTGTTCGGGTAAAGGACGCGGTCAAAACCCCTGTTGATGCGGATATAGAAGGGGCCGGGCGTCTCATAAGCGGCGCGGACGGCGTTGACGGTTTCCATACCGTCCGCGGGGCAAATGACCGTCAGGTTCGGGAACGAGCGGGTGACGGCCATGTCGCAGATGGCGTGGTGTGTCGAGCCTGCCTGGCCGAACGATGTGCCCGAATGTGTCGCGATGACTTTCGCGTTGATGTTTTGATAGCAAATGTCGGTGTGGAGCTGGTCGGCGCTGCGAAGGGAAGCGAATGTGGAAAAGGTCGAGAGAAACGGAACAAGGCCCGCTTTCGCCATGCCCGCGGCGACGCCAAACATATTCTGCTCGGCGATGCCGACGTTAAAGAACCGGTCCGGGAACTCCTCGCCGAACATGCCGATTTTTGTGGATTTGCCGAGGTCGGCGGTGAGCGCGACCACTTCTTTATGCTCCCTGCCGAGTTCGCACAGGGCTTTGCCGTAATATTCCGCCGTGGACAGAGCCGTCGAGTCGACAGCCGTATAGGTTAATCCTCCTGCCATAATTTTAACACCTTTCCTCCGCGCGTTTAATATATTAATGCCTGCCGTTTTCCGCGCGGAGAAAACCGGAGGCTGTTCTGTCTCTTACGCGCCTTCTTTTTCGGCTTTTGCCCTGCGGGCTTCGTAGTAGGCGTTGAGGCTCTCTTTGGCTTTGTTGTATTTATCCTCATCGATGGCGCCGTAGTGCCAGCGGTAGTCGCCGGCCATGTAGTCAATGCCGGCGCCCTTGATTGTTTTGGCGATGATCATCACCGGCTTTGGCTCTTTGTTTTCCAACGCGAAATCGATGGCTTCGCAAAGCTCTTTGAAGTTGTGCCCGTCGATTTCCTTGACAAGGAAGCCGAAAGCGCGCCATTTGTCGGCAAGAGGCTCGATGGCCATAACATCCTCGGTTTTGCCGTCGATCATGCATTCGTTGCGGTCGACAAACGAAATCAAATTCGTGGCTTTGTAGTGCGATGCCGTCATCGCGGCTTCCCAGTTCGAACCCTCGTCGCATTCACCGTCGCCGAGGATGCAATATGTTTTGTAGCTTTTGCCCTTCAGCCTCGCGGCGAGCGCGGTGCCGACCGCGATGGAAAGGCCGTGGCCGAGCGAACCGGTGGAGGCGTCGACGCCGACGACTTTGTTGGAGTCAAGGTGCATACCCATTTTGGAATTGGTGTGGTTAAAAGTCTTCAGCTGCTCAAAATCGTTGAACCCCTTGTCAACGAGAACCGGCGCGAGCGCGATGCCGGCGTGGCCCTTGCTCATAATGAAACGGTCCCTGTCCTCCCAGTTGGGGTCGTCGGTCTTGATGTTGAGGTATTTGTGATAGAGAACGGTCAACATATCCATGATGCTCATGCCGCCGCCTATGTGGCCGCTGCCCGCCCAGTAGGTGGTGTCGAGGCAGAGGTTGCGCAGTTCATGCGCCTTTTTTTCAAGAGCCAGCCATTCCTGTTTTGTTAACGGCATATCGTTTCTTCCTCCTTATAGTTCGGGATGGTTTTTACGCACCGTTTTAAAAGCCTCGTCGGCAATCTCATGCGTCAGCTTGATATCCTCGTCCGTCAGGGCGGCGTTTAGGAAGTGGTTGTGGTGGTTGGTGATGAACACACCCCGCTTGACGCATTGCGCGACCCATTCCTGATGCAGCAGCAGGCTGTCGTCATTGGCGATGCGCAGATAGAACAGCGCCGGCTCGCCGGAAACGACCAGATTGAAGCCGTGGTTGGCTGCCGCGGCGCGCAGACCGTCGGTCAGCATTATGGCTTTCTGCCGGAACATCGCGGGAACATCGAGAGCTTTCATTTTGTTGATGCAGGCGATGGCCGCCGCGAAAGGCACGGCGCTCATCCAGTAACTGCCGGTGTAAGTAATCCCGCTGACGACGCTTTTGAGGGACTCCTTGCCGCAAAGGGCGGAGATGTTCCAGCCGTTGGCGATCGCCTTGCAGAAGCAGATAAGGTCGGCCTCAAAACCGTAGAAATGGTCGGAACCCGCCAAATCAAGGCGCCAGCCGCAGCGCACGTCGTCGATGATGAGGACAATGCCCTTGTCGGTGCAAAGCTTGCGGACCTTCTGCCAATAGCCTTCCGCGGGCAGTTCGTTGTCCTTGAAATTGCCGTGCATGTACGGGGTGGAAATAAAGGCCGCGACTTCGCCCTCGTTTTCGGCGACAAGTTTCTCCAGGGCATCGAAATCGTTCCAGTCGACGTAAAGGTTGTTCGCGACGTCTTCCTCAATAATACCCGGATAGTCGACCTTCTGTGTCCAGGGAGCGACGCCGTGGTAATAGCCGTTGACAAAGACAATCTTTTTGCGGTGTGTGGCGGCTCTCGCGGTCATTATCGACAGAGTGGTCGCGTCGCCGCCGTTTTTCATGAAAAACGCCCAGTCGGCCGAGGCGACCGTGTCGACCATCAATTCCGCGAGCTCGACCATCAGCTTCGGCGGAGAGGTGGTGCAGTTGCCGATTTTCGCCTGGCTGAGCGCCGCGGCGTCGACATCATCGTCACAGTAGCCCAATACATTGGGGCCGTACGCGCACATATAGTCGATGAACCGGTTGCCGTCGACATCCCAAAAATACGTTCCCTTTGCCTTGTCGCCGAACAGCGGGAAGGCGGACACGGGAATGAAACAGCCCTCGGCGGGGCCCAGATGCCCGTAAACACCGGAGGGAATGACCTTCGTCGCCCTGTCAAAAAGCTCGCGGCTTTTCGGATACTTGTTGATTTTAAAACTCATGGCGCGCCTCCTATGCCAGATACAGGGCGACTCTGTCGAGCAGCCTGTTTAAATTGTCGAGCATGGAAATCATGCCCTTCATGGAAATGGTTCCCGCGCCGATGCTTGCGACCGCGTTGACCTTGCCGTCAAACAAGTCGCGGGCAAGCTCTATGGACTCGAACTGCATGGAAGCGCGGGGATTTTCCGCTTTGCGTTTGACGGTGACAAGCCGGTGGTTTTTCACGCGGATTGTGGCGGCCGGGCCGCCTTCGATGGCGAAGCTGATGTCGCCGTCCACGATATGGTCCGCAGTGAACTTCCCGACCTTGTCGTTGTTGGCAATCTGCGCGATGGCGACCGCTATCGTGTAAAACATAAGCGAAGTGCTGATTCGGAAGAACTCGGGGTCCTCGAGCGCGGCGGGCTCGGGGCGCATGTACTTGGTGAGCAGGTCGGTGAGCGCCGTAAAGTCCTTCAACAGGAATTTGATGTGAAGGAAGCCTTTTGAGGGAATCGGCGTCACGGTGCCGTCAATCAAGCCGTTGAATTTCTCGCACGAAGCGAACGGGAGCTTGATGTCGCAGACGCCCACCCCCTGCTCCATGCGGCATTTTCCGTTTTTGAAGGTTAAGGTGGCGCTCGGACCGCCCTTCACCTCAAAACCGATGGACAGAGGCTTTTTGTTTGTCAGCAGGGCGCTTGCCGCGGGGTCGAGCTCGCACAGGTTTTCAAGAGTGCCCAGCACGGCATACAGGTTGATATACGCCAACGTTTTCTGGTCAATCAAAACACTTTCCTCCTTTATAGTATAATTTATAACAAAGCTGCAATGTTTCATCATTATATTTTATCAAACAATAATGCGGGTGTCAAATCATTTCGGGTGTTCCGGGGCGTTATCGGGCGCGTTGTCCGGTTCGTCTCCTCCGCCGAAATTGATGCGTTCTTCCTCGATGACAAGAGGGCGTTTGAGAATCCTCGAATTGATTGTCAGGATGTATTCGCCGAGAAGGCCGATAAAGAACAGCTGAATTGAGCCCAGCAGAAACACGCCGATTAAAAGCGGCACGGTGCCCATGGGAAACCGGTTCCAGAAGAGCAGCTTCAGGATGAGGTAGATTATCGCAATCAAACCGCTGAGCGCGGAGGATAAAAAGCCGAGGATGGTCGCGAGCCTCATGCCGATTTTGGTGTAGGAAGTGAAACTGAGCATCGCCGCGTCGTAGAGCCGGTAAAAATTGTTGCTTGATTTGCCCGCTCGCCGCTTTTGCTGGACATACTCGATATCCAGCCGCCGAAACCCCAGTTCGGCGATGATCCCCCGCAGAAACGGCGCCGGGTCGCCGAGGTTCCTGAGCACGTCGATGAAACTTTTATCGTATAGGCCGAAACCGGTAAAATGCTCGATTTGCTCGACATCGGACATTTTTTTAATGAGTTTGTAATACACCGAGCGCAGAAAATACATCAGCCTGTTTTCCTTGCTCGATTTTTTGATGCCCGTAACAATTTTATACCCGTTTTCCCAACCTTCCACAAACCGCGGGATCATCTCCACAGGGTCCTGAAAATCAGCGCAGAGCAAAACCGCGCAGTCGCCCGTCGTCTGGCAAAGGCCGTAAAAAGGGGAGTTGAACTGGCCGAAATTTTTGGCGTTGAAAATGCATTTGACGCGTTTGTCGTTCGCGCACAGTTCCCTGAGTTTTTCCCGTGTGCGGTCTTTTGAGCAATTGTCGATAAAAACAATTTCCCACGCGTAGCCGGGCAGCGCGGTTTCGAACATATTTTTCACCGCGGCCGCCATCGGAACGACGTTTTCCTCTTCGTTATAAGTCGGGATGAGCACGCTGATCGTTTTCATTTTCATTCCGTCCTTGCCTGCCGGATTCATAGCCTCATTATCTCGTCGAGTGTTTCGGGGTCGAGCGGGGGCTCCTGGTCGTACAGCGGTTTGTTGAACGCGAGCTTCGGGGACACATAGGTCTTGTCGCTCAACGCGATTTCAATAAAGGCGGCATCGTCGTCCCCGAGCGCCTCCTCGAGACCGGCGGTTTCCCCGGCGGCGTTCGTTTTATAATACCTCAACCCGAAAGCGCCGGCGAGCCTTTCAAAATCCGGCGCCGAATAACCCTTTTCCTCCAGTGTCTGCGCATAATTCGAGTGGAAATACATCTCCTGAAAATGGCGGATCATACCCAATGACCGGTTGTTGAACAGAAGGATTTTAACGGGCAGTTTCTCGCGTTTGATGAATTGAAGTTCCTGAATGTTCATCATCAGGCCGCCGTCTCCGCTGACGCAATACACCGGCTTGCGCGAGGCGTAATACGAGCCGATGGCAGCCGGCAGGGAATAGCCCATGGCGCCGTGCCCGCCTGTAAAAAGAACCCTCTGTGACGGTTTGACTTGAAACGACTGCGCGGCCCACACCTGGTTCTGGCCGACATCGGTCGTGATGACCCGGCCGTCGGGGATTCGCGCGCTCAGGGCGCGCATGATGTCGTTGGCCGGTTGGTTGTCGGCGTTTCGCAGCTTTGACCGGATGGCGCATGCCGCTTCGAGCCATTCATAACGGGCCTCGGCCGGCTTCACGGCGTTCAGCAGCGGCAGAAGTTCCTTCAGGTCCGCGGCAAAACCTTCCTCGTCCGGCTTGACTTGAAAGGCGAGCTCCCCTTCGTCGATGTCGACGCGGACCAGCCTGCTTTTCGGCGCGAAGGCGCCTCTGTTCGCGCCGGTCTGCCTCAAATCAAGCCGTGTGCCCAAGGCGAGGACAACATCCGCTTTTTCCGTCAGGATGTTCGCGCTTCGGTGGCCGTAGGCGCCGATAAAACCGAAATTCAACGGGCTGTCGGAAGGCAAAAGGTCGACGCTGATCATACTGGTGACGACCGGCAGGCTGTTTTTTTCCACAAACTCCCAAAACGCGGCGGCCGCTCCGGCGGTTCTCACGCCGGCGCCGGCGATGACAAGCGGCCTTTTGGCCTGCGAAAGGGCCGAAATGACAGCATCCGCGGCTTTTTGATTGTCATAACGCGGCGCGGCCGCGGCGGGCGGCGCGGTGTTTTCGATTTGCGCGCGGGAAACATCCATGGCAATGTCAAGGAGGACGGGCCCCGGCCTGCCCGACACGGCGATGTCAAACGCTTTATGCAATTCCGCGGCCGCTTCGCCGGGGCTGTTAACGGCGGCGCTGTATTTTGTCACGCTTTGGGCAATTGCGGCCGCGTTCATCTCCTGAAAGCCTCTCTGTCTGACGCGCAGAGCGCCCTTTTGTTCGAATGAGTTGACCTGGCCGGAAACGAACACGACGGGAACCGAATCGAAATAGGCGTTGGCGATGCCGGTCAGCAGGTTCGTCACGCCCGGGCCGCTCGTGGCGTAGGCGAAGCCGGGCAAACCCGAAACGCTCGCGTACGCGCACGCGCAGAACGCGCTGCCCTGCTCGTTATAATTGATGTGCGCTTTGATCTTGCCGGAATACTTGTCAAAGGAGTCCATCAAATGGGTGACCATGCCGCCCGGATAACCGAACACATCCGTAATGCCTTTGGCTATCAGGGTTTCGACGATATAATCCGAAAACTTGATCGTTCCCATGTCAGTCCCCCTTGCCCGGGCTCACGCGGAAAGTCCAGAATTTGTTGAGCAAAAAGTTAACCGGCGTTGTAACGAAGACATTGAGCAGCGGCGCGAGCTTTTCGTTGATTCCCAAACGATCGACATAAATATACATAAGCAGCGTGGATAAAAGAAAGGTCGCGCCGTAGGTCACAAACATCTTCGCGACGGATTTGGCGTGGCTGCGCTTACCCGCGGCCCGGAAAACAAATCTGCTGTTTAAAAGGTACGCGTTAAGGACGCTGATAACAAAAGCCGCTGTGTTCGCGGCGAGGTAATGCACGCGGAACCGGATAAGCAGGTAATAAACAGCCAGATGCACAAGCGTATTGGTGAAGCCCACAATCCCGAACTTTATAAACTGCCATGCGGCGGCGAACCATTTCTCTTTGTCGATTTTCATACGGTCGACACTCATTAAACACACTTTCCGATATTTTTGCTGCTAAGCTTTTTCATTATAGTATTACTGACCGCAATGTTCAAGTCATTTTACATAACCTGCCGCAAAAGCGTATTGACGAAAAACAAATAAAGCGTTATTATGGTAACATACTTTTTATATAAAGAGTGGCGGCCATGAAAGTTAAAGATTTACCGCTGGATTATACCGTTTCCAGGTCGAATCGAAAAACGATGGCTCTGTATATCCGGAAGGACGGGGGCGTTGAGGTGCGCTGTCCGCTCCATTCCCGTGACCCGGAGATTAAAAAATTCGTGGCGGAAAACAGGCAATGGATTGAGAAAAAATCTGCCGAAATGGCGGGAAAAGCAAAAAAACGAGCCGGTTTCCGGCTTATCCCGGGATGTTCTCTGAAACTGCTTGGTAAAGATTACAGGCTGACCGTGTCAAACAACGGCATGGCGGGTTTTGACGGCACAGACTTTTATGTTCCCGCGGAAACACCGCCCGAAACAACAAAGAAGCTTATTATTAAAATTTATAAAAACCTTGCCGAACGGCGGCTGAAGACAAGAACGGCGGAAATCGCCGCGGCGATGAAACGGCAGCCGGTCAATGTGAAAATAAACGCCGCGAAAACGCGGTGGGGCTCGTGCAGCGGAAAAAACAGCATCAACTACTCTTGGCGGCTGATCATGGCGGAGGAACGCTGCATTGATTATGTCATCATCCACGAACTCGCCCATATGACCGAGCGCAACCATGGCAAGAGTTTCTGGGCTCTGGTGAAAACATATATGCCCGACTACAAGGAGCAGGAGAAAAAGCTGAAACAATTGCAGGAAAAATTGTCCGTTGAGAACTGGGAAGATTGAATTTATTTTAGAAGGAGAATCGTAATGGCGGAATTCACTTATGAAATCGTTGAAGAAATCGGGGTTATCTCCGAATACCCCAACGGCAGGACAAAAGAGCTCAACTTGATCAGCTGGAACAAGCGCGACCCGAAATATGACATTCGCGAGTGGAGCGAAAACCATGAGAGAATGGGCAAAGGCGTCACCTTGACGCTCGACGAACTCAAAGCGCTCAAAGAATTGCTCAACAAGATAGACACGGACGACGAAATCTGACAGTTTTTCAGGCTGAAAAGCCGTGCCGAATCGAAAAGCCCGCTCGCTTTGAGCGGGCCGGATATCTTGACATACCGGTGGAATCCCGGTTTCACGTGGCGCACATCGTGACACCGAACCGACGGCCGTGCCGCCGTCATGGAAGTGCGGTTTTTCTCAGCCGAATCCGTAAAATTTCCTATTGACTGATAGAATTATCCGTGTTATAGTATTCGAGCGCGCAACGCTGGTGTAGCTCAGTTGGTAGAGCAGCTGATTTGTAATCAGCAGGTCGGGGGTTCGAGTCCGTCCACCAGCTCCACCACCTGAACGGGTAAAATTAATATGGGAGAGTTCCCGAGTGGCCAAAGGGAACAGACTGTAAATCTGTCGTCAGTGACTTCGGTGGTTCGAATCCACCCTCTCCCACCAAAAAACCTGCATCGCCTATCTGGCGGGGCAGGTTTTTTCATGGGAGTCTGGATTCGAAAGGCGGATCCCGAAAACAGTCCGGGGGACTGTTTTCCCGCCGTGGCTTTTCCGCAGAAAAGCGAATCCACCCTCTCCCACCAAAAAACCTGCATCGCCTGTCTGGCGGGGCGGGTTTTTATTTGAACTTGGTGGATTCGAAAATCTCTACGGCTTTTCAAGATGAAGACCGGCTCGGGGTACCGTGTGAATACTCGCATAATTACGCAGGGGGGATAGTAAACGGCTAATCGGTCTTAGCGGGTTCAACGTTTTTGAGTGGTTTATTTTGCCATTTTGCTCACCCCAAAGCCGAAAAATTATTACAACTTTATCCGCTTCGCGCTTGATTTTGAATAAAAGTTGTATTGACAAGAGCAGTCGCAAGCAGTACAATATTTCTGTTACTTTATCCGCTCTTTGGAGATCATATTATCGAAGTAGTATAGGAGGGTTTGTATGCTGCCCAACGAAGCAATCAAGAAAATATTCGCCGAACAGGGTGGCGTAATGCGTACCTGTGATCTGCATGAGGCACACCTGTACTACAACGATATTCAGGCGCTTATTGAGCGCGGCGTTATCGAAAAGGTACGCTACGGCTACTATCAATGGATCGACAAGGAAAACATGAGTGAGGCGGTGACCGTGACACGGCTGTTCCCGGATGCCATTCTGTGCATGGACACCGCACTGTTTTACTATCGATACAGCGACAGAGTGCCGCTGGCATGGCATCTCGCCGTCAGCAAGGACAGCGGTAAAAGCCGCTTTAAGATCGACTACCCGTTTGTAAAGCCTTATTATCTGGAGCCCGCCCTGCTGGAACTCGGCATGGTCGATGGGGAGATGGACGGCAATCCTGTCCACATTTATAATAAAGAGCGCACCATCTGTGACTGCCTGCGCTATTTAGGAAAGATGGACAAGGAACTGTTCAACAAGGCGATACAAAGCTATATTGCGGACAGTGAGCGGAACATTCCCCGCCTGTCCGAATACGCAAAAAAGCTGCGTGTCGCGCAAAAGATGAAAACGATCATTGGGGTGTGGATGTGATGGCTGATATTGGAGCTTCAATCCTTGCAAAACTCAAAAACAAGGCAAAGACAACCGGCGTTCCATACCAGACCTGTCTGCAGCTCTTTTTTCAGGAGGAATTTCTGCGGCGGCTGTCCAAGTCGAACTATACGGATAATTTCATCCTGAAGGGCGGTCTTTTCATCTATGCGCTTACCAATTTTGAAAGCCGTGCCACAGTGGATGTCGATTTTCTTCTGCGGCGGATGAACAGTGAACTGGAGCACATGGATGCGGTGATCAACGAAATCATCGCAACGCCCACCGGCAACAATGAGGTCGTGATCCTCACCGCGAAAAAGACAGAGCGCATCTCCCCGCAGCGGAAATATCCCGGCATCAGCACACAGATCATCGGTCAAATCAATAACGTGCAGGTGCCCTTTGACGTGGATGTCGGAATCGGAGATGTGATCGTGCCCAAACCGAAAAAGCGCTCAGTGCAGACGCAGCTTGACGGATATGAAGTGCCCAAAATCCTCACCTATTCGCTGGAAAGCACCATTGCGGAAAAGTTTGACGCTATCCTGCAGCGCTACGAGTTGACCGGTCGAATGAAGGATTTTTACGATATTTATTACCTGTCCCAAAGCTTTGACTTCGATGGGCGCAGCCTGCAGGAGGCCATTACTCAAACGCTTTCCACACGGGGAACACCCTACGAACGTGACAGCCTTGACCGGGTTGTGGCCTTGGCAGAGGATGCCGATATGCAGACCAAGTGGCGGTACTTTCTCAAGACGATCAAAGGCCGCGAGATCGTATTCCCGGATGTGATAACCGGCATCGACCGTTTCCTGCGCCCGGTGTGGGAGGCTATTGTAAGCGAGGACGAGCTGCTGGGTACCTGGCATACGGCGGATGGTTGGCAGATCGCATCATCGAGTCCATGTTTTTGGACAAATTATTCTATATAATTGGATAGTCGGAGGTTAATTATGGAAAAATACATTGAAATCCTCGATTCGTTAATGAGTTCAAAAAAAGAGAAGAAAAAGCAAGAAAGCGAAAGCAGTTGGTGCGGATATGGGGTAAGGCCCGTGATTGGAAAGTTCGGAGCTGGCCGGTGAGCTTCTTGATCAACTGCAATTGCAGGCAAGTGTGCAGTCCGAAGCGTAGAATCGTGTATTGTGGCCAGTGACCGCTTAGGGTGCTTTGTCCTTTGCGTCCTTTCTGTCCCTGCCAATTTCAGCCGCTGAAATTGGCAGGGAAAAATGCACCACCTCGCAAAAAAGTGGTGCATTGTATCAAGTAACGTAACTTTGCCAAAAAATTCGCTTCGATTTTTAAAGCGGGGCGGATTTTTCGCTTAGTTATTGTAATTATAAGTGTTTTCTGATTTCTTATATAACCTCATTTCGCTGTTGACCGATTCGAAAAGCTCCGGAAAACTCTCTTTGAATTCGTCTTTGAATATAAAGTGAACATGGGATAAAATACGGTCAAAAAAGCATTTTCAATCTTGGTCTGTAAGTCGGACATGTTTACACCTCACTTTTTTACCGCGTCAAGTATTGTTCTGAGCTTGACGGGATTTGTAGTTGTAATATTGTTAACTCCGTATGAGAGTATGCGGCACTGGTCACTGCGTTTGTTTACGGTCCACGCAGATACGAGCAGCCCATGGTCGTGCATGATATCGGTTACTTTCTTGTTGATACAGCTGAAATGGGTATTCAGCCCAATGGCTCCCAGGTCGGTTATTTCTTTTGCAAAAGCATGGAGGAATTCTTCGTTATCCATATTGGTTTTATCAATCGAACCGTTGATATAATACGGGACAAGCGGCGAGCCTTTTCTGACCTGCTCGACATTTTCAGGAAAAACACCTGTATAAAACGCCCTTTCAAGAAGGTTGTGACTCAAAAGAATCTCCTGCACCCCGGCTGTATTCCAGAACGCCTTGAGATCCAGATTTGCTCTTACCGTGCTGCTTTCGACAAGCTTATCGGCGACCTCTGCAAAAAGCACTCCCTCATTATCCGCGGGAGAATCGCTGTGAATGATGACGACAGTACCGTCTTTTCTGAAGGTCACATCGATCTCAACAATATCGGCGCCGACTACAATTGAAGTGCTTACCGATTTCATAGAGTTATGCGGAGTCAGCATAGCTCCGGTGTGAGCCGTAACCGTAAAGTTTTCGGGAATCTCGGTCCCGCTTTTTTGTAAAAGATTTTTTGCCTCAGACAAACCCATCGAGCCCGAAATCCTTGAGATGAAAGAAATGCAGCGGGTCATTCAAGCGCCTCGTTTCTTGTTTTATTACTTTTGACGGGTATTATCAAATTGTCTTCTTTCCTAACGAATACTTCAATGTTACTATACTACCGCATCTGTTTTCAAGAGGTTCTGTCAAAGATTATTTGAAAAAGAATATTCAAAGTTATTTTCCCGCGCACGCTTAAAAAACAGTCTTTCCGGTCCGAAGGCGGGGTAGTATTAACTTTTTTTAATCCCCCGCCCTCTTTTGCCTCATTCCGCTTGAAATGCGCGTTTTCATCGTGATATAATAACTTAATTTTAATGTTTCTGGGGGGAAGGGACGATGGAAATCAGCTGTAACGAAAAATTCGCCAAAGAGGGCCTCACCTTCGACGACGTTCTGCTTGTGCCCATGGAATCGGATGTTTTGCCCAACGAAGTGGACCTGAAGACAAAGCTGACAGACAAAATCACCCTGAACACGCCGTTGATGACCGCCGCGATGGACACGGTCACCGAGTCGCGCATGGCCATCGCCATCGCCAGGGAAGGCGGCATGGGTGTCATCCATAAGAATATGTCCATCGAGCAGCAGGTCATCGAGGTCGACCGGGTAAAACGGTCGGAAAACGGGGTTATCGCGAACCCGTTTTTCCTCTCGCCCGAGCATCTCGTCGAGGACGCGCTTGAACTGATGCAGAAATACCGGATTTCGGGCGTTCCGATCTGTGAGGAAGGGCGGCTCGTCGGTATTCTGACCAACCGCGATTTGCGGTTCATGACCGAGTTTGATATTAAAATCAAAGAGGTTATGACAAAAGACAACCTCGTGACCTCCCACATCGGCACCACCCTGCAGGAAGCCAAAGAAATCCTGATGAAACATAAAATCGAAAAGCTTCCCCTCATCGACGACGACGGTTATCTCAAAGGGCTTATCACCATCAAAGACATCGAAAAAACCGTGCAGTACCCGAACTCCGCGAGGGATCAGAGCGGGCGCCTGCTTTGCGCGGCGGCGCTCGGCGCCACGGGCGATGTGCTCGAACGGGCGGCGGCTCTCGCCGCCGAGCAAATCGACGCTTTCGTTCTCGACTCCGCCCACGGCCACAGCCGGAATATCATCAACGCGGTGAAAAAGGTCAAGGCCGCCTACCCCGGTATCTCGCTCATCGCCGGCAACATCGCGACGGCCGAAGGCGCGAAGGCGCTCATCGACGCGGGCGCGGACGCCGTCAAGGTCGGCATCGGCCCGGGCTCGATATGCACGACGCGCGTCGTCGCCGGCATCGGCGTCCCGCAGGTCACGGCAATTTTCGACTGCGCCAACGAGGCGGCGAAAAGCGGCATTCCCGTTATTGGGGACGGCGGCATTAAATATTCCGGCGACATCGTCAAAGCCATCGCGGCGGGCGCGGCCGTCGTCATGGTCGGCTCGCTCGTAGCCGGCTGCGAGGAAGCGCCCGGCGACACGGAAATTTATCAAGGCCGCCAGTTCAAAGTGTATAGGGGTATGGGCAGCCTGGGAGCGATGGCCAAGGGCAGCCGGGACCGGTATTTTCAGGAGGACAATCTCAAACTCGTGCCCGAGGGTGTCGAGGGCCGGGTGCCATACAGGGGCCAGCTTTCCGACACCGTGTTCCAAATGGTCGGCGGCCTGCGCTCCGGCATGGGCTACTGCGGCTGCAGAACCATTAAGGAACTGCAAACCTCGGCGCGCTTCGTGCGCATCACCGGCGCGGGCCTTGTCGAAAGCCATCCGCACGATGTTTTCATCACCAAAGAGTCGCCGAACTATTCCTGCAATATATGATCAGTAGGGGATGGGTCCTCCATCCCGATATAACCGCGTTGCCTGAACAATGCAGCCATAAAACACCCTGACGGAGGTACCCTGTGCCCAAAGAAGAACAGACAGGCATCGTCTACCAGGACCGGCGGTATGTCGGGTCGAAAGAAACGCTCGGTTATATTCTGTTCGACGTGGCGGGCGGTTTCAACATCAGCGATTACAACGAGCGTTATATCTATGATGTGCTTAAAATTGACCTGTCTCTTTTAGCGGTGGTCAGCGGTATCAACTCGGTTTGGGATATTGTCAATGACACCTTTATCGGCACCATCGTTGATAAAACAAGAACCCGTTGGGGCAAGTTCAAACCCTATCTGATGATTACCGCCATCCCCGGCACGCTGCTGGGCTGCCTCGGCTGGCTGATGCCGTATATGTTCAACCAGGACCCGTTCAACATGGCCAAATTCGCGATGTACCTCGCGCTCGCGATGATCGGCGAGGGCATGGGCACCTTCCGCGGGATTTCGGTCGGCGGCTACCTGGCCGCAATTACCCCCCACCCCGTGGACAGAACCCGGTTGATCATGCTCACGCAGCTGTTGTCGGGCTTCTTCGGCGAGCAGATACCGGGTATCCTTATGGGGCTGTTTATCGACCTCATCAACAACAAAGTGATTCATTGGACCATGCGCGGCACCTATGTCAAAATGGGGCTGTTCACCACGCTTGTCAGCGGCACTACAGCCTTGTATTTTCTGTTTGTCTCCAGGGAGAGGGTTGTGCAAAGCGTCGAGACGCCGAAAATTATGGCGGCCCTTAAATCCGTCGCCAACAACAGGCCGCTGCTTATCGCCGTCATTTCGGAATGTTTATCCAACTTTAAAATCGGCGTCAATAAGACCAATTACTTCATCGATGTGCTCGGCGCGGCCAGCATAAAAAACATCGTCGGCATTCCCGGCGGACTGACCTCCTCTTTGAGTTTTTTGTATGTGCCGTGGGCCAGGCGCCGCTTTCCGACAAAGCTGCTTTGGATTGTCGGGGGCAGTTTCAGCGAGTTCCTCATGGCGATTGTCTTCTTTTTCGGCTCCATCGGCGGCAAAGGCGAAAAGGGCTGGTACCGGGATGTGTGGAAAATGATCCCGATCCTGACCGTTCAGGAGTTTTTGGCCAACGGTGTCCTCGGCCTCAAGAGAATCATCCCCACGGAGATTTTCAACGAGTCTCTCGACTACTGCGAATGGAAAAACGGCTACCGCACCGAAGGCATCACCACCGTCGCGAAAGGGTTCGCCAACAAAATCCTCGGCTCCGTTATGAACACCATCAAGCCGCTTTGGATGAAAGCGCTCGGCTATGACATGACGCGGGATTTCGGCAAGCAGGATGACAACACAAAGTATCTGCTTTTTGCCTTCTGCACCATTATCCCCTTCCTGACCAGCCTGCTCGGCGTCATTCCGAAGGCCTTTTACCCGCTGACCGGCAAAAAGCGCGAGCAGATGTATGAGGAACTGTTGGCGCGCAGGGCGCAGACGCAGAAGGATTTGTCGGACGGCTTCGCAGGGCCCGTGCCCGGGGAAGAGAAAACCTCCGGCGAGGAATAGAAGTTATCAAGAATGACAAGTCCCGGGCTTAAACGGTCCGGGGCATGTTGCATTCTTCGAATATCGTTGCTGTTGCCGGGAAAAATTCTACTGTTTGTAGAATTGATTTTCAATAGATACGTTATTGCCTTTATGCTTACGATTCCCTATGATGTAGTTGACAACAGCGCTGTTGAACTTTTATGAAGGTGATAACGTGATGATTTATTTTGGGGAAACACTCAAAAAGCTTCGAAAAGAAAAAGAATTAACACAGGAGGTTTTAGCGGAATTTTTAGGAGTTTCATTTCAAACTGTCAGCAAATGGGAGCGAAACGAAAGCTATCCGGACATTGCTATGCTGCCTGTCATTGCCGCATTTTTCGGCGTTTCAACGGATACGCTGCTCGGTGTGGATAAGGCTGCCGATGAAGCAAAAATACAAAAATATATTGAGGATTATGAAAACCAGTGGCGGCTCGGTCATTGGAGTGAATTATCCGGAACGCTGAAAAAAGCAACCGTCGAATATCCGGGCGAATTTAGGCTGCTCATTCGTTATATGAACTCTTTAATGAATGCCCAAAGCAACGATAGAGACGGCGCGCTTGCCATATCCTCGGAATTTCAGTCGATTTATGACAACATTCAAAACTACTGCACAGATGACAGCATCCGGCTGTGGGCCAAACGGATGATTTGCAGCCATTACAAAGCCTTGGGAAAAACCGAGGAAATGGAGAAAATTCTTGAAGAGATGCCGTTAATGAAAAACAGCCGCGATTACATCGCAACCTACCTATATCGTTCACCGGATAATGCTCATGAACCGGCATGCAAAAACGCTGTCAGCGAGCTTGTATATTTACTTGATGGAGCTATATTCAATTTGTATGGATTGAATATGGCTTACTCCGCCCAAGAACAAATTATCGCTTTGAAAGCGATGCTGCATGTTTTCGATTCTGTTTTCCCCGACGGGGATTACGGCAAATCCTATCTTCAGGTCATTTATTCCAATGGGCATTTGGCGCATTGGCATGCAGAAATCGGCGACAATGAAACCGCTTATAAGTATTTGCGGACTTGTGCCGAACTGGCAAAGAAATTCGATGCGATGCCGCAGGTGACAGAACACACTTCATTTTTAGTAAACGGTATGAGCTTTGACAAACAAATGATCTCAAAGTCCCATGAAGAGTCAATGTGCGGCAGAATGAAACGGCTCATCAACGATAAATATCCTCTTTCCGAGGAATTCAAGCAAGATGTAAAATTTAAGGAAATTATGAACATTTTATAAACAAGCCATCTTACAATGTGTTCATCACCAGGCAATATATAGCGGTCAGTGGGATTTTCGGACGTCTTATCGTCATGGTAAGATTTGTTAATCTTTCAGACAGCCGATCGGTACAACGAATACGCCGTCGTTTCGCCGATACGCGAATTCCGATCCGGTCAGTATCATTAAGAACGACGGCTCCCGCATCCTATCGGTGTTGACCTTTTCTTTGAGCAAAAGCAAATGCGCCGCGGCCTCTTCAATCTCCCTTGAGCCGAGTTTCACTTCAATCGCCGCCCATCTGCCATCGTTCAGGCATACGACAGCGTCCGCCTCAAGGCCGCTGCTGTCACGGTAATGAAAAACTTGCCCGTCAATGGCTTCCGCGTAGACACGCAAATCCCTGTCGCATAACGATTCAAACAGAAACCCAAAGTAAGTGAAATCGTCCAGTAAACGCTCCGTCGTCAGCCTCATCACGGCTGCGGCGATGGAAGGGTCGGTAAACTGGCGTTTCGGCGATGAACGAACAGCCGCCTTTGACCGCAAAGCCGGATTCCAGGCCGGAAGGTTTTCCGTAACGAAAATCCGGTCTAAGGTGTTCAGATACAGGCTTATGGTTTTGTCCGAAAGGCTGCCGTCGTCATTGCCCATGGCGGTATCATTGCGAATCGTTTTGATTGTTGCCGTGGTTGAAATATTTCTTGCCAGCGAACGCATGACCGCGCGAACCCGCGCGGGATTTTTTTCAACACCGTCGATTCTTGAAACATCCTGGTTAATAATCGCCTCGACATAGTCTATCGCGTGGCGAAGGGCAGTCTTTTCACTATCACCGACAGAAGCGGGCCAGCCTCCCCGGACAATGGCCGAAGCGATTTGCTCAATCGTCAGTTCGGATACGCTTTCCATATCCGTATACCCGTTAAAAAGGTCTTTCAACGACACGGAACCGTTTGACTCCATCGACTCATACAAACTCATTGGCCGCATCATCAAACGGGATATCCTGCCGGCTCCCGTATGTTGCACAATATTATCCTTTGGAACGGCGGAACCGGTGAGTATAAACTGACCGGTTTCTCCTCGCATGTCGACTTCATGCCTGACCGCGTCCCAGAGTACCGGCGCGGTTTGCCACTCGTCAAGCAGACGGGGTGTTTCCCCTTTTAAAAGCAAAGAGGGTTTTGTGTCCGCCGCTTTCAGGTAGGAAAGCCTTTTATCCGGGTCCTGCATAAACAGCCGGCTTTTTGACGCTTCCATGGCCGTTCGCGTCTTTCCGCACCACTTCGGGCCTTCGATAAGAACAGCGCCGCTCGCGTCAAGCCGTTCCCGCAGCAGTTTGTCCGCAATTCGTTTGATATATTTTCGTTCCACGCGGCTCCCCTCCGTATTTATAAGCAGTTGCAAATACAGTATACCACCTGCTTCCGAAAATATCAATGTCTTACTTCCGAGTTTATTAACAAAATACTTCCGTAATTGTGAGCATTTTACTTCCGAGAATATGAAAATTTCCTGTGTTGCGGCTTGCTTGTTGACGATAAAGTTTGTTGCGGCACAGTACTTTATACTCAAGCGAAGATATATAGCCGGTTACTGCCCGGCTCGAGTTTGCGCTCGTCCTCAATCGCTGCGGCGGTTTCCGTCAAGACAAGGCGTGATTACAATTGCGCGATTTCTCTTTTGACGCGCCGCCACGCGTAGCCCGCGAGGAATTTTAAGCGGGATTTTCGCCGGCCCCGTTTGTTGTTTTTCGCGGCGGCGTTTCTTTCGGGCGGGACGGTGAAATCGAATCCCCGCTTATCCAAACTGTCGTAGAGTTCCGTCAGGCAAACCGACGCTCGCTCGTCTTCAACCGCCGTAGCGGCCAGGATAACGATATGGTCATCCGCGGGCAAGGTCAGTTCCGCGGCGCCTTCGGGAATGTCGAGCGCGTATTTGAAGAAACACAGCTGCTTGCCGAACACATCGCCTTCTTCGCCGTGCGCGTGGGTGAAAAGCAGGGCAACCGGGTCTTTTTTTATGTACCCTGTTTCGCCCAAGCCATATAAATCCCAGGCGCCGATCGGTTCGCCGGCGGCCTGCAACCGCGCCGGGATGTCCTTGCCGCCCGCTTTGAACACGACATCCCTGTCCGAACCGAACGAAGCGGCGGCGATAACCAATCGGCGTGTCCCTTCCGGCAGCGGGGCGGATTGGCCGGCGCAAAGCAGGGCGTCGCCCCCTCCTTCGGTCTTGGCGGTTACAAAGCGGATTCCGCCGCTCACAAACTCCGCCGGGAACAACTCGGCGGGCAGGGCAAATCCTCCGGGCAGAGGCCCCTGTTCGCGGGTGCCGTTCGCGCCGGCAGCCCGGATATTGTAAGGCAGGCTGACCGGAACGCTTCGCGCCGCGGTCGCTTTCGCCGCGGGTTCTTTCAAGGTTAAAGCGAAGGTTTTCGGCTCATACGGGCCGATGTCAAAAACAAGTTGGCCGTCGATTACCCGGGCCGGGCCTTTCGCCTCCTCGGTGGCGAACACCTCGCGGGCCTCGAACACGCCCTCCCCGACGGTGACGCGGCAGTTTTCATGGCGCACTCCCGCGGTTTCGTTAACGCGCAGAATCACCTCGCGGGAATCGCAGGCTTTTTTCATCGCCCGAACCGCAACCGCTTCTTCACTTACCGAACAGAAGGAATATTCCGCTCCAAGAGGGCCTTTGGCAGGAGATATCGAAAACGCCGCCATCGCCTGGCAAAAATTCAACGCTTCAAGCTGCGTCCCGTTTCGCCACGAGCCGCGGTGCCCGAAAATCGCGAAGGACCAGCGGTTGAGCCCGAAGTCGAGAAGGTGTTGGTTATCCCGGTAAGCGGCGCGCGGCGTATGGATGCCGGTCAGGCGCAAAATGTTGCCGGCCGGCTTATCCCAACCTATTTTGCTGTCGCTGAGCACGGAAACGCCGAAATCGCCGCTTTCATCCGTAATGTCCGCCCACAGCTGAGCGGGCACCTCATACAGTTTTCTGCGGTTGTTGCCCCTCTCTATAACACCGAGGCCAAGGTCATACGATGCCTTCGGGTTTGACGCGGTGAACGGGAATTCGGTTTTCAGCAGGGTGCGGTACGACCGCCATTCCACCTCATTGTAAACATCGACCGTCTCGCCGCAGGCCGACAACGACACAATCTGTTTGAACACCGAGCCGCCGGCGCGGCGCACGGTCTCGACGGCCGCTCGCGCGGGGCCGTTTTCGAGGATCCTGTATTCCGGATTCGCCGCGTATTCGCGCGGTTGAGCCATGACTTCTTTATAATCCGATTCCCACGCGGGGTAGGTTGAACAGCCGTCGTAGTCATGAAGAGCCATCCTCACCGGTTTCGCGAGCAGCTGCCGGCCGATGGCTTTATCGAAAATGCCCGCGATGTCCCCGTTTTCGTCGAGTGATACTTGATAGCGTTTATTTTCAAGCGTTCTTTCCGTCACCGAAACGCCGGTTCCCACCGCGCATGGTTCGCCGGAAGGGCGAACGTCGCAGACGGCGAAGCCGACGGATGGGGCCTCGGCGATGAATACGACGGTAAAGACCCGGCCTTGCTTCCCCGTGATTTGCGAGGGCAGTTCCCTGCCGCGGCAATCGAAAACCCGCGCGTAATCGTGATGGCCCGGCATCTCAATCGACATTTTGACAGCGGCTTTTCGTTTGCCCGCCGCCTGGACGGGGTTAAAGATCAGAACCGGCAGGCCTTGAACAAACGAGGTGTCCGCCGCGCGGGAAATATCCGCGGCGGCGGACCGGTACTCCTCCGCGAATTGATTGAGCGACAGGACATAGTCGTTCCAGTTTCTTTTGTAACAGATTTCCAGGGAAGTCCCCGTGATGTCGTCGTGAAACTGGTGGGCGATGACGCGCTTCCAGGCGGTGTCCAGCACCTCTTCGGGGTAATCGCGGCGGCAAACGGCCGAAGCGAACACGCTCGCGCGTTCCGCGGCGTCCGCGAGCATTTCACAGCGGCGGTTGAGGCGCTTGCCCGCCGCCCGCGAGGTGTAGCAGCCGACGCCGTGGTTGGTCATCACCAGTTCGTTCTTCCACACCGGCAGGCGTTTTTTTTGCTCCGGCGTCAGCAGGGAGTCCATATCCCGGAACACCCGGTCGGAGGAAGAAAAGATAACCTCCGTTTTTGAAGCGCCGTTCAGGGCGGCTTCCCGGAGTACCGCGTTCACCGAGGCCTCCCGCGGGGCGCCGCCCCTGTCGCCGATTCCGTGGAACACAAAGGTAAACGGCAGGCCGTATTTCCGGGTGTTCGACCGCAGTTTTCGGGCGACCGAGCCTTTGCGGCGAACGGTTTTCAAACTGCGGTTGTAGTCGCCGGCGTCGAGCGAGGCGAAAATCCGCCCGCCGTCCGGCCCTTCCCATACGCCCAAATCAAAAGGCACGCCGTAAGCGGAGCTCCATACGAGTTTCTGCGTCGTGAAGCCTTTCAGGTTCGCGTGCGCCGCGACGGAAGGCAGGGCCCAGCCGAAGCCGAAACAATCCGGCAAAAAAATGTCCTCGCTGCGTTTGCCGAACGCTTCGCGGAAATACCGCGTGCCGTACAGGATGTTGCGGATAAGCGCCTCGGGCGACGGGATGTTCACATCGCCGTTTTCGTACGCGCTGCCCGACACATGCCAGCGGCCTTTCTTTATGTACTCTTTGAGTTTTTCAAAGAGCGCCGGAAAGTATTCCTCCGTCAGTTCATAGCGGTACGCGCCCTCAAAACTGAAAACATAGTCCGGATATTTTTCAAACAGCGTGAAATTTTCTGTCAGGGTTTTGGGCAGGTACTCGCGCAGAGTTGTTTCCAAATCCCAGCTCCACGAAGTGTCCAGGTGCGTTGTCGCAACGGCGTAGATGCGGGGTTTTTGATTGTAAGGCATAAGCATCCTCTCCGCTTTTGGTTAAAGAAACGGGGCAGTTTCTCTGCCCCGTTCATGTCGCGTTATATCAAGCAAATACTTTCCGGTTATTCCCCGGCTTTCAGAGAACTCAGCGGTATGATCGATTTTTCGATGTCATCGGCTTTAAACTCAAACGTGACGGTGTCGCCTTTGTTCAGGATGACCGCCGCTTCCGCTTTTGACGCCGCGATCGAATAATAAACCTCTTTGCCCGCGAGTTTGAAATAATAGACGCTTTCGCCGGCTTTTACCGCCGTGCGGATGTCCTCGATGACGGCCGTCACGGTTTTCGTCTTGTCCTCCGTCCCGCCGTTGCCGTTGTTGTTCTCGTCAATATCTTCCACGTCGATGTCCACTTTTATGCCGACATTTTTCATTGCCTGCAAGTATTGCGTCAGGCAATCCTCCAGGCTGTCGCCGACAACAAAGATTTTGTTGAACTGCTCGACGTTGACCATGGCGAAATTCTGGTTGACCTGGTTGTTGTCTTTGAGCGCCATGAAGTACGTCGGCTGGTTGCTGACATTGATCAGCAGCGGGAAAGAGGCGGTGTAGGCCTTGTCTTTAACCTTGCCCTCGGCGGCCGACATGGCGGAGTTTTCCGTCGTTCCTTCCACGGAATAGAATATCGCGTTTTTGGTCCTTTGATTAATCAGAATGAAGCCGATGATCGATTCGTCGCTGGTGATGGAAGTAACGCCCGTGTAAAGATACACATCGTCGTCTTTGGCTACATAGTTGTATCCGTCCGTGGTGATCTGGACTTCTTTTTGGCCGAGAACCGAGTTCCAGAAACCGCCCCTGTATTTACCGAAGTAGTCATATTGCTCGACTAAAAGCGTCGAGGAATAAATGCGGTCCAACCATTTCAAATCCGGCTTTTCTTTCAATTCCTTAATTGTATGATAGGCGGTCGAGCCGTCAAACGGGTCGACAAGAACCGCCCCGACAACATCCGTGCCGCCGAAAAGCCCTATGGTTTTATCGAGCCTGGCGCATATCCAATACGGCTTGCCGTTTTCATCAATTTCGAAGGTGGGTTCGGCAAAGATAAAACCGGGGTATTGAAAACGCAGATGACGCTTCAAAAGGCGGCCGAAATGCTCGGAGGGGGAGTACATCATCCCTTTGGTTTCTTTAAATTCCGTTGTTTGGTTTGCCATGTCGATGATGATATAGCCGGGCAGGCCTTCCGAGCGGTTTGTGAGCCATTTGATGATGCTGGCGTACTGTAGAGTAGAGACGCGAACAGGTTTCCCCTGATAGTTGATTTGCGTATACAACGGGTACACGGTAAACTGAGAAACCTTGCCCAAATCTTTCAGCGTGCCCAATTCTTTGTTCGCGAGGTTGGCCGCGGCGGATTCGTCAAGCCGCGGAATGCTGGCGTAGGATTCGGCATCCTGCTTTTCGATTTCTTCTGTGAACTTGCCCGGTTTTGGGTCCATAAGCCGGCTGTAACCCTTCGCCCGGAAAACAACCGATGATACGACCAAACCGGCGAGAACGACCAGAACCAAAACCCCGATGGCGACGCCGGGAACCACCGACTGCTTTTTCAGGTACGGGATATACTCGGGTTTGGCAAACGCCTTCGTCGTGACAGCGGAAAGGGCGATAAACGTCGCGAAAACCAGGCCGATGAAAAAGTAAAACTCCATGGCCTTCGGGTTCATCGGCGGCAGCATGACATAGTATATAACGGCGGATATCAGCAGCGTGCCGACAATGCTGATAATCAACTTAAACGCCGCTCTTTCGGGCGGGATGACAATCTCTTTTTTCTTGTTGCCGCCTTTGCCCGTAAAATCCACTTTGATGGGGTCCATCGTTACAACTCCTTAACAGTACAAGAATTACGGCCAAAAACCGTGAAACCAAGTATACCTTATTATGAAATCAATTTCAAGAACTTTATTTTGGATGAAACAGCCCGGCGGTTGACCTTAAAACGGGTTCCGTGATATAGTATGGAAAGAATTTTCGAAAAAAACAGCCGGCTAACCGGCTGACGGGAGAGATGGATATGCTGGTATTTTCCGCCTGTATCGAAATGATGTTCCGCTCCCTGCCCTTTGAGGAACGCTTTGAGGCCGTCAAAAACGCCGGGCTCGGCTGCGCGGAGTTCTGGGGCTGGAGTTCGCGTTCCCTCGGGGACCTCCGCGATGCGTCGCGGAAAAGCGGCGTGAGAATCACAAGCATGTGCGTCGGTTCGAAAGACCCGGGGCTCGCGGCGGAATACGGCAAACGGGCGTTGTTAAGCGAAGACAGCGGCGAGGTGCTCTTCAAAGTCGTTGAGGAATCCATCGAAGCGGCGAAATTCCTCGGCGTTCCCGCGCTGATCATTACCACCGGGCAGGAGCGGACGGACATTTCCCATGCCGAACAGCACGACTGCGTGGTCAACGCCTTAAAACAGGCGGCGCCGCTGTTTGAGCGTTCCGGCATCACGGCGGTGCTCGAGCCGCTCAACATCCTTTGTGACCACAAGGGCTACTTCCTGTCCTCCGGCTACGAGGCGTTCGATATTATACGCGAGGTCGGCAGCCCCAAAGTTAAACTGCTGTATGACATCTACCACCAGCAGATTACGGAAGGCAACCTCATCCCCAACATCCGAAGCAACATCGGCCTCATCGGGCATTTCCACGTGGCCGACAACCCCGGCCGCCACGAGCCGGGCACCGGGGAAATCAACTACAAAAATGTGTTCAAAGCCATCGACGAACTCGGCTATGAAGGGGCCGTCGGCCTTGAATACAGCCCGACCGGCGACGACGCGCAGGCGCTGAAAACCACGCTCGCGCTGGCCCGGGGTTAACGCCTGAACGAGGGACACAACAAGTGAACGGACAAATCGAAAAAATGAGGGAGTTTATCCTTCAAAGAAAGCCGGCGGCGCTCCGGGGCGCCGAACGGCAGGCCGCCGTTTGGAGAGGCGAAACCCCCGACAGCCAGCCCCTTCTGCTTTCGTGCCCGCCGGACAGCGGCTTCGGGGATGTTCCCGATTACAACACAAAGCAAACGCATTTTGACACGGAAAAAATGCTGGTTTCCGGGTTTAAAAGCATGCTTTCCGCCGCCAACGGAAACCGGGACGCCGTGCCCTCCCTGCGCGCGAACATGGGCTGCGGCATTTTTCCGACGATGTTCGGATTAAAACAGATGCTGTTTGACGACAAGATGCCGTGGCTTCGGGAACACCTTGACAAGAAAACCGTCGCGCGAATGGGTCCGGAGGACCTTAAGCCCGGGGACGAGTTTAAAGCCGCGATCGAGCATATGGCAAAGATGAAGGAACTCGTCGAGGACACCGGCGCGTTCGTTTTTCCGCTTGACCTGCAAAGCCCTTTCGGCACCGCGCACCTGGTTTACGGCGACGCGCTGTTTTACGAATTGTACGACGACCCGCCTTTCGTCCGGCATCTGCTGGATTTGTGCTGCGAATGCCTTATTTTCGGCATGACCGAATGCATGAAAGTCATGAACGGCTCGGATCATACGATAGCGCACTACAACAACCTGGTTATCCCGCGGGAAAAGGGCGGCCTGAAAGTCAGTGAGGACACAGCCACGCTCGTCGGCCAAGACGCGCTCGACGAATTTGTTTTGCCGTACCTGCGCAGGCTCCTTGAGCGCTTCGGCGGCGGCTATGTGCACTATTGCGGCAAAAACGACCGCCTGTTTAACGCTGTGCTCAACGAACCGCTTGTTCACGGCCTGAACTTCGGCAACGCCGACATGCACGATATGGACGATGTTTTAAAGAAACTCGCGCACGCCGGCAAAGTCTATTACGGCGGCGTCCCCTCGCGGCCGGACGAAACCCGCGCCGACTTTTTCCGCCGCGTGTTAACCGCTTCCAAAAAAGACGGTTTGTTTTGGCTGCTGCTGTGTGTCAACGCCGAAGACGAACACGGCCGCGATGACATCATCGCGGCCTGGGAGAGTGTGCTGAAAGAATTTCAACCGGCCTGACGGTTATCACGCAACCGCTCAAGCGCGAAAGGTGACGAACTTGGACCGGGCTTTCACCCCGAAAAAGTGCGTGATGTTCCTGTCCTCGGGGATGTCCTCGCCGTGCTTGCCCGCGCCGTTTTCGTTGTTGTGGACCCCGTGGTCGGTGCAGAAGCCGAGCAAGGTGTTGTGCTTTTTATAACTCGCGTCAACCGCCTCGGCGATTTTGCGGAAAATGTCAATCTGGCTTCGCATGGCGTTCAGGGCGATTTCGCTTTCGGTGCCCGTCAGGTGCATGAGGCTGTCATAATCCTGCGTATAGACGCTTAAAAAATCGTATGTGTCTTTTTCAATGAGTTCGACAGCCTTTTCGCAGACAGCCTCGTCGCAGTCCATAATAAAATAGTCCATGTCTTTTTCGAGGAATATCTTTGACATGCTGCAGCCCCTGACCGAGACAATCGCGGTTTTTTTGCCCGCCCGAATCAGCGCGTCAAACAATGAGTCGGTTGTGACGACCGGCTTTTCGTATTTCCGGATGCCGTGGACGGCCGGCTTCGTTCCCGTATACATCGACGCGAAGCAGACCGGCGTCACCGGCGGAAACACAGTTTGGAACTCGACCGCCGTTTGCGCGTGCCGCAGCACCGGCGCGAACTCGCCGGCATATTTTTGAAACAGCCATCGGGCGATGGCGTCGGGGTTGTAAATCACGACCCTATCGATGCCGTCCGGGCCGGCCTTTTCTTTGAGCGTTTCGGCGAGCCCGTCGATTTTCTCCTCCGCCAGGCGCGGCGGTTCGACGCCCGCCGCGGCAGCCAAAGTCGCCGCGAGGCGCGTTAACGGCAGAGTGTTGCTGTATTCCATATGTTGCCCTCCCGCGGAACGCACGCTATTGGGAGCCGGGTTGAGCGGCACCGGGGCGGCGTGGAAACCGCCCCCTACAAATGCCGTTTAATCCGCGTTTGTTCCTACCGTGATAATATGTCGCGGGCGACGACGACGCCCGTGACCGAGGCCTGCATGAGCCCCCGGGTAATGCCCGCGCCGTCGCCGATGGCGTAGAAATTCTTGACCTTGGTTTCAAAGTTTTTACCGACGTCGTGCTTCGAGGAATAGAATTTGACCTCGACGCCGTACAGCAGCGTGTTTTTGGAGTAAAGCCCCGGCATGATTTTATCGAAAGCCCGAAGCGACTCGATGATGCTTGTCAGATGCCGGTGCGGCAGCACAAAGGAAAGGTCGCCGGGCACAGCGGTCGTCAGCGTCGCCCTTGTGGTGGACTTCCTCAGCCGCGAGGCGTCCGTGCGCCGGCCCATGAGCAGATCGCCCAGGCGCTGTACCATGATGCCGCCGCCCGTGAGCATGTTGCCGAGCTGCGCGATATAACGGCCGTATTCAATCGGCTGGTTGAACGGCTCGGTGAATTTCGTCGAGACGAGCATGGCGAAATTCGTGTTCTCCGTGCGGTAACTTTCGTCGGCGTAACTGTGGCCGTTGACGACGGCGATGCTGTTTTGAAACGTGTTGTTGAACCCCGCGTTGTAGTGCTCCTCGCTGACGATGCCGCCGGGGTTCATGCAAAAGGTGCGGACCTTGTTTTCAAAGGTATCGGAGTAATAGACCATTTTGGCTTCGTAAAGATGCTTCGTGATTTCGTCGGTGACGGAGTTCGGCACCTCGACGCGAACACCGATGTCGACCTCGTTGTTGTGAACGCCGATGCCGTTCTCGCGCGCGATGGCGTTGAGCCAGTCCGCGCCGCCGCGGCCGGGGGCCGCGACGACGAACCGCGCCTCCGCTTCCTTCACGGTGCCGTCTTTCATCGTCAGTTTCACGCCGACGGCTTTCCCGTTTTTTATCACCGGGTCGGCGTGCGTGCGTTCCATAAACGAAAAGCCGTCAACGGTGTTGAGGTAGTCGTACATCGCCTTGAGGACATCGTAGGCGTTTTCCGTCCCGAGGTGCCGGACCGGGCAGCGGATGAGCTCAATGTTATACCGCGAGCATTGGTAGGCGATTTCGTCGACCTTTTTGTCGTTGAGGCCGTGGATTTCTTTCGGCGCGCCGTAGTCGAGGTATATGCCGTCGGCGTAGTTGATAAGCGAACGGACATCCTCAACGGGGAGATAGCTCGTCAGGTTGCCGCCGACTTCCTCGCTAAGGGACAGCTTGCCGTCGGAGAACGCGCCCGCGCCGGCCCACCCGCTCATAATGTTGCAGGGGTTGCAGCGAACGCAGGTGCCTTTTTTGCGCGCGGGGCAGCTCCTTCTCTCAATGGAAATACCCTCGTCGGCGATGAGCACCTTCAAGCCCGCGCCCGCCTTTTTATACAGCTCGAGGGCGGTGAAAATCCCCGCCGGCCCCGCGCCTATGATGACCACGTCGTACTTGTCCAAAACACGCACTCCTTCACAAATCCATACCGTAGTATTATAGCATTTCGGCAACCGAACATCAAGACCGCGAAACCGCGTTTCGAAGCCGTCCGCTTGCGCGGGCGGCTTCGTTGTGATAATATAACGGCATAAACGAAAAAGGAGCCGCCGTTATGCCGAAACGCAAGGACTATATCTCCTGGGACGAATACTTTATGGGCATCGCCCTTCTTTCCGCCTGCCGCAGCAAAGACCCGGGGACGCAGGTCGGCGCCTGCATTGTCAATGCCGCGAACAAAATCATGTCCGTCGGCTACAACGGCATGCCGCGCGGCTGCGACGACGACGCGTTCCCTTGGGAACGCGCGGGTGACGGCGAACTCGACACCAAATACCCCTATGTCTGCCACGCCGAACTCAACGCGATATTAAACAATGCCGGCGGCAGCCTCACGGGGTGCAAGATTTATGTCGCCTTGTTCCCCTGCAACGAATGCGCGAAGGCGATCATCCAGTGCGGCATCGGGGAAGTGCTGTACCTCGCCGACAAATACGCGGAGACCCCCGCCGTGAAGGCGTCGAAACGGATGTTTGACGCGGCGGGAGTGTCTTATAAGCAGATTAAGCCGGAACACGACGAGATTACGGTTGATTTCCGGGTGGAGAACGTTTAAAGAATCACCCGGTAGATTGACATCTGCCACCCTCTTTGAAAAAGAGGGCTTAAAACACATCCGCCATTCTCACAACGCAATACGACAGCCCCGTACCGTCGTCGCGGGCCGGCCGCATATGCAGCAATGTGCCGCCGCCCGGCCAGGAAAAGCAGGGACTGTTTTGTGAGAAGAGCAGGGGCTCGAAATATTTCATAGACGCGCCGGTTTTTAAATCGGCGAACACCATGGTTTGAAAGCCCTGCGCGTCGGCCGCCGAGGCGATGACCGCGAACCTTCCGTCCGGGCTGACGATCAGAAACGAAGGGTTCGCGATTTGTGTTTTGACAGCCGTGTCGCCGCCGTCGGGCAGCCTCGACAGGACGAGGCTTTTTTTGTTAAGCAAATAGTCGTCAAATTGTAAATAGTCGGCGAAATAATCGCCCTTCCATTCCCTGACGGCGTTTTCTTTGCCGCCGGCGCCGACAACGGCTTGAAAGCCGCCGGCTGCCGGGCGCAGAAAGGCGGTCCCCGCGGCTGTCCCGCGCGCCCAAAGGCCGAGAATTCCCTTGAAAACGGGGGCAGGCTTCCCGCGGGTCAGCGGCAGGATGTCGCTGACCGTTCCCTTCGCGCCGAGGTTGTAATACCTTGAGGAGAGATAATACGGCTTATCGCCCAGGCCGGCCAAAAACGCGTCGGTAAGCAACACCCAGTCGGAGCGGAACGCCCCTTTTTCATCGATTGTGCGTGAGTTGTCGCTGACGAGTTTTTCGATTTTTTCCGTTTCGGGCGAATAGAAGAAGGCTTCGGTGTAAACCTTGCGGTTGCTGAAACGGTCCTTCTTGTTGAAGTCAGCCAGCAGCAGCCGTTTGCCCCGGCCGTACCCCGCCGGCAGGCCGGTGATTTTGAAAAACGCGTAGTCATATATTTTAACCGGGACGGTCCCGTCGTTCGTAAAAAGGCCGAACCCCGCGGACTCGCCGTCTTTTTTGACGGAATACATCGTGACGGGTATTTTCTGCCTACTGCACTCGACCTTCAAACCGGCTGTTGTTGTTTCACCCGCGTAAACTTTCAGCCCGGCGGCGCCGAGTTCATAAAACTTCACGGCGCCGTTTGAATCCGCGGTAAAATACACGCCGTTCAGGCCCGTTTCCAACAGCGGCAGCGGCAGTTCCCCGCTCAACGAAACCGCTTTCGAATATGAGCTGCCGGCCAAGGTGAAGCGCGTCGGCTCCGCCGGTTGCGCCGGGTTCGCGTCCCGGGCGGATTGCAGAGCCATAAAAACTGAAACCCCGGCCAATACCAAAAGGACGGGTATCAGAATTCTATAGATTTTCATGCTTTACCCACCGTCTTCGATAACCAATTCGACCGGGCAATGGTCCGAGCCCGTAATCGAGGAGTGTATGGACGCCGATTTCATGTTGCCGGCGATTCTGTCGGACACCAGAAAATAATCGATGCGCCACCCCGCGTTGTTCGCCCTCGCGTTGAAGCGGTAACTCCACCAGGTGTAAGCGCCTTCGAGTTCCGGGTAAAAATAACGGAACGAATCCGTAAACCCGGCGGCTAACAACTCGCGGAACTTCCCGCGCTCCTCGTCGGAAAAACCGGGGTTCCCGCGGTTGGATTTCGGGTTTTTCAGGTCGATTTCGTTGTGGGCGACATTGAGGTCGCCGCAAAAAATCACCGGTTTCTTTTTATCAAGCCCCGACACATACCCGCGGAACGCGTCTTCCCAGGCTAAGCGATAGTCAATGCGCGCCAAACCCTCCTGCGCGTTCGGGGTATAAACGGTAGACAAATAGAAGGCCGGGAATTCCAGCGTCACCGCCCGGCCTTCCGTATCAAACTCCGGTATGCCGATGCCGTAACGGACATCGAGCGGCTCGGCTTTTGTGAAGACGGCGGTGCCCGAATAGCCCTTGCGCCTTGCGTAGCTCCAATACTGCGCGTACCCGGGCAGGTCAAGGTCGAGCTGCCCTTCCTGCAGCTTCGTCTCCTGAAGGCAGAATATGTCCGCGCCGAGCGTGTCGAACACATCCAAAAACCCTTTGCCGACACAGGCGCGGATACCGTTGACATTCCACGACACAAGTTTTAATTCGGACATTGTTCCTGCCTCCTTGGTATGACGAATCGCAACGCAAACGGAATTATAGCATAATCCTGCCATTTTTGCCATCTTTTATTATTGACAAACGTTGAGGCGTTCTGTAAAATATTGTTTGCGTATTTTATTATAAGGAAAGAGGCGTTTATCCGATGAAAAAGCATTTGTCGAAGATTCTGGCGCTGCTGCTGGCTCTTACCGTTGTTTTTTCCCTGGCGGCCTGCGGTAAAAAAACCGACGACGAGACAACCACCACCGCTCCCGCGGGCCAGGTTGACAACACCACCGAGGCCCCGACCGGCGCCGAAGGCGAATCCACTACCGTCGACGGAACAACCGGCGACGCGCTCACCGACCCGAGCGCAACCGAAGAAAGCACAACCGCGGATTCCTCACAGCCCGGCGTAAGCACCACGGCGGCCCCGGTGAACAAAAAGCCTTCAACAAAAGCGGAAATTCTCGCCGCGTATACGGCTGTGATGAACAAGGCGAAGACGGACGCTCCGGCTTATAAAAAGAAGGAGTATCAAGCGATTCCTAAGGACAAAAGGGATATTCAAAAAGGCAAAACCCTTATTAGTGTCATGCTCAACCTGGCCGGCTTTTTTATGAAAGAGGAAGATAAGGCAGAGGTGGAAACCCAGAATAAGGGCAGCGACATGAAATGGTTTCCCGTTTATAAAGCCTTTCCCGACAAGGTCAAATCGCCGGGCTGCTTGCTGACAAACACCGGCGCGATTAAGTCCGCGAAGTGTGACGCGCTGGCAAACGGCAATTATAAAATAACCATCGTTTTGAATGACGAGATGAATCCCGAACCGTACAAGGAAGGCCAATTGAAAGCGACCAGCAACCACGGCAATATGTTCAGCCCTCTCGCCCGCTCCGAAATTGA